>Ga0209376_1000258_pt1 | contig 59449 bp, 51 predicted proteins | sample GraSoiAngelo_134_FD_185891 | JGI IMG/M metagenome (GOLD analysis project Ga0209376, IMG submission 185891) | Grasslands soil microbial communities from the Angelo Coastal Reserve, California, USA - 14_0929_05_30cm (SPAdes) (version 2) | ecosystem: Environmental > Terrestrial > Soil > Grasslands ...
GACGCCCTTAATCAAATGGCACTAGCTAGTTTCTGTCTCGAAACTGCGAAAACCCGTGTGGTTGGCGGGTTTCGGGCAGGTCAGCGCGAGTCGATTGTCGAGCAGCATCGAGTGAAGAGGGCACAGAAAGCCGATGTTGTCGGGGGGAATCCGCGGGTTCGGCGACACGTCACCATCGGAAGCAGGCAGCGAGAGAAAGAGAAAGCTATGCCGCGCGAGCGCGAGGTTTTTTCTTGTTGTCGCGGCGGATGAGGAGCTCGGCGATCTTCATCAGGTTGTTGGCCAGGACAGCGACGCCAACAAATACGCGGAAGCGGTCGTTGCCGCGAGCCAGACAACGCTTCATTCCGCGGCCGCGGAAGAGTACGGAAATGCGGCCTTCAATGCCGGCACGGAAGCGTTGCGCCTTTTTGAACTCCGGACTTTTTTCAAAAGCCTGACGTTCAGCCGTTTTCTGTCCGCCGCGTTGGGGAATGCTGGCGCAAGCGATGCGGGCCTTGCGGCAGGTCTTCTGGTTGTCGGCGCTATCAAAGCCACGATCGGTGGCAAAGACATCAGGAGCGGACCCGAAGGTCTTCTTGTGATTACTCAAAGAGGACTTCACATGGTCTTCATCGGAAGGATTTCCATCCAGTACGCGATATTGAGTGATTAAGCCTTGAGCGCTTTCGGCGAGGAAGACTTTGTGGCCGAATTCGATGGGTTTGTTGATTTTGCCGCGCTTGATCAAATCCGTGTGGGGCTCAAAGATCGAGTAGAGTTTTTCCGATGCGGGAACTTGTTCTCCGTCGAGAATGCGGCGGCGTGCTTGATCGACGACACGATCACCCAATGAACAATAATCGGTGAGGTCTTTTCGTAACTCTTCAATGGTCAGTGCGTCTGTTGGAGTTTTTGCGCGCGATCGCGCCGTCGCTTCCAGCGTGCGCCGTGCATTGGCCAGGACTTCTTGAGTAATCGTTAACAGTTGCCTGTAGGTGCGGACCTGTTGGTTTTCACGTTGAGCGGCTGTCATGCGCTGGAGCTTCTGCATCCGTTTGCGCGCCGCCCGTTTGCGGTTGGAAAAACGGGGAACATCTTTGGGAACGATCTCGCGCAGACGCCCGATCAGCCGGGTCAGAACCCGGACGGTGTCCCAGAGCAGGGTGGCATCAGTCGGCCAATGGATGTCGGTCTCCACAACCGTCGTATCGGCGCGCAGCTTCTTGCCATCTTCCAGACCGTCGTCGACGGCCGCGCCAATGATGGCGTCATTCAGTTTCTCTATGGTGGCAGAACTCAGCCGGTTGAACGCCTGGTTGAACGCATTGTGCTGGGGAACCAGCTGGCTGTAGAAGCCGGTGAACTTCCGCAACGTGTATCCATCATTGATACGTTCGCGCAGTTCGCGGTAATCCCAATTCTTGATGCGCATCAAGATCAGCGACCGCAAAACCTGGCCGGCGGTTAACCCGGGCCGGCCGGTTTCCGGTTCTTTCAAACCGCGCTCCAGATCGCGGCGCACCAGTTCCACCAGTCCATTGTGGTCATCCAGGAAGTCGGAAATCTTCTGCAGCAGCGGATCCAGCCGGATGCCTTGCTGCAGGAATTCCAGATCGGCAAACGTGATTTGAGGATCGGCGTCTCTCATACCGACAGCGTTACAAGGCTGTCGGTCAGCGCCGGTCCATTCCCCTAGCGGTTTCCAGCGCGATGCGCCAGAATCTTCACGTCATGGCCGTCTCTGCAGAGTCTTTGGAAAAACGTATTCAGATCATCAAGCGACAGATCGCCGAGCTGGGAGATTTACGCCCTGGCGCTCTGTCCAAGCAGTACAACATCTGCGGTACTCCAAACTGCCGCTGCAAAGCCGACCCTCCCCTCAAGCACGGCCCTTATTACCAGATCAGTTTTACGCGCCATGGCAAGAGTTCCAGCCAGTTTGTTCGCGAAGAAGATCTCATTGAAGTCCAACAACAACTGGAAAATTACCGTCTACTTCGAGACCTCGTCGATGAGTGGGTCACTCTGTCCGCACAGCTTTCCAGCCTGCGTCTGCGTGACAAGCGCACCGCCCCGGCGGTCGAAATGAAACGCCGAAAATTGCGGATTCCCAAGTAAATCCAATACCGCCGCCGCACATTCTAAACCGCGGACTGTACGTGGAACCCCTGCAAATAAAGGTCGGAAGCAGTTTCGAGACAGAAACTAGCTAGCTTACAACGTGTGGTCATGAGAGGAATCGACACCACACAATCGGCCATGTTCAGCTACGTATCGCCAGAGCAACGCGTACCGAAGGATCATCCGCTGAGATTGATCCGTCCTTTGTGTGACGTAGCGCTGAAGGCGCTGTCACGTGAGTTTGACCGGATGTATTCGGACGTGGGACGGCCATCGATTGCCCCGAGAAGCTGCTGCGGGCGCTGCTGTTGCAAATTCTGTACGCGATACGCAGCGAACGGCTGTTGACGGAGCAACTGGACTACAACCCGTTATTTCGCTGGTTTGCGGGGCTGAATATGGATGACGGCGTATGGGACGCGACAGTGTTCAGCAAGAATCGGGACCGGATGCTGAAGTCCGACATCGCCGGGTTGTTCTTTAAAGCGGTGGTCGAAGAAGCGCGGGTCATGGGCCTACTCTCAGACGAACACTTTTCCGTGGACGGCACATTAGTTGAGGCGTGGGCCAGCCAAAAGAGTTTCCAGAGGAAGGATAACCGAGAATCGGGAACACCAGGCGATGGCGGCAATGCCGCTGTCGATTTCCATGGCGAGCAGAGGACGAACGAGACACACGAATCGAAGACAGACCCGGATGCGCGCCTCTACAGAAAGGGTAAAGGCAAAGAGGCAAAGCTCTGCTACGCCGGTCACGTGGTGATGGAAAATCGGAACGGACTGGCGGTCGATGGACAAATCACCAAGGCCACAGGCACGGCAGAACGCGACGCGGCGCTGGAAATGTTAGCGGACATCGCCGACGACAAACGAGTGACGGTCGGCACAGACAAAGCTTATGACACCCACGATTTCGTCGAGAAGACGCGCGCGATGAACGTTACGCCACATGTGACGCAGAATACCAATGGCCGGTCGAGTGCGATCGACGGCCGAACGACAAGACACGAGGGATACGCCGTCAGTTTGCGGTGTCGGGCACGCATTGAAGAAATCTTTGGTTGGCTTGAAGACGGTAGGCGGCCAACGAAAGACGCGTTATCGCGGTGGGGAATTGGCCGGCTGGATGTTCGAACTGAGCCTGGCAGCTTACAATCTGGTCCGAATGCGAAGGCTGCTTCCGGATGCCGCATAAGCTCGGGGAGTAGTGTCTCTACTGGGCGAAAAAGCTTAGTGGAACACTCACAATTACTAACGAAAACCTCACAAACTGGCCGGCAAGATCGCTCCTGGAGCAACTTCTTCCAGTTCAGGCCCTGCTTCCTTCGAAAACAATCAATTTTTCAGCAACCTGCTGAAGCCTTATGCGCCGCTTTCCAACCTTCAAAGGTACTCGCATCTCAGTACAAGAAAGTTGCGTGGTAAAAACTCTACGAGCGGCCGAAGAAGGACACGCTGTCAGATTTTCTAAGACGTGTAGGCGGAAATTCTACGGATTGGCGTCATGGGAGCGCGGGCAGTATACTTATACTTTTCGCCTGCAAAAAAAACCACTAGACGACAGGATGCGTGTACTCAGACTGACGAGGGAGGACCGACGTTTAACGTCTGTTTTGCGGCCGTGCTTCCAGGAAGTGCAACCGTTCGAAAGGGGAAGTGCAAGATATGAAAAGAGTAATAGAGCGTCCGCTAGCGATTCGTGACCTCAGTGCTTATGCCTCTGCCTGCGAGGATCGAATCGCACTGATCGACTCTGGTGGAAATATCGTTGGCAGCAACGATAATTGGATGGCATTTGCCGAGCAATTCGGTCCTGTGCAGCATACCGGACCCGGCACGAACTACCTTGATGTATGCCAGCGGGCGAGCGCGTACTCAGAGGAGGCTCAAGAAGCTATCGGTGGCTTACGCGCTGTGCTCAATGGCAAACTACGGTCTTTCACGATGGATTATTCGGATAATTCTCGGCCAGGAGCGCGCTACTACCGCATGGGCGTCATCCCAATTCATTACAAACGCGCCCGCTTTGTAATTGCGCATGCCGACATCACTGAATTGAGACTGTCAAAAGAAAACAGTCTAAGGCGCGTGCAGGATTTTGCACGACGCCTCATCAATGCACAAGAGGAGGAACGCGAAAGAATAGCTCGCGAGATACACGACGACTTGTGTAACCGGGTAGCGCTCCTATCATTATCGGTGCGGCAAATCGCAAATCGAAGATCAAGTGATTCGGTCACCTCACTAAATGGGTTGAGTCAAGTGATCGACAACATTACGGACCTTTCAAATGCCATGCGGAACCTCGCACATTGCCTTCACCCTCCGGTTTTGGGGCACGCCGGAATTTGTACAGCACTTAAAGCGCTCTGCGAACAATTTGAAAAAGCACAAGGTGTTGAAATGGACGTTGAGATTCCTGCAGAGTTACCGCCTCTTCCGGATGAAGTGGGGCTCTGCATTTTCCGCGTCTCGCAGGAATGCCTACACAACATCGCCAAGCACGCGGAAGCGGAGAATGTCAGTGTTGTGCTCGAGCGAACACAACGAGACCTGCGCCTTAAAGTGGCGGATACCGGACGTGGATTCGTACCTTGGAGGAACAGCACAAAGCGCGGTCTTGGGCTTGTCAGCATGAAAGAGCGCGTCCGCTGCGTAAAAGGCCAACTTGAAATTCAAAGCGCGCCCGGCAGAGGCACTGAAATCCGTGTGACAATACCTCTGTCGCAAAGAACTCAGGTAGTTAAGACGTAACTTATTTTTAATCACGAACGTAAAATACGAGACGATGCCTGCGATGTACTAAGGAATGTTCCGTATACGTCACCTGACGGCGCTTGAGACACTCAGGGAAGAGCATACGGTTTCCACGTCCAGGAGAAGTCGCGCGAGCCCGATGGCAAAAAACTTCTTGAGGAGACTGCCATGGCAATTGATGTTGGAACAACCAGTAGTGAAACCGATCCGAAAGAAATAGAAAGGCTGACCCTAAGGGAAGGCAATTTACGATGCCAAAACTGGCCCGTAAGAATCGTTGAAACGTTTCCTCCTGCGGTCCGCTGCTCCCCTTCAGAAGCTTCAAGAGCTTCGTTTTCAGCAAACGCAACCAAACATGCATGGGACACAAGCAGTAGTCATAGAAGCACGAGCGAAAATGTATGAATACGCGAATTCTTTTGGCTGACGACCATCTTGTTCTGACAGATGCGCTGTTTCACCTGCTGAAGCAACACTTTGAAATTGTTGGAGTTGCCAAAAACGGCGGCGAATTGATCAGCAAGGCGAAGGAGGCGCGACCGGACGTGATCCTGATGGACATTTCGATGCCGGATCTGAATGGAATTGACGCTGCCCGCAAACTCCGCAAAGAACAAAGTTCTTCAAAACTTCTGTTTCTCAGCATGCATGCAGATCTGTGCCTTGTTGAAGAAGCATTCCGGGCCGGCGCGTTGGGTTATGTGCTTAAAGTTTGCAGTACAGACGAATTGATCAAAGCAATTCGATGTGTCGCCGGAGGCGCGACGTACATAACGCCGCTGCTCGCGGGAGATTTGGTTTCGAATTTGCTCACAGCCGGCTCGCGACAGAACGGCGGCGAGACAACGCTCACTCTCAGACAGCGCGAGGTATTGCAGCTCTTAGCGGAAGGAAAGACGATGAAAGAAGTTGCCACTCAACTTGGAATCTCGACTCGTACGACAGAATCGCACAAATACGAAATTATGCGCCAACTCGGGATTCGCACGACAGCCGAGCTGATTCGATATGCCGTTCGAATCAAGCTGGTCTAAAGACGAGAACCGACACACCTCGAACTTTTCGCCGATTTTTTCCGCAATTTACCGGGTTGCACCCGCTCGATCACTGCGGCATTCTTTGCCTGACAAGCAACGACATATTGCGTTCCCGCAGAGGAGGAAGCTTGAAACGAGGACGGACTTATCTGCTGCCTGCCTTGGTCGGTTTCCTCTGTTTACTTCCTTATCTGACCACGCAACCCTCGGCTGCGACGCTCCAGCACCATTCTATCCACGAAGGAAATCACGGCCACGAAGCGTTCAGGTCGAATGAGCCAGTGGATCGGGATAAGCAGCTGAAGCTGATCGCCGACAAGAAAGAAAGCGAATTCAATCATCACTTGGCGGGTTTCTTGGTGGCGTTGGGCAGCGCATTTATTTTGTTGCAAACAGTAATCGGAAAACGATGGCTCCTGGCGAAGTATGTCTGGCCCGGCAGCTTTCTCGTGTCGGGGATTTTCGTGCTGGTATGGAGCGACACGGAACTATGGCCATTCGGTACCAGGTTGTGGATTGAAACACTGCAGCACAATAGCGAAGTACTGCAGCATAAGATATTTGCCGCATTACTTTTGGGCCTGGGCTGTATCGAATGGTTACGTGTAAATAGGGTTCTCACAAAAACCTGGGCCGGGTTAGTTTTTCCCGCACTCGCCATTGCAGGGTCAATTCTGCTTCTGTTTCACCAGCACCAGGACAGCACCGAAGTGCCAAATCACATGGAATCAATGGCGCGAATTCAGTACGAGCATCTGAGCTATGCCATCGTAGGAATCGGTATTGGTCTTGCGAAGGGAGCTGCCGAAGTGAAAATGCGCGGGCACAAAGTATTCTCTAATTTGTGGCCGTTACTGATGACAGTACTGGGAATCTTGCTCATGTTTTACCGGGAATAACTCTTAGAACCTCGGGTCTTGTCTATCCGCTATTGGCCGCTTTCGCGCTTGCAAGAGGCGCCGTCAGATTCACTTCGGTGCCACCACCGGGCGACGACCGGATCGTTGATGTTCCTCCGACGTATTCCATCCGCTCAGGAATACTGAACAGACCGAAATGTCCCGAGTCGACGTGGTGCGACTGATCAGCCAGATCGAAGCCCTTGCCGCGATCTTCGACTTTGATTTGCAGGCTCTGATCGATTCTTTGAAGCGATAGATGCGCGCGATCCGTTTGGGCGTGTTTCGCGACATTAATCAGAAGCTCGCGGACGGACCGGAAGAGGATCAGCGCCGTGCGTTCGTTGAGTGGGATGCTCTGTCCCTCGTCCTCAATCTCAATTAGGAGGTTGTACTGTCGCTGCACAGGACTTCGAAGTCAGCCCGTATGGAGGGTTTTATTGGCCCAGCGATAATACGGGACTTGGTGAATTCGAAGCCAATCACGTTCTGGGTGTGCGTGGTGGACACTACATCACGCCGAGCATTGAGGTTGGTGGAAATTACAGTTGGAGCAATCATTTCAACCTGTAGCTCCAATACGGCAGCCAGGTTTGCGGGCGACCTTGGTTGTCCACAAGGAGCCGTGAGGGCGCACTTATGGGAAGCAGAGTTCACTTATAACTTTGGTCAACGTAACATGTTCGGCTCTATGGTGAAACCTTCCGCGGTCGTCGGCGCGGGAGGACTACGTCGAATATCAGGAACAGCGATACTTTTGTTTTGAATGTTCGGCCGATTGTGACGCCGTTTAACACGGAGTTTGTTCCGAATGATGTTCTGCACAGCGGAGACACGTTCTTTACATTCAGCTATGGCGGCGGCGTGAAAGCGATGCGGATTTACGGGCCTTTGGGTTTCTTTGGTAATTTTCGAGGACGCACCATTCCCAATTTCTTCGGACACAGTACCTACTGGCCTGAGCTCAGTGCCGGCTTGAATTTGTCGTGGGTTGTGCGTTGAGGGGTTTCGTTGGCTGCCGTATGCCCTCCCGATTTCTGTACGAGTCGTGCACGTCTCGTGGGACTCGGCTCACATGTTGATTCTGCATGTGAGCCGAATTTTTTGTGCACCGCCAGGCTTCTTCAGCATCGACAGCCGTGACATTTCTCTTTGCGTATCCGCACTTCTCCGGATGTATCCGGTTACTTCGCACTCATTATGCTTCTCCAATGGCTAACGATAAGGATTTGGCTCTTCATCAAAGGTTTCTTGCACAAGGGCAGACACTCATGGGCTGGATCCGGACTTGTGCGTCGTTCATCACTTTTGAATTCGCATTCTATAAATTCTTTGAGTACCTCAATGAGGGTGATGAGACGTCGCTATCGAATAGCCTGTAAGGAATCGGGCGAAAACTTACAGATCACTGGCGAGTACAATCGCAAATTTTGTAATGGCTCTCGGTTTGTGCCTTCTCATTGTCGTGCTGTTTCATAAATGAGGCGGCGTCGCCGGGGCCTTAACCTTTGCACCTCTAATCGCGAACAAGGAGCATGAAGATGAATTCGCTTTCGGTCTGTACAGCAGTTTTCTTTTGTCTTGTTGTGTGCGCTGTGGCGGCGCAGGCGAGCGGACCGGAATGCCCGGCATACCTTCCGGCGGGAATCGTCATTCGCGTCTTACCGGATGAGAAGCTGACGGCAGGCAGATCTTCAGGCCCAACGGTTCTGACCGTCAGTTCTGACGTCCGGTTTTTCCCTAATCGGCCGCCGCTGCTGGCGCGGGGTTCCAAGGTGCTTGGGACCATTGTCGAATCGAAGCAGGCTGGGCGCTTTCATGGAAAGGCTCGATTGCGTATCACCCTGGGATCGATAATGAACTCGGATCTTTGTGAATACCCGATCGATGCAAAGATTGTCGAGGCCGATCGCCGCGAAGTCAAAGACGAAGTTGTTTGGGGCCGCGGCCACGGGCATCGAGACCTCATCGCATTATTGTTTCCACCGACAACGATCTACCAGTTAGTGCGAACGCCAAGCCGTGGACCAAAGCTCGTGCTGGACAACGAGACGCCGGTGAGCATCAAGCTTCTGGAACCGGTTTCACTGGGAGTAGGGCCAACGCGCGTGAGCGAGAATGATCGAGTTGGGTCCCTGCCCAGCGGGCTCGAGCTCATCGAGCGCGATTTGGCAGCCATCAAGGCAGTTCTGAACCAGAAGACTTCACCATCCCACGAACAACAACCTGCCAGCCCGGTCTCGGGACCATGTTCAGAGACTAAGTTTACGGCTATAACTCCATTAGTGCGGGCCGGGAACGTCCTGCGACCGGTACGAAACTTGACTCCCTACTATGTCAGCGTGTACGTCGATCGGATGCAAGTCCTTATAATGCCGCCTTGTTTTGGTCCATCGATGATCGCAACTCCCGCGACCGAATTCCGGCTCGAAGCGGCGGCTAGTCTATTGACGACAGGAGGACAAAAACACATCACCGTGAAGGTCGTCCCCAGCGCTGCCGAATCAGGATGGGATATTGTGCCGGATGCCGGTGAACCCGTGACCTTCAGGATGAGATGACGCCGAACAAGTCGTCTCACGCCACCATGCCTTTTTTGAACGCGTAGCGCATCAGTTGGGCGTTGCTTTTGAGGTTCAGCTTCTCGAGAAGGCGAAAACGGTACGTGCTTATGGTCTTCACGCTCAACGATAAGTGTTCAGCAATTTCACTCATGCCCATTCCGGAGGCGTACAAGTACAGAACCTGGTATTCCCGGTGAGACAGCCGGCTCGATCCATTCAGTCCATTCAACGCAAAAATCACCGTTTCGGCAACATCGCTCGGGACATATTTACCACCCGTTGCAATTTTCCGGATGGCCTTTAGAACTGTTTCAGGCGGGTCTGATTTGTACAGATAGCCGTCCGCCCCTGCCTTAAGCATCTGGACAGCGTGCTGCTCCTCATTGCGTTTCGTCAAAACGAGTACAAAGGGGGGCCGGCTTTTAGATCGGATCTTCTGTAGCGACATAATCAGGACAATCGAATCCAATTCTCCATCCAGGATCAGCAGATCGACGTTTTGGGACACCTGAAGCATGTTTCGGCAGTTATCCGCCTCTCCGACGACGGTCAGATCCTGTTCGGCCCCGATGATGGTTTTCAGACCTTCCCGAAATATGGGTTCACTGTCGACAAGGAAAACGCGCATATAGATTCTCCCAAGTGTTTCTTACTGTTGATGAAGTTCATGCCGCTTTTTCCGAGCGGGCCGGACAAGATCCGTTTTCGGAAGTCACGCGCCGCCCGCTCGCGGGGCGCCTTCTGCGCAGAGGCAATCGCAGGATGAAGGTCGCGCCCCTGTCGGATCCTTGGCTACAGGCTTCGATCGAACCGCCGTGAAGCTGGGCAATTTCACGGACGATTGAAAGTCCGAGTCCCAGGCCTGCCGTATGGACTTTCGAAGAACGATTCTCTTGCCGAAATCTGTCGAAGACAAAAGGCAGGAACTTCCTTTCGATACCTTTTCCGGTATCGGACACTATGCATTCCACGTTATCGTTGCATCTGCGAATGCGCACTGCAATGGAACCTCCAGCAGGCGTGAATTTCACCGCATTGTTCAAAAGGTTCATCAAAATCTGTTGTAACCGGCGAGAATCCGCCATGAATGGTGGTATGGCTTCGGATATGTCCGTCGAGATTCGCAGCTTTTTGCCTTCAACAGTGTGCTGAATGGCTGCCAGTGCCTCGCGCGCAACGTCCTGGATCCGAACCTCGCCTAGTTCGAGACGAAGCTTCCCGGAAGTAATGCGCGCCGCATCGAACAAGTCTTCAACAAGGTAATTCAGCGCGCGTATATTGCGGACGATTCCCTCGAGCGCCAGATTCTGTTTGTCCGCGGGCAACGTACCGCTGCTGAGCGCGACCGCCCAGCCGAGTATCGGGATCATTGGATTCTTCAACTCATGCGAAAGCATCGAAAGAAACTCGTCCTTACTGTGGATGGCGTTTTCCGCTTCAAGGCGGGCGGTGAGTGCCTCGTCGTAAGCGCGTGCACGTACGATGGAACCTGAAACAAGCTGTCCCAATTGCACCAGGTTCTCACGCATCGAACTAAATTCCTCGACATGCGGAAGAATCATGCCTAGAACCCCCACAGGCGGTTGCTGCGACATCCGTATCGGCAGGAACGTGACGGTTCTGCTACGGCATCGCCGCAACAGTTGGTGTAAATAGCGGCTGACAGGCGACTGAGACGTTCCCGGAGTCCGGCAGAAAATCGGTTTGCCGGTCCGAAAAGCACGCGCAACTGGGCCATTTTTAATAATTTGTTCAGCAAGATGCCTCTTTGGCCCCTGACTGGAGCTCCACTGCGAAATGATTTCCAGATCGCCATTCCGCTCGACAAAGATCGCACCCGCCGGACTTCGGAAGGCTTTGCCACAGTAGTTTGCGACTGTGTCCGCCATCGACTTCACCGTCTGTGCACAACTGAGATCGATGACCAGTTCATGCATTGATCGCAAATCTGCGGTCGGTCCGATACCCGTGAACGGGTCTTGTCTTTCGTCCTTGCCCAGATGGTTGCTCGACACCATAGCTATACCCTCATTTCGTCCGCATCACTGTGGGCGGCCGCCAAGTTCCAGCGACCGCATCGGGCTTCGGCCAGTACATTTTCAAGGCGAGACTGAATGTCTCTTTCGGTGCAGGCAGCCAATTGGAATCATTGTCCGTGCCGGGCCAATCGTGTTGGATATGAATGGACAGTGAATTGTCGGGATTGACTCTTAGCCGATCTCGATCGCCGATAGCATGGCGGAGCATGCTGTTCGCGACAAGATGCTGCCGGGAGTCGTATAGGGTGATCGACCAAAAAGCATTTACCGGCGGGAGAAGGTCTCCGGAGAAATTGATTACGTAGCGGTTCGAACCTTTAAGGGGTTCGCCGGTTTGGTCAGTGCCGGTGTGAAAGCACAGAACATCGTCAGCCACGGCAGCGACTATGCCGCTTCGTGCATCAGCGGCCCGACCGAGATAGTTTTTCTGGTATCTGCCGGGATGTATGTGGAGTGACCAGCCATTGACTTTTTTGCAGTGCGGTGGATTTGTTTCGGCTTCAGCAATGCGCAGTTGCGCAGCAGATACTGCCGCTTCCATGGCCTGTGCCGTTTCCGCTGGCAGCATTTCGAATGCGAAGTCCTCGCATGGGAAAAATCCAGCACGCTCGAACTGTGCAACAATGTCGCTGTCGCACTCCTGCGCGGGGTTTCTTTCCATCAATCGCGAGAGCCGCGTGTAGAAGCATCGCGCGTCGAATTTGTCCACGTGTTCTTGTGGGGTAGTCTTCTCGTCGATGTCCGTTCGAACAGGAAGGCCGTGCTGAACGGATGAACTGCACCATTCGCTCAGAGGTATAAGGCGAAACTCATCCTGAACGCAGTGAACAAGCTCGACGTTTTCACGGCCACAAGCCTCGAACCAGCCATGAATCCAGACGGTTTCCGTCGGTACGACAATCGTCTCCACACCAGGCGGCAATTTGCCAACCCAGTGCCGAGAAACAAATCCAAGGTGTGCTCCTTGCCCGCCATCGTTACGAGGGCTGCGCGAGTCGAATATCTCCCACCAGCCGCTGAAAAATGACAAAAGATAGTATCGGTCCGTCCAAGGGATGCTCAGCACGATTGGTTCCTTTCTAAGGTCGAGCCAAGCGAAGGAGGTGAGGCAGTCTGCATTCGGGTGAATGACGGATTTCTCGTGAGGCCCTGGAAGAAAACGTTCATGCGCAAATTGATTTATAGGCGCGCCATGCGGTGTGGCATAAGCAGTGGCCGTTTGCGTCCTTTTGATAATGTCCATCAGAAGGAGCGGGTACCCGTAGATATAAATGTCCTCAGCGATACGCTCCATTTCCGTTCGCGTGAGGTTGGGCATCTTGATCCGCCTTTTCATCTGCCTAATTTACGAGTAACAAAGGTGTGCCGCCATCAGGACAAGTCCGAGGCATCATTTGTATTTTTTCTGGATGCATCCGGAATTTGACGGATTGATGTTTGGCCGCTGTCACTAGATGATGTTTATGGCGCAACTAGCCGGAGGAGCATATGACGACTCGAGTACTACTGGCGGACGATCATCTCTTATTTGCTCAGGCGATGGCTGAACTACTCGCTGGACGATACGAAGTGGTCGGCATCGTGGCAGACGGAAGAGCGCTGCAGGCGGCCGCACGGGCACATAAACCCGATGTCATCGTGACCGATGTAACGATGCCGCACATGAGCGGATTGGATAGTATACGGTCGCTTCGCACAGATCTTTACGTCCCCAAAATCGTCTTCCTAACAATGCATACTGACGTAGAACTGGCACGGGAATGCTTCCAATGCGGAGGTTCGGCATTTGTAACCAAGGAGTCCGCGTTTGATGAACTCGTCGCCGCGATTGAAGCTGTCGTGGCGAACCAGCAATACATCTCACCTCATATCGCTGCGGGATTGATCGAGACCTCGAGAGAACCTGCCGGCGAACTGGACCAGTTGACGTCGCGTCAGCGGGAAATCCTTCAGTTGTTTGCGGAAGGAAAAACAATGAAGGAAATTGCATCCCTAACCAATCTATCCACGCGAACCGTTGAATGGCATAAGTACCGAATGATGAGGATGCTTCGCGTCCGGCGCGGTGCGGAGCTGGTACAACATGCCGTGCGAATGAAGTTGGTCATATAGTCCTGATCGGACTTCACTCATTCTGCAGCGCACTCCTGCGCGCCCGTGTGTCGAAAAACCATCGTATGCGGTGCTAGGAAAAAAACAGGAGTAGGCGGAACTTGTACAGGTCATTTCCTTTGAGACCTGGGCTATACTGGAAATCTTAAAGAAGCAAGTAAGTCTCTCGAAACATAGTCGGCCTGATCAAATTTTCATCTCGGAGTTGCCAATGAAAACGGCAATAAAAGGACCTCCGAAATCGACACTCTACAGCTCCATTTCCTCGTCGTTGGTGTATGGGCAGACCTCTCACCCTGCTCCTGCTGTGCCCCATCGGCTGGCGTTGATCAATTCACAAGGCACTATTGTCGCAGTCAACAAGGAGTGGATCGCTCTCGCTCAGGAAACGGGAGCTTCTTTGGATCGCATAGGCCCGGGAGCAAATTATTTCGAAGTGTGCCGCAAAGCGGCCACCTCAGGCGGCGATTCCGATCGAGCCTTGGCTGGAATTCACGCAGTGTTGACACAGCGGGCTCCATCTTTTGCTATGAATTACGCCTGCACTACCTCGTCGGGTCCATCCACCTTCCACATGGCCGTCTCACCGATTACCTATGAGGACGCTCGCGTCGCGATTGCTCACACGGAAATAGGGGACGTGCGGCGCTTGAACGACAAAAACTTTCGTCTTCTGCAGCAATTCGCGCGGCGCTCGATCAACGCGCAGGAGGAAGAGCGGCGGAGAATTTCGCGGGAAATCCACGATGACATCGGCAACAGAATCGCATTGATGGCATTATCGATTCGCCAGATCATCAAACAAAACTGCGAAAATCAGAACGCGTCCGAACTCAATAAGATCATTGACCAGATCGTCGATCTTTCAGCCGCGATGCGCGACCTTTCGCATCGTCTTCACCCGCCGCTGCTGCGTTACGTCGGAATCAAGGTCGCCTTGAAATCGCTGTGCGATAGTTTCGAGAAGACGCATGGTATCCCGACGGAACTTATCGGTGTGGAAGAATTGCCAAGGGTTTCAGACGAATTGGCGCTTTGTATTTTCCGAGTCACACAAGAATCCCTGCAGAATGTGGCCAAACATGCCGGCGCTGACAAAGTAACTGTTATCGTCGAACACACACCGCGACAGATCCGGTTGACGATTTCGGATACGGGACGAGGATTTGTGCGATCCGATGTCGTCCACAAAGATGGACTCGGGCTCCTGAGCATGAAAGCTCGTGCATTGTGTATCGGCGGACATGTGACCATTAACAGTTCAGCGGCTGCCGGAACAGAAGTATGCTTGACAATCCCGCTGCGGAACGCCCCGTAGGTTCAGCACGGCCAAACCTTGGCAAAGCCACTCCGAAGATTTTCTTGTCTACAGATGGGAATCTGCACGGCTCGATGTAAGGGCGACTTACTGCAAAGATCAGAAGTTTTTCGGATAGCTTTTCGCCGAGCGCAAGCGCACTATCCGAGCACCATGAATACAAACATAGATGTCGCGCTGATTCTCTGGAACACCGATGTCATTGACCTCGTGTCGTTCGTTCTCCTTAATCGCAATCTGAAATCCTGCGGACTTGAACCGTCTGAGGGCCGCGAGAAAATAGAAGATTTCATCCTGTCCTGCAGTCCGAGGGTCGTTATATTCGATCTCGATCCTCCTTATGATCGGTCGGCCGCACTTGCATCGCATTTACTGAGCCGCTTTACGAACTGCTGTTTTGTGATGACCTGCGCAGATCCAAATCTCGCTTTAAAGGAGGCGCCGTGGCTGTCTCGCCACGTGCTCTTCCAGAAGCCATACGAAATCGATGAGATAGCCAATACGGCGCGCTCGATGGTGGGGAGTGCTGCGGCAAGAGCTGTCACTTTATCCTTAGGACTCTCCTGGCGAGGCATTCGGCATGTGGAGGAAGAATTGACCCCTGAAATATCGCGGCGTCACGGGACAACTTTCAGGACACGTCTCAACCTCGGATGAATTCCGGGCTCGACCGTTACCGCCGACCAATTGCCATCATATAGTGGAACGTAACTTTCGCCGGGCTGCATTTGCTTCACCCCAGAATTTTTAGAGTGACAGTTGCGCAGTCTTTTCGACACCGCCCGGTAGATCTCCGCCCAACTGGACCACTTGTATGCCGTCCATTAGATGCTCCTATAGATCCTCCCAAATCCTACGCAGCAATGTGAACTTTCCCCGATTCGTGAGTTCGTGTCTTTAAGTCAAGCTAGCATTGAGGTAGAAACAGATGAATCGAACACGCATTCTGTTGGCAGATGATCATCGAATGCTGCTGGATGCTTTAGTGACGCTGCTCTCAAAGGAGTTTGAGGTTGTTGGAATCGCGCGGGATGGCGGCGCGTTGGTGGACATGGCCGAACGTCTTCAGCCGGACATCATTGTGGTCGATGTCTCGATGCCTGAAGTTAACGGAATCGATGCAGTCCGCATGCTTCAGAAAGAGGGTAACCGCGCAAAAATCCTGTTTCTCAGCATGTATGCCGATCTGCCGCTTGTGGAAGAGGCATTCCGGACAGGAGCAGCCGGCTACATGCTGAAGGCCGGCGGCGTGGACGAACTCGTAAAAGCGATTCAATGCATCTCGAGAGGCGGTACATATGTCACTCCTTTATTGGGAGATTTGATATCTACTCTACTGGCAGCTGGACATCAAAATTGTCGGAGTGCGACACTGACGCCGCGTCAAACCGAAATCCTACGGTTGTTAGCGGAAGGCCGGACGATGAAGGAAATTGGAGAGATGTTGAACATAACGAGAAGAACAACCGAGTCTCACAAGTACGAAATTATGCGGAACCTCGGTCTCAAAACAACCGCGGAACTGATCCGATATGCTATCCGAATCAATCTTATTTAGGCTCGAGCGATGACGAGTAGTGAATACGCTTCGACGTAAAAAGCGTTTCTTTTAGACAATCGGACGTGGCCAGCAGCAGCGTCGGCTGTGTAAATGAGAACACGCCACGCGTCACCGAGTTCAGGCGGAATGGTGAACTCGACTGGTTCGCAATGCGCGTTGAAGGCGATGTAGAAGTCCTCATCCGGTTCTTCTGAGCCTGAACCATCGAGAAACATTCCGATTGCTTTTGCCCAAGAGGTATTCCAGTCGTCGGCTGTCATTCGCTTTCCATCGTTTCGATACCAACCGATCTGGCTAAAGATGAAATTCCTCCTGCGAAAGATCGGATGCTCGCGCCGTAATGTGATCAGCTTCTCGACAAAAGCAAACACGTCATGATGTGCCTGTTCCCAATCCACCCAGGAAAGTTCGTTGTCTTGACAATATGCGTTGTTGTTGCCGAATTGAGTACGCCCAATCTCGTCTCCCCCAAGCACCATCGGAACACCCTGCGACAGCATAAGGGTCGCCAGTAGATTTCGGCCCTGCCGGCGCCGGAAGGCATTTATCGAGCTGTCCGGCGTCATTCCCTCGGTGCCGCAATTCCAGGAACGATTGTTGTTCTCTCCATCCCAATTCGACTCGCCATTGCTTTCGTTATGTTTTTCATTATAGGAAACAAGGTCGGCCAGAGTGAATCCATCGTGGCACGTAACGAAATTAATACTGGCCGATGGACGGCGCCTGTCCATTTGATAGAGATCCGGACTTCCTGACAGACGAAAACAGAACTCAGTTAAGGTGCCATCCATGCCGCGCCAGTAATCGCGCACACAGTCCCGGTACTTACCGTTCCATTCGGACCACAACGGCGGAAAATTTCCAACTTGATAACCACCCTGGCTTACGTCCCACGGTTCCGCGATGAGCTTGACCTGACTCACGACCGGATCTTGCTGAATCACATCAAAAAAAGCGGACAACCGGTCGACGTCATGAAGCCCTCGCGCTAGAGTCGATGCGAGGTCGAATCGAAATCCGTCTACGTGCATCTCGGTTACCCAATATCGGACCGAGTCCATCACCAGCTGCAGAACATGCGGGTGACGCATGTTCAGGCTATTGCCGGTGCCTGTGTAGTCCGTGTAGTAAAACGGATTATCACTCTCGAGGCGGTAGTACGCGGGGTTATCGATTCCTTTAAAAGAAAGAACGGGTCCGAGATGATGACCTTCCGCAGTATGACCATATACTACGTCGAGGATCACCTCTAGTCCGGCTTCGTGCAGCGCCTTCACCATCAGTTTGAAATCCTCGACGTGCCGGACGCCTCGCTTGAGCGTGGAGTACCCATTGTGAGGCGCAAAAAAGCCGATTGTGCTGTAACCCCAGTAATTGTTCAGGCCCCGCTCTATCAGATACATATCGTGGACGAACTCCTGAATAGGCATCAACTCAATGGCGGTGACACCAAGCCTCTTGAAATAGTTGATAACCGCCGGCTGCGCCAGACCCAGATAGGTGCCTCGAAGCTCAGGGGGAACGCCGGGATGCTTGATGGTAAGGCCCTTGACATGAGCTTCATAGATCACTGTCATGTTCCATGGCGTCCGAAGCGGTTCGTCATTGCCCCAATCGAAACTGGGATCAATGACAACAGATCGCGGGACGTATGGAGCCGAATCGAAATCGTTGCGGAGATCTTCTGGTCCCCTGAAGTATTGACAGAAGACCGCTTCGTCCCATTTCACTTGTCCCTGAATGCATTTGGCATATGGATCGAGAAGGAGTTTTGCAGGATTGCAGCGTAGCCCAGCGGCCGGCGCCCATGGCCCGTGTACTCGAAATCCATATTTTTGTCCGGGCCCAAGGCCAGGAAAATATCCGTGCCAACAGAGCGCGGTCATTTCGGGAAGGTCATACCGTGTCTCTCGTCCGAAATCATCGAAGAGACAAAGCTCGACGCGATCCGCAACACTGGAAAACAGCGAGAAGTTTACGCCGTCTCCGTCATAAATGGCTCCAAGCGGATATGGTTTGCCGCAGGACAGCACGAACTAAAGATGTGCATATCGGCGTCCGGGCCGGGAGTTCTCGTAAAGTCCTTTGGAAACGCTAGGACCTATCCCGATGATTGAGCGAGGCGCCGCCCCTGCGCCCGCAAAAACAAATCAGATTTATCTGCAGGCGCTATTACAGGCGACAGTCAGATGGGATCTACAGATGCCGGGACTTCTCCTCCGCGGGAACATTTTCCGATCTCGTGGTTAGAGGTGTCGCTCTATTGACGGTAAGTGTACGTCCTTCCATCCGCTTTCCGTGCAAGGTAGCAATTGCTGCCTGAATGTCTACTTCGTTGCCAACGCTGACGAATCCGAATCCACGCGATTTGCCTGTGACCCGGTCATAGATGACCTCTGCCGCTTCGACACGAAATCCGTGGGACTCTACCCACTCTCGAATTTCCCACGCTGATGAAGCATGAGGTAGATTTCCAACAAACAGTTTCGGCATTACGCACTCCTTTCCTTTCAGTTGTAATGCCGAGCATAAAGAAACTGAGCAAACGGTGGAACTCGGAGAATTCCTGATCCACTGTTTGTTTTTTCCGGGTGCCTGGCGACCGTCACTTTATCGGTGCTTCTCCAGGTGAATTTCCATAGGAGTGTTCTGAGGCAACTCGATATCGCGCCCTCGCCCGAGAAAGTTGGAGTACATGGAGCGTGCGGCTCCGTAAAGACCCAAACCGACCGCGACGTGTGGAATCATTGCGCCTGACACGCTCGCTGGAAGCCCAAAGGTGCTGTCGCTGCCGGTGATCTCTTTCAAAAATTTACCACCGTATGCTCCGAGAACAGCCTTCCCGAACGAGTCTGGATTTGCACTCAGTGCGCGCTCGACTTTCACTGCTGCCCATACCGGACCAATAAATCTTTTCTTTGATTCGACGATTCGTAAACCCCTGCTCTCATCTATGTGGAGATCCTTCATGTCGTGAGTAACGTCAATCGCTGCAATATAACCGTCCACATCTCGTGCGTGTGGCGTGGCTGAGGCCAATAAGTCCGTCGGTTCAATTGTTGTGAAACTGAAACCAAGCTGCCCATTACGATGGAACCCGTGCGCCGGAGTCACTTTTGTCACCCGTCCATGGAGCACGCTACCCACGGGGAAAATGAGCCGATGCTCAGGAGAGAATAGTGGACGCATCAAAAGAGCCTCAACCGGGGCTCCGAGAGGTGTCGTTCCTGAATCCAATGGAGTGATAAGACGGATTGCCACGACAGTATTTGTGGGCAGCTCCGATCCAAACTTATCCAGCGCGTCATTTCTGAGTACTGCCACGCTGAAATCGATCGGTGTCATGAGAACTGCATTCAAATGGGTACCCGTCGGCAGGTAGTTCGGGTGGATCGGCGCCATCCCCCAAAGCAAGTTCTGCAATCGTTCCTTCGCGGGCTGTTTGCCTGTCGACACCAGGGAGGTCGTCGGGCTTTTTCTGGCTTGTCCGTCGCTGTCAGATCCAAGAACCTTCTCGCTGTATCCAATGACGGACGCTTCGATGGGAATCCGGGCACCGGTGGGGAGAATCAGAGTATGGAAAATGATCTGAGGCTTACGGGGAGGCGTAAAATCTGCGGCGAGCAATGTGGAAATACGCTTCAACGTTCCCGCCTTTTGGAAAGCCGTGATTTTCCCTTCTAGTTCTGTTCCCGAAGGAATAACTTCGCGATCGAACGCATACACCGGCTCGACAAGCGTCGCATATACTGATCCGCCCCGTTCAATGCGTAACTTTTTCGTCAGCGCCACCTGCAGGGGAAATCCTTTGTCGACGGTTAGAGGAACGATCGTTGTATCCTCAAAAGACTCTGCGAATGCAGTCCACGTAAGACCCATAAGTACTATCCAAACTGAGATCAATGTCCGGCAAGACATAGTTCCTACTTACTTCCTTTTTCATGACGCTCTGCTATGTAGCAGGCGCGTTAGATTTATTCAGCGGCAACGTGGCCAGACCTTCTGACAGGTTAGAGATGGAAGCGAACTGGAGATGCAAAAAGGTTATGGCGAGATTAGATCGAAATCGAACAACCTCAAACGTCGTGCTCTAATGGGGACCAATTGTATCCGAGTCTTCTCGTCACCATGGTAAGCAAATCGCTTGAAAAAAGTAAAAAAAGAACACGCTAGCCGCAGAAAGCATCTCGTGTCCACGAATGTGGCGCGTTCGAGCAGAATGTCAGATCCCGACGTCAAAACTTAAAGTGCCTCGCCGATGAAGAAGTAAGCTTCGTGGCTGTTCTTGCCCCAGGCGTAATTGAAACGAAGGTTGACGTGACTTTCCCTTGTGATTCGGTATATCGTAGGTTTCATACTTGAATTCTCCATCGGCAGCTTCTCCGCTCAACCCGATTCGCAGATCAAACAACGAACCTTCTCGAGGATAGTCTGGATCATTCCGCGAATCGCGCGTGACGCGTGGGCCGAGCGAAGCCGTGCGAAGGTCCAACTCGGCTAGGCTGATCACCGAAGCATCGAACTGGGGATTCCGGCGTAACGATGACTTCGTTCTTAAGAATCGATATTGACCGCCGGCGTACCAATGCTCTCTCCAGGACCATTGTGGTTCGTAGCGCAAGTAACTTCCGCCTCCTACCGTGAGAGCAGGCGTCAAGTCATGCGTAGATTCGCGAAGCTGATGCTGAAGACAGACCGAGGATACGGTGCTAGAGACGATCTATGCAAACTACCTTGTAGCTGTTTCCTTCTTTGCGAAGGTAGAGGGATACCGGCTTGAAGGACTCCCCTGCCACGTGAATAGCGACAGCAAAATAAGAGCCAAGGGCTGCTTTTCTGGCTTCAGGCGGCAAGTGAGTCGACCCGCTGCCTGGAATTGAATCGAGCGTTTGCTGCCTGTTGTCGAACGCAGCCCATTGTAGCTTGTAGGTCCGCGGGCTATGAAATCCGTAATGTACTGCGAGGTCATCAAATAGCAGCTCGTCGTTCTCGACGCGGAAGTGATCCAGAGGAAGAATCTGTGAAAAAAAAGTGTGCCCGATCTTGTTTCGCCGTTCTGCGAGCGTTGCGACGATGTATTCCGTAGACCGAACATCAGTGAATTTGGCGGTCTCTACGATTGCACGGATGTCGTCATCCGTGAAGGCCATAACCTGTTTCGCTGCCCAGTAATCATCGTCCGGAAGACGGCTCAGAAACGCCGGATTCGGATAGTCGGGCTTCCACTTGTCGGGTTCGAACAACTGCGACTCGAAGTTGCCGACAGCCGGCAGCTTTGGAAAACGGGCCCGCTCCCAAGGTGCAGGCGCTAGACCCAGGCTGAAGATTTGTTTCAGCGTAGCGCTGGGCGTAGACAGCATGAAGTCATGACCGAACCGGGGGTCTTTTGGAGCGTCTCCGTCACTTCCGAGTGCGGACGCGAAATCGATCAGATAGTGGCGGATGAAACGTACGCCATTCTCCTCGACAATCGTATCGAGAGTATTCGATGCTTTCGCATCGGTATTATTAAACCACGCAGAAAACACGTACAGCGCACGGAGATCGCGACGGTCTTCGTGGGGAACGATATCATTCGGATCATCAGAACGAGTACCCTCATAACGAAATGACCCGATAATTTGTCCTTCGACGGCAAGGCTGGCAACAACACGAAAAGAGCCGTCGTCGTAACAGGGAATTTGTTCAACGGTGTGTTCAACATCCTTCCAGGTCATTTCTCGTGACCTTCCGTCGCGGAATACCATTCGTGCATCGTCAGACAGCCGCAGGTCCGTCAACTTCAGCTGCACAATTTCGTTTTTTGGCACGTTGTACCCGATCGCGTACATGAATTTCGAAACAATGACTTCGGCTCCGGTCGCCAGTTCGCAGTGACCCACAGGGTCCCATTTGACAAAGTAACGCCGACCTTTTGAATCTTTCATGGTGAGTCCCGGCATGATGCCGACGTTTTTCACACCGATCACCGTGAATGGCGATATAGGACCTTCACCGGAAAGTGGTCCTTGCTGAAGCTCGGCGCGGCTCATGCGACGCTGTCCATGGCGATTCGTGAACCACTCGCTGTCCGGCACTTCGCCGAGAGTATTGATGGCCCCAGCCGGCTTGGCGCCATGCGGTGACCATCTCTTCGAATTGGCAAAAAAGTCCAGAACGTCATTGATGTCTTGCCGGACCGGCATGTTTACGGGGATAGGAGCCGGCATTGCCTGAATCGGATCATCGGGAAAAAACCTGGGCGCCTGACCGCAAGCATAATCCCACAGCACTCCCGTGATAATGAGCGTCAAAACAATTTGCTGAGTTTGAGCCACACTTGCACTCCTTCCCGACTGAAACCCGCGTCGAGTCGCGCCACCACGGGGTTCTTGAATCGAAATCCGAAGCCGGGCGAAGTTTCCAGATTGTACAAGCTGATCTGACCGGACCGGTGAAAGACCTTGCCGCCGTCGACGAATATGGCCATATCGAAGGCGGTATTTACCTCCCATCGGTATTCAGTACTCAAGGCGATCAAATTCTCGTCGTAAAAACGATAACGGCGAAAACCACGCAAGTCGGTATCGCTACCGAGTGTCGGCTGAAGGTAAAACGGGACTACCTGGTTTTCTGAATGGAAACTCAGTTCGGTTGTCCCACGCAGCTCGATAACGCGCTTCTGGTTGAAAAACGAAACATTTTGCTGTCCGAACACGGATAGTCGATCAAAGGAAAACTCCGGATGTCCCTGTGCGTGATAACGATAATATCTGGCTTCCGCATATGTTCCTGTCCGCGGGTCTTGGGGAACATCCCGCGTGTCCAATTTAGCGGAGCAGCCTGCGAGCAAAAAATTGCTTTGAACCTGTATTCCGGGCGCTCCTTGGGAGTCAAATATGGACTCGGTCGTCGGCAGGCTCCCGTTCGTACCGGGTCCCACGTTCAGCAAGAGTTGTCCGAACGCGCAAGCCGGTTGAAAAATACCTTGTTTACGGAATTGGACTCGGACATTGAAAAAAGTATCTTCTCTTCTGAAATCCGTACGGTCGTGAATCGAGGATTTGGGTCCAGGGCCATAATATTCGAGCTGCGGAGCGTCCGCATGTGAGCCTTCGAATGCCACGCTCAGATCGCGGGACAGGATGTTCGTTATTTCAATGCCAGTGCCTACATTGTAGAAATCGTGAACTGTCCCAGTGCCCCAAAGCCTTGCCAGAAGTCGCTTGTTGTCACTATTCCACTGCAAGTTGGAACCGATTGTGAGTCCGGCTCCGGGACCCAGCCCTGCCACGCCGATCCCGATCGGTATGCGGCGACCGACATGGCCGATAGCGCTGAACGTCTTCGCGATTGCAGTCGATTCTGTGCCATGTAGATCACGGGCTTTCTCCAATCGCTGCATTTGGATTTGATCAGCGCGGCCGGTGGTGTCGACGTCGGTACTCTGAGCCCTGAGTTCCGCATGTAAAAGGACCAGGAGCGCCAAGAGCACCATCATTGCTCCACGTATCGCCATACGAGACTTCAGCACTGTAGCTACCACTCGCAAGACGAAGTACTCGGTGAAGTTCCAGTTTGGTTGCATTTTGTTTCGTGTGCTGGCTGCCACGCAGGCACGATTCCGCTAGTTTCCGCAACTAGTAGTTTTTCGCGCCTTTTGGCCGGACTGGTGGACGCGCGCCTGCACAACGATTGAGGAAGGATGGTTGAAGGCATGCGTTCATTCATAGGTTTCTTTCTGATCGTATGGTCCTCGGGAACTTTACTAGCCGGTTTCGCCGAGAACACAACACCCAGCTCGGGCTTTGCACTCGTCACGCTGGTTTCGGGCAACGTTGCAGGGCTGGTCGGGACGGAGACTCTAAGGAATCGAACAACTTCGGGTGTCGAGCAGGCGGTTATGCCTCCGTCTCCTCTCGTCACAACTGCATCCATTCTTGTGCCGGTTGGGGCGGTTGGGGAAAATACGACAGCCATTGCGATTGCAAATCCGTCAATAGCTTCTGGTGGAGTCAACCTAATTTTGACCGACAACATCGGCACCGTTGTTTTAAATGTGGTAGTGCAACTAGGTCCCCGTGGCCAGCTCGCAAAGTACCTCAACGAATTCTTTGCCACACAAGCAGTCGCCTTCAGCACTCCGCTCTTACTAACGGTGTCCTCTGAGATTCCCGTCTCCATCGTTGCGTTCAATTTTCGAGGCGAGGAGTTTGCGTCGATTCCACTGGTTAGTCTTTCGGCGCCGATACCCATTGCCGTTCAACCTTTATCGATCGAGACTTGCTCAACACCGACGACCCTACCCACAGCCGCCAGCGGATTTGGCTTGGGCGTGGCGCCTTCACCCCCATGTTCGATAATTGGCGTGCAGACTGTAACACCGCCAAGTGCTGTTCAACCTGGCTTTGGCCTGGGCTTGCCGCCGGCGACGCCACCGACAGCGATATTCTTTACTCCACCAGTTACGGTCAGTAATTCGCCCGTGCCGACCGTGACCTCGGCCACGGCGATCGGCGGCACTGCCACACTGGTGTTTCCACAGGTGGTAACCGGTGGAGCATGGTCCACCGACATTGTGCTTGGGAACACTTCGGCTGGAACACAGACCGTCCGGATCGATTTTTTTAGTCCGGATGGTTTCGTGACAGGCAGCCTTACAGACATCACGATCCCGGCCCGGGGAGTATTTTTCTTCTCCTCGGAGGTGTCCGCTACAACAGGGAACTAAATGCTTCGGGTTTTATGTACCGTTCTAGTCGTGGCAGTGTTACCGGCGACGCCGGCCGCTCAGAAACAGGTAATTACAGTTGACGTGGATCTTGTAAACATTTATTTCACTGTCTGTAACAACCGAGGCCGGTTGGTTACGAATCTGGATCAAGCAAACTTCGCCGTCTATGAAGACAACAGCCCACAGGTCATTACCCATTTCAGCCGCGAAACAAACGTACCTCTCAAGCTTGTCCTGCTGATCGACACGAGTGGCAGCGTCCGATACAAACTGCCATTTGAACAGGACGTCGCAGTCGAGTTTCTAAACTCCACGCTGAGGCCGGTAGACCAGGCATCGGTAGTCACTTTCGACAGCCGTATTGAGGTACGTCAAGACTATACGGGTGATCGGCAAGTGCTCGCGAGCACCGTAAGGCGCACCCGATCGGGCGGTGCAACGCGCCTCTATGACGCACTGTCATTTCTGCTCAATGGGACACTTGCCGGCGGCGACGGCCGGCAAGCAATCATTCTCCTGACAGACGGTGGCGATAATGCTAGCCGGAGCTCTCCCGTCGAAGTGTTAGAAACCGCTCAGCGCGATAACGTGGCGATTTACATCGTAAGCGTAAATTCTATTGGGATTCCTTCTGATGAGTCGAACGATCGGGACAGTATTCTCGAAATCCTTGGAACGGAAACCGGCGGGAAGGCGTTTTTTCCGAAAAGACTGAAGGATCTCTCATCGCAATTGGCTGAAATTAGTAAAGAACTGCGATCTCAATACACGATTGCCTACCGGTCAACCAACGATAAACGAGACGGCAGGTACAGGAAGATCCGAATCGACGTCAAGAACACGGAGTACTCCGTTCACGCACGCTCCGGGTATTACGCTCCTACTCTGGTTACCGCGAGAGGAGCTGAGTAAAGCGAAATTCATTGCTAAGAGCTTCGAGGTTCCCATAAAAGGAGGTTTGTATGGCGCCTGTTCTTTCTGACCACGAGCTGAAATCGATCGATGCCTATTGGCGCGCGGCTAACTACTTGTCTGTTGGGCAAATTTATCTATATGACAACCCTTTGTTACGAGAACCTCTCCGCAAGGAGCACGTCAAGCCGCGGCTCTTGGGTCACTGGGGTACAACTCCGGGTTTGAATTTTCTATACGTTCACCTGAACCGGGTCATCAAGAAGGATGGCCTCAACATGATCTACATCACTGGCCCCGGACACGGTGGACCAGGACTTGTCGCTAACGCGTATCTGGATGGAACCTACAGCGAGGTGTATCCGAACATCACCCCGATGATTGAGCTGTCTTGCCAGGTTGTCTTCAAAGCTTCTTCGTACAGATGCGTCGCCGGACAGCAGCAAAGCTGCCACGTGTTCATGCCGAAGATCGATTGGTCCAATAGACCAAGAGGTTCTGTCGGCAAAGCGTACGACAGCTGCACGGACCCGCGAAAATTCGGAACAGATTTCAAAAGAATACCTGCAACGGCACGTAAAACTTACTTGAGTACCTGACACGCAAGTGTTTGGGAAATTTGTCTGCTGGCTCCGGATAGGAGATGCGATGACGCATCGTGTTCGGTTTCTTGGAGGCAACAACCCTGTCGTCCGCGTGTTTCTCATCGGCGCGAGAGTCCTATCTGCTCGAGTCAATTCATAGGAGACAATGCAAATGAATATTACCTATCTTGAACGCACCGCAAAGGAGCTCGTCGTTGAAGGAAAAGGAATCCTTGCCGCGGACGAGACACCCGAGACTCTGACAAAACGCTTTGCTCAGTTGAAAATCGACTCGACACCCGATAGCCGGCGGGTATACCGGGAAATGTTGTTTGCCACGCCGGATGTGGCTGAGTTCATTAGCGGCGTCATTATGCAGGACGAGACTATCAGGCAGAAGAGTTCAACCGGAACTTCATTGGCTGAGGTTCTCATGCGTAACCGCATCATTCCGGGCATCAAAGTCGATACCGGCGCGAAAGGTCTCGCGGGCCGGCCAGGGGAACGCATCACGGAAGGTCTTGATGGTTTGCGCGACCGTCTCAAAGAGTATCGGCAAATCGGTGCCCGCTTCGCTAAATGGCGTGCCGTTATCCATATTGCCGAAGGGCTGCCCACCACAGCATGCATTCGAGCCAACGCCCACGCGCTAGCACGGTACGCTGCTTTGCCAGGAGCAAGACGTTGTACCCATTGTCGAACCAGAGGTCATGATGGACGGATCCCATAGCATTCGTCGTTGCGAAGATGTGACGGGTAACGTCCTCCAGGCAACGATGGACTCGCTTTTCGAGCACGATGTGAGTTTCGAAGCCATGCTGCTCAAACCGAACATGGTGGTTACCGGGGAGGACGCTCAACGACAAGCATCCGCTCAGGAAGTCGCGCTGTGCACTGTGCGATGTCTGCGCCGGCATGTCCCGGCTGCCGTTCCAGGGATCGTGTTTTTATCGGGAGGTCAGGACGCTTTAACGGCGACGAAACATCTAAATGAAATCAATCGACTGGCGAGACTAAAGCCGTGGAAGCTCAGCTTCTCGTTTGGGCGCGCACTGCAGGATGAAGCGCTCATCGCATGGCAAGGCAAGGACGAGAACGTTCAGGCCGCACAGCAGGCGTTTTCGCATCGAGCTAGGTGTGTCAGCGCGGCGGCCTTGGGTAATTACGCAAGCGCGACGGAAGGAGACTTCGCTGCATGAGGCGTCCAAGCTCCAATCTAAAGTCTGATGCGCGTTCGTTGCCGGCTGTCGTTGATTTTCGGCGGCCCTCGGAACTCACGCAATCAGACATCGATGAATTGTGCATCAATACCATTCGCACGCTTGCCATGGACGCTGTACAGCAAGCGCATTCTGGGCATCCTGGAGCGCCGATGGCGCTCGCGCCCGTCATTTATTGTTTATGGCAGCGTTTCCTGCGGTTCGATCCCGAGCATCCACTGTGGCCGAATCGCGATCGGTTCGTGCTGTCGGCAGGTCACGCGTCGATGCTGCTGTATGCAATGCTGCATCTGACCGGCGTCAAAGCAACTAACCCGAAGTACGAAGTCCTGGGCGAGCCCGCCGTCTCACTGGACGATATAGAACGATTTCGCCAACTCGACAGCAAGTGTCCCGGCCATCCGGAATACCGCTGGACGTCAGGTGTCGAAACGACCACCGGCCCGTTGGGGCAGGGCGTCGCCACCAGCGTCGGTATGGCCATCGCGGCGCGCTGGGCCGCGGCCTATTTCAACCGATCCGACTTCAAGATCTTTGATTACGACGTGTACGCCCTATGCGGCGACGGCTGCATGATGGAGGGCATCTCGAGTGAGGCCGCATCAATCGCCGGCCACTTCAAACTGGCCAACCTTTGCTGGATCTATGACAACAACAAGATCACCATCGAAGGCAGCACGGCTTTGACGTACAGCGATGACGTCGCGACGAGGTTCATCGGCTACGGATGGAACGTGACGCGGGTGACCGATGCCAACGATCTGGATATGCTTGAGCGCGCCTTCACAACTTTCAAGAATACAGGTGACCGGCCGACGCTGATCATTGTCGATACACACATCGCATACGGAGCGCCGAACAAACAGGACACTAGCGCGGCCCACGGCGAGCCGTTAGGCGAAGAAGAAATCCGTTTGACTAAACGGCGGTATCGATGGCCGGAGGATACGAAGTTTCTCGTGCCTACCGGCGTGCACGAGCATTTTCAGGCCGGCATCGGCACGCGAGGCCGCGTCCTGCATACATCCTGGTGGGCAGGCTTCGAGGACTACCGTCGCCGGCACGCCGAACTGGCAGAGCGTGGTTATCGCATGATGCGCCGTCCTGGCGAAGAATGTGCCATGGCTTATCGGAGGCTCGGCGGATCTCGGGCCATCATGCAAAACACGTCTGACGTTCGACACCGCCGGCGATTTCAGCGCCGGGAGCCCTTCCGGGCGCAACATTCACTTCGGCATCCGGGAGCATGCGATGGCTTCCATACTTAACGGACTTTCCTTGTCCAAGATTCGGCCGTTTGGTTCAGGGTTTTTGATCTTCAGCGATTATGCCCGTGCTGCGATCCGTCTGAGCGCGCTGATGGAGATCCCAGTGATCCACATCTTTACGCACGATTCCATCGGTGTCGGGGAGGACGGTCCAACGCACCAGCCAGTCGAGCAGTTGGCTTCACTTCGGGCCATCCCCGGGTTGATTACGCTACGTCCCGCCGACGCCAATGAAGTCGTCGAAGCGTGGCGAATGATCATGGACTTTCGTCACGAACCCGTGGCACTCATCCTGACGCGGCAGGCATTGCCGATTCTGGACCGCGGCAAATACGCGTCCGCGGAAGGCGTGCGGCGCGGGGCGTACATCCTTGCCGATGCGAGCGATGGCAAACCCGACGTGCTTTTGCTCGCCAGCGGCAGTGAGGTGACGCTTTGCATCGATGCCTATGAACGTCTCAAAGACGAGGGCATTAAAGCCCGCGTTGTCAGCATGCCATCGTGGGAGATCTTTGAGCATTACTGTCGCAACCATAAGGACTACCGCGAACACATATTGCCGCCGGCCGTCAGAGCCCGCGTCTCGGTAGAGCAGGCTTCGACACTCGGCTGGACACGATATGTCGGCGCGGCCGGCTGCACTATCGGCATGGAAACTTTTGGCGCGTCTGCACCGCTGAAGGAGCTACAGCGAAAATTCGGCTTTACGCCCGACCGGGTCGTCGCGGCCGCGAAAGAACAAATACGTCAAGGAGGTGAACCATGCGTATTGTGATCGGGACTGACCATGCCGGATTTTTTCTAAAAAAAGAACTAAGCGCGCACATCCGCAAGCTTGGCTATCAGGTGGTTGATGTCGGCGCACACGGTACCGACACTGTGGACTATCCTGATTACGCCGAACTCCTCGGTAGAACTCTCATCGATGGTTTGGCGGAGCGGGGCGTCCTGATCTGCGGCAGCGGAGTCGGAGCTTCAGTCGCAGCCAACAAGATGCCGGGCATTCGCGCCGGATTGTGTCACGACACGTTTTCCGCACACCAGGGCGTTGAACACGATGACATGAACGTTCTGGTCCTTGGCGGGCGCGTGATCGGTCCGGAGTTGGCGCGTGAGTTGGTCACGGCCTACCTGGGAGCCACGTTTTCAGGCGAGGAGCGCCATCAGCGGCGTTTGAAGAAGGTATCCGCTCTCGAAGAACGAATGCACAAGCCGCGGCTCATTACACCCGACCGTTATGACGCCGTTCTGTTGGACATGGACGGTGTAATCACGGACACCGCAAGCCTTCACGCGACCTGCTGGAAGACGACATTTGATGAATATTTACAACAATGGGCGACGCGAAACGCCGTCCCATTTCGACCGTTTGATATCGCCGTCGACTACAAACTTTATGTAGATGGAAAGCCTCGATACGACGGGGTGCGCGATTTCCTGAAATCGCGCGGCATCGACCTGCCCGAAGGCGCCGAGAACGATCCTCCGACTACTCAAACCGTCTGCGGTCTCGGCAACCGAAAAAACGACTTGGTCAATGAGGTCCTCGCGACTTCTGGTGTCGATGCGTATCCCGGTTCCGTCGCCTTCATCAAGTATCTGCGAAGGATGGGGATTAAAACTGCAGTCGTGACGTCGAGCCAAAACTGCCAGGCTGTGCTCCACGCTGCAAAGATCGACGATCTTTTCGACGCTCGAGTGGACGGCCGTGTCCTCATCGAGCACGGTCTCGCCGGAAAGCCCGCGCCGGATTCTTTCTTGAAGGCGGCGGAAATGCTTGACGTAATTCCCCAACGCTCCGTGGTGATCGAGGATGCCATAGCCGGTGTCGAAGCCGGAGCAGCAGGCGGTTTCGGTCTCGTCATCGGTGTCGACAGAAAAGGCAATGCCCAAGAGTTGAAAGCCAGTGGCGCGGATATTGTAGTCACCGATCTTGGGCAACTAATTAATGGATTCTTTAATCGGAGATTCGATCCCGCTGCCTGACTTCTTTCCTGGTGCGGGATCTGACTTCTCTAACGAGGTTTTACGCAATGCTCCATCACAAACGTCTGAGGCCGCCGAGCCACGATTATCCACCTGACGAGTGGAATCTGGTCGAGAAGAGTTTTCGTCCGGAATTTGTCGCGCAAATGGAATCCGTGCTTGCGTTAGGAAACGGCTATATCGGTATGCGTGGAACTCCTGAAGAAGGCGGACCGTACCTGCAGAACGGCACGTTCGTGAATGGATTCTACGAATCGTGGCCGATCGTCTACGGCGAGGAAGCTTATGGTTTTGCCCGCACCGGCCAGACCATGCTGAATGTAACCGATGCCAAAATTATCAGACTTATCGTTGATGATGAGCCCCTCTGGCTTCCAAGTGCCACTATCCGCCATTACGAACGGAAACTGAACATGAAGTCAGGCACCTTGGATCGAGAGATTCTCTGGGAAACTTTCTCCGGCAAGCAGGTATACATCAGATCGCGGCGGCTGATTTCTTTTGAACAGCGCCACGCGGCCGCAATTTCGTTCGAGGTAATACTCCTGAATGCGGCGGCTCCGGTCGTAATTTCATCGGAGATGCGCGTCCCTCAGTCTGGTGAGCAAAAAGTAAAAGGCGACCCACGCCAGTCGAAGTTCTCCGGGCACGTGCTTCGTCACCTCGCAGGTTATGTGCGGGACTGCCGTATGGTCCTGATTCACGGTACGGAACGGACCGGCATGGCCCTCGCTACGGCTATGGACCACAACATCGACAGCCACTGTCCACACTACTACAAAACCGACTGCGACAAAGATTATGGCCAGGTCGTTTTCACTATTGATGGACAGCCCGAGCGCCCAATCCGTCTTACAAAGTACATCACTTACCATACGTCTACTCGTGCGGCCGCCAAAGAACTTGGCCGTCGTGCGGAATGGACGCTGGATCGGATTACTGCACAAGGCTTCGCCGAACTGTTGGCTGACCAAGAACGATATATGAACGACTTTTGGCAGAGAAGCGATGTACGGGTGAGTAACATCAGAGCAGACAGGTCGAGACTTTCGAGGGTCGAAATACAGCAAGCGATCCGAGTGAACTTGTTCCACATTCTACAGGCCTCGGCCAGAGCGGAAAACAATGGCGTCGCTGCCAAGGGATTGACGGGACAAGCCTACGAGGGCCACTACTTCTGGGATACGGAAATCTACCTGCTCCCCTTCCTCATATACACCTCCCCACAAATTGCGAAGAACGTCCTCCGATTCCGTTACGACATGCTCGATAAAGCACGCGCAAGGGCTCGCGAGCTGAGCCACCGTGGTGCTTTGTTTCCATGGCGCACGATCAACGGCGAAGAGGCCTCAGCTTACTATGAGGCAGGGACAGCCCAGTATCACATCAATGCGGATATCGCCTATGCACTGCGCAAATATGTCAACGCCACAGGGGATGACGAATTCCTGTTCAAGTACGGCGCCGAGATACTCGTTGAGACCGCGCGTCTTTGGTACGACCTCGGTTTTTTCTCACCCCGAAAAGGCGGTCAGTTTTGTATCAATGGCGTCACTGGACCGGATGAGTACAAGACCGTAGTTAACAACAACACGTATACCAATTTGATGGCGCGTGAAAATCTGCGTTATGCCGTCGAGACCGTCGATCTTCTTCAAACCAGGCGGCCCGATGTCTTTGAAGCCCTGAAACAAAAAACCAGCCTCGAAGTACAGGAACTTGATGCCTGGCGAAGTGCAGCGGATAAGATGTACATTCCGTTCGACGCGGAAACAGGCATTTACCCCCAGGACGATAGCTTCCTCGACCGCGAACCGTGGGACTTCAAAAATACTTCTCCGGACCGGTATCCGTTATTGTTGTTCTACCATCCGCTCAACATCTACCGGCATCAAGTTATCAAGCAAGCCGATGTAATTCTGGCCATGTTCCTGCTCGGCCACGAATTTCCCACTGAAGCGAAGAAATGTAATTTCGAATTTTATGATCCCCTTACAACGGGCGACTCGTCGCTCTCGTCGTGTATCGAAGCGATCGTCGCTCTCGAAATCGGCGAGTATGACAAGGCGGTGACATACGCGCGCGCGGCGCTGCTTATGGATCTCGCTGACATTGGTGGCAATGTCAAGGATGGATGTCATATCGCCTCAATGGGTGGAACGTGGATGGTTCTCGCCTACGGCTTTGGCGGCCTGCGCGATTACTATGGAACGCTATCCTTTCGCCCTCAACGACCGCCGGAGGCCCAGTCGCTTCTACGATTCCCATTAACCTGGCACGGCCGGAGCTTAGAGATTGAAATCGGGCCGGATACGACGACCTATTCTTTGCGGAAAGGTGCTGACTTGGTCATCCGTCATGACGATGAAGCCATCACTCTGACTGAAGCCAATCCCATGATCAGCCGGCCAACATTGCAACCCCGTATGGTGACTGTGGGGGCTGATCAGCAGTGATGAAGACTTCAGGAGGAATTGGAATGCGAGCGACGCAATTGCTTCACACTCTTGGACAGAGTTTGTGGCCGGACAACTTGACGGCGGAACTATTGGAAAGAGGGACGCTAAAGCAATATATCGACGGCTACTCGATCACAGGGCTGACGTCCAATCCGACGATCTTCAACCGCGCCATCAAACAGGGCGCATCTTACGATTCGCGAATCATCGAGAAATTTCAAGAGGGCAAGTCGGGCGAAGAGCTTTTTTTGAATTGGCTCTCGAGGACCTTAAACGCGCCGCTGCCATGTTTGCACGAATCCACGATCAGACGAATGGTGTCGATGGATGGGTGTCTCTGGAAGTGTCGCCGTTGTTGGCTCACGAGACAGCAACCACGCTGGCTGCCGCCAGAGCGCTGCATGCCCAAGCGGGCCTGTCCAATCTGCTGATCAAGATCCCGGGAACAAAGGAGGGGGTGGCAGCGATCGAAGAGGCAATTTTCGAAGGCATTCCCATCAATGTCACCCTGCTGTTCTCTCGTGAGCAGTACATTGATGCGGCGGAGGCATTCATACGCGGCATCGAGCGGCGTTTGGATGCCGGACTCAAGGCAGATGTCGCCTCCGTCGCATCTTTCTTCGTCAGCCGATGGGACGCCGCCGTCATGGACAAAGTATCCGGGAACCTGCGCGGCCGGCTCGGAATCGCCGTTGCCAGAAGAATCTACAAAGCATATCGCATGCTGCTCAGTTCGCCGCGGTGGCAACGTGTGTACAACGCTGGCGGGCGTCCCCAGCGCCTCGTGTGGGCAAGCACTGGAACAAAAGACCCATATGCTTGCGACGTTGTTTACATCAAAGCTCTGGCCGCACCCTTCACCGTGAATACCATGCCCGAAAGCACGTTGAAAGCCCTCGGCCGTCATAGTCAGCTGGACGCCATCCTGCCGGTTGACGGTGGCGACTGCGAACAGGTGTTGGCGCAGTTTTCAAGCGCCGGCATTGAGATTGACACGCTGGCTGCGCGGCTCCAGGAGGAGGGCGTTATTTCATTCGCGCAATCCTGGAATGACCTGATGTCGGTGATTGCTTCGAAGGCGGCCGTCCTTCGGAAGGTTAGTTAAATATGAGGATCGGTCATGAAAGTCTTAGTCGTCGATATCGGCGGCACAAACGTCAAGATCCTGGCCACGTGCAAACGTACGTTACGACAATTTTCATCCGGCGCAACAATGGCACGCCGACAAACGGTTTCAACCGTACGAAAGATCGCGCGCGAGGAAGTACGACATCACCTCTATCGGCTACCCCCGTCCGGTTGTCCGTGGCGCGCCTGCCAGAGAACGATAACGAAGGGATAGGAAAGGAGCGGCAATATGGCAAAGCGGATCGAACCAGTCACAAGAATCGGCAGAGAGGAGGGGCGAGCGTGGAAAGCACTTGAGGCGCACCAAAAGAAAGTACGCGAACTCCATCTTTCCGAACTTTTCGCGAATGCTCCGCAGCGCGCCGACAAGCTGACTGCCGAAGCTGCCGGAATTTACTTCGATTACTCCAAAAACCGCATCACTCCCGAGACGCTGCGGCTTCTGATTCAGTTGGCCGAGGAGTGTGAGCTTCAGGAGCATATCGAAGCCATGTTTCGTGGAGACAAGATCAACATTACCGAAAACCGCCCTGCCCTCCATGTAGCGCTGCGTGCCCCCAGGCAGATGTCTATCGTCGTCAATGGAGAAAATGTAGTGCCTCGCGTTCATGGGGTCCTCGAAAAAATGGCGAACTTCTCGAACGCTGTGCGGACCGGGTTATGGCTCGGGCACACCGGCAAACGCATTCGCAATATTGTGAACATCGGTATAGGGGGTTCCGATCTCGGTCCTGTTATGGCATACGACGCGCTCAGATACTACAGTGATCGAACCCTCGAATTTCGCTTCGTGTCCAATGTCGATGGAACCGACTTCGTGGAAACAACCCGCAGTCTGGATCCAGCGGAAACGCTTTTCATCGTCTCCTCGAAAACTTTCACGACGCTGGAAACCATGACCAACGCTCACATTGCTCGCTCATGGCTGCTTCAGGCGTTCGGCGGCGACGAAAAATCCATCGCCAGACATTTTGTCGCTGTCTCGACGAACGCTGAGGGAGTGGCGAGCTTCGGCATTGCACCCACAAGCATGTTCGAATTTTGGGATTGGGTTGGCGGACGGTATTCCATGATGTCCGCCGTGGGCCTATCGACAATGATCGCCATCGGACCTGAACATTTTCACGCGATGCTCAGCGGCTTCCACCAGATCGACGAACACTTTCGCGACACACCCTTCGATCGAAATGTGCCGGTACTGATGGGACTGCTTTCTGTGTGGTATACCAATTTCTTTGACGCTCCCGCCATTGCCGTCTTGCCCTACGACCAATACCTGAGACGTTTTCCTGCGTTTCTGCAGCAACTGACAATGGAGAGTAATGGTAAGTCTGTGAGCCTCGATGGAACACCTGTCGCTTACGAAACGGGCTCGATCTATTGGGGTGAACCGGGAACGAACGGCCAACATTCCTTTTATCAGATGATCCATCAAGGCACGCGGCTGATTCCCTGTGACTTTATCGCGTTCGCCCGACCGCTCAATCCTATCGGACGGCATCACGACATCCTGATGGCAAACGTTTTTGCGCAGGCCGAAGCGTTGGCATTCGGTAAGACGCTAGAACAAGTCACAGCCGAAGGCACGCCAGATTGGCTCGCCCCTCATCGAGTATTCGATGGCAACCGGCCATCGAACACGATTCTCGCTGAGAGTCTTACTCCAGAAACGCTGGGAAAGCTGGTGGCTCTTTATGAGCATTCCGTCTTCACTCAAGGTGTTATCTGGAACATCAACTCGTTCGACCAGTGGGGAGTCGAACTCGGCAAAGCTCTGGCAAACCGGATTCTTGCCGAATTGAAGAGTCAAAACGGACCCGAACTCGAACATGATAGTTCGACGAATGCCCTGATATGCTATTACCGAAACGTGAGGAGACGATCGTGACCGTCCATGATTCTCAGGCCACGTCATTCTTGAAACCAGACAGCGCAAACCGCCTCACGGTTTTCAAAAGCTGATCGACTTCAACTGGTTTCATCAGGCAATATGCTGCGTTGAGTTCCCCGGCCTTCTTTTCTGCGGCGCTGTGACCGGACATGATAATGACAGGTACATCCTCGAAACGGCTTCCACGCAATTGCTTTAGGAACTGTTCGCCATCCATGCGCGGCATCATCAAATCCAAAAGAATTAACTCCGGACGCGGCCCGGCCTTAAGCTCTTCGAACGCACCGAGGCCATCGGCGGCGAGTTTCACGCGATGGCCGTCAGCTTCGAGAAAGATTTTCATCAGCTCGCGAATATCGGAATCGTCCTCGACAATCAGGATTGTCATGCTCTTCTCCTCATAACGTCTGCGCATTCTTCAATTCGACAGTGAAGGTCGATCCCTCCTTAGGCTTACTTCGTACTCGAACGACTCCACCGAGACCTTGCACAATCGTGTGCACGATGAACAGACCGAGTCCGAGTCCGCCGTAATTGCGGACGGAAACGCCGCGTTCGAAAGGCTTGAAGATGCGGTCGAGCACTTCAGGCAGTATTCCGATGCCGTGATCTTTGACTTCGAGCAGTGTCTGTCCTTGATGTTCACGGAGCGTAACGACAATAGGCTTCCCGTTACCGAACTTGATCGCATTTGATAAAAGGTTCGTCGCCACTTGAGTGAGTCCGTACTTGTCCCCTTGGCCAACGGGATTTCCCTCTGTGGTGATGGATAGCGGCGAACCGCTCTGGGCGAGTTCACTGGCAAGATTGCTTGCGGCCTTGTGGACGACTTCGGCCATGTCTACTTCCTCGAAATTGAAGTACATCTGACCGCTCTGAATCTTCACAAACTCGAGCAATTCTTCGACAAACCTCGCGAGCCGGCGGTCCTCCCGCTCAATAATTTCAAGAAGCTTTGGGGTGGCTGACGCTGGACTTATATCTTTCCGGAGTCCTTGAACCGCCAAGTGAACGGAAGTGATCGGCCCGCGAATTTCATGGGCGGCGATCGTCAGGAATTCATCCCGCGCCCGCAGCGCGTCCTGGGCTCCGCGGTACAAACGCGCGTTCTCGACTGACAAAGCCGCTCTACGGGCGAGTGTCTCCGCGAATTCCAAATCCGGCCTGCTGTAGCGCCCCATGGGTGGTCCTATGAAAGTGAACGCTCCTACAACGGAATCTTTGACAGTAAGCGGTACAGCCATACACGAGCGTGTACCGTTTGAGTAGATGCTTGAATGTCCTGCCATGACGCCGATCTGAAGTTCGGGATCGAATGAACCCGCACCTTCCGTGGAGACGAAAACAACGCGGTGGGGCTGACCGTTTCCGAGCAAATCGACGGCGCATCCGTCGCCCAGGAGTGGAACTGCAAGGTGTGCAACGCTGTCGAGCGCGGGTTCGATATCGAGTGAACCGAGCAATCGTGTGGCATCTGCCAGAAATAGTGCTCGCTCCAGAAGCCTCTCACGCTCAGTTACGTCACGAAAACTCCATACTCGTCCGACGACCTGGTCCGCAATTCTCTGCGGCGTCGAGTAGCGTTCAAAAACACGACCATCTTTGAAATGCTGAACGTCAAAGCTTTCTCGTTCGGGGTGATGGTATACCTCGCGGGTGGCAGATAAGAATTGCTTCGGATCCTCCAGTTGATCTTGTACATATGCCAGCAGCCTTTCATCGCGTTGCCGGGCAATGTTCTCTGGAATCCGCCACAGCGAGAGAAAACGCTGGTTATACGCGGTCACATCACCATTGACGCCTACAACGAGTAGTCCGTCCGCCGTGGCTTCGATGGCAGCCTCCAGCAGCGACCGGGCGCGTTCCAGGTCGTCCATGGTTTGTCTAAGTTCTGTGACGTCCCAGCAACAACCAAGCATCCGGATTGCCTGTCCGTCGTCGCCACTCACGACCTCGCCGCGAGTGTAAAGTACGCGCACAGTGCCATCGAGCCGAACAATACGGTGTTCATAAACGAAAGGAGCGCCCGTGCGTAAAGCATCGAACACCGAACTCTTTGTCCTTTCGAGGTCGTCTGGATGTACGCGCTCAAGGAATGCCTCATACCTTCCGCTGAACTCGCCGGGCTTAAAACCATAGATACGGTGCAGCTCGTCAGACCATGTCAGTACATTGGATGCGATCTCCCATTCGAAACTACCAATGTGGGCGACACGTTGCGCTTGTGCCAGCAGCGCCTCGCTTCGCCCCAGTCGGTCCTGGGTTAAGCGTTGCTCGGTAATATCGACCGCCGCGCCGATACAACCAACAACCTCTTCCGTATCACTCTTTAGCTGCTCGACGAAGGCTGCGTACCAACGGCCATTGTGTTGACTCTCGAATGATTGGGGCTCTCCTGAGAGGGCAGCAAGGTGGCTAGCAATGAGTCGATTCGCGGGGTCACGTGTCCCTACGAGGTCATATATCGACATGCCAGGTTTGGCGCGAGGGCTCATGTTGTTTGCAAGACGGCCCACGACATACGTCAGGCATAGATTGCGGTCGGTCATCCACACGCCACCGGGCAATTGCCGAAACAGCATGCGAAGATACCGATCACGCTCGAATCCGGTCAGTTTCGTCATTCCGTACCCGCCAAAGTGCAATCGGGTTACCCCGTTCGGACTAGGAAACGCCGACAAGTAACGTTTGTGTTCCTCGACCGTAGATCCCCCTATCGGGATGTCGCAACATAGTGTCGAAGAGAAGAGACGCCTTTCAGTTTCCAGCGCCATGACTTTGCTGGCCGGGATTTTTCGTCATGGTGCCGGGAAAAAAGCGGCAAAGACAAAAACTCTAAACCATCCTGTGCGGACCGCACTGACGAATTGGTTGGATCGGTGCACTCAACGACGCCTGCAAAGACATCATGAAACAATCGAGAACCTTTGTGACGACGGCCGCTGTCGTCTCATTTTCCAATAGCGCCTGAAGCTTGCTGTGATACTCCCGCTGTTGCGTTGTTTGGTTGACTGGAAGCGGACCGTAAAAGAATTCTGCCAGGCTCGCGCCGCAGACTTCCAGATAATGCTCCAATACCTGCAGTGTCGGGCTTGCAGCTCCAGTTTCGATATTAGAAATGTGCTGCCGGCTTACAGCGATTTTTCCTGCAATATCGCTCTGAGTCAGTCCGGCGCGCAAACGAAGCGTTGAAAGTCTGCGGCCATGTTCTATTTTGCTGTCTGGGCCAGTGTCATCCAGATTTTTGCGCATACTCTCAATGTAGCCGGCACTGAAGATTTCAACCATCCGCAGATTTGCGTGGGCGTTCTTGAGTTTATTCGGAGCGCGCGAGCTTCAAGCTTCGCCGGTTTCATCGCCTTGCTAAACACGCTACTTTACGAAGCGATACCAGTAGCATCCCGAAGCTGGTTGGCAAGTCGACACAACATTCGTAATTGTGTATTGCCGCTTAGAACCCGGCAACTCACTTCGACTCGTCAATATTTCTCCGGAACGAATCGGCGGCCAAGAAGCGTGGCGTCGTCATCGTAGGCGTGCTTTTTCGACCGTTCGGGCAGTGTGATTCTTTGCTTCCGAACCTTTTTATAAGGAATAAGACTCAACAGATGCGAGATGCAGTTCAGCCTCGCCCGCTTTTTGTCGTCGGAGCGCACGATGTACCAGGGCGCGGCGTCTGTATCGGTAGCGGCAAACATCATGTCGCGCGCGAGAGAGTAATCGTACCAATGAATGCGAGAGGGCAAGTCTATCGGACTGAGCTTCCATTGACGAAGAGGATCGTCAATGCGGGCTTGAAATCTCCGTGCCTGTTCGTTGTTGTTTACTTCGAGCCAGTACTTGACCAAATGGATTCCATTCGACACGATAAACTTCTCAAACGCGGGGCACCGCTCCAAAAACTTACGGTGTTCTTCTTTGGTACAAAACCCCATGACATATTCCACTCCGGCGCGGTTGTACCAGCTCCGGTCGAAGATCACGATCTCGCCTGCCGCCGGAAAGTGCGGCAGGTATCGCTGCAAGTAAATCTGACTTTTCTCGCGGTCCGATGGAGCGGGAAGCGCGACGACCCGGAATACGCGCGGGCTGACGCGTTCCGTGATCGCTTTGATCGTGCCGCCTTTTCCGGCGCCGTCGCGGCCTTCGAATAAGATAATGACTCGCAATTCCTCGTGCTTGACCCAATCTTGCAGTAAACAGAGCTCCGCCTGAAGCTGCCGCAAATGTGTTTCGTAATCCTTTCGCTTCAGCCTGGAGTTTGCTTTCATCTGCTACACCTTTCGGAACCGCCAGGCGCTGATGCCGAACAGTACAATCGAAAATATGGCGAGAGCCAACAGATTCGGCCACAGGGCGCTCCATGGCGAGTTCTTTAATGTGACACCCCGAACGATAGTCACCATGTAGCGCAAAGGATCGATATAGGAGAGCTTCTGAAAGATTTCGGGCATGTTGTCGAGGGGAGCCGTCGCTCCGGAGAGCAGCGTGATTGGAGGGTTGACGAAGAACGTCAGCAACTGCGCCTGCTGTTGCGATCTCGAAACGGTTGCCACCATCACACCGATTCCGATTCCGGCCAATGCCGCGAAGCCACCGGCAACGGTGAACAGCCACAACGCGCCACGGACCGGCAGGCCGAAGACCAGCATCCCAACGATGAGTGCCGCGAACAGAACCACCATCATCAGCACGAAAACCGGTGAGGTCTTCGCAAGCAGCATTTCACCTGTCTGAGCCGGCGTCATCAACAACTGTTCGATCGTGCCGGTCTCTTTCTCTTTCACTGCAAGCGCCGAGGCCACGAGCGACGCGTTGATGAACATGATGATGCTCATCACACCGGTGACGTAATACCAAGTGGTCACAAGACCGGGATTATAGATATAGGCCGGTCGCACTTGCGGGATGCCCGGCGGCGGCGTTGGATGCGCGGAACGCACCAACATCGGCCCCGCGCGCAATTTCTCCGGAGGAACGCCACCACCGCCACCGCCGCTGAGGTTGTACTCTTCCAGCGCCATTCCCAGGTAACCCTGTGTGATCTGCGCGGTGTTAGCGTCGACTGCATCGATCACCACTTGTACGCTGGCCGTTTGGCCACGACCCAGAGTGCGCGCGAAATCTGCCGGAATGACGATGAATGCATCAAGGTCGAGACTCCTGAGCGCATCTTCCGCGTCTTTCGCGCGCCTGTACTGACCCACGACTTCGAAATCCACGTTCTGCGTCAGAGAGTCGACGAAGCCTCGGCTTTCTGTTGTGAGACTTTCATCCACTATGCCAAGACGCAGGTCGCGGACTTTGGGGTTCAAGGCAAATCCGAAGATGATCAGGACGATGGTGGGAGGAAGCATCAGTTGAATCAGAAGAACGCGATTGCGCCTCAGCTGCTGAACTTCCTTGGTGGTGAGCGCAATGTAACGTCGAATCCCCGCAGGCATGAGAGCCTCCTATGCTTTGAACTGCATTTTGCGCATCTGAATCACATTCAGAGCGAAGAAGGAAAAGGCCAGTATCAGCAGCGCAACGATCGGCTGAAACGAGGTGGCCCACCCTGCGTCCCGCAGAACGGAGTTGCGGACAACCCCTATGTAATGTGTGGCCGGTAAAAAGCTGGATATCCAGCGAATCTGCACCGGTATATTCCGCACGGCGAACAAATAGCCTGAGAGCAGCAAGGAAAGCAGGAAAGAACCCATCTGCACGCCCTGGATCGCGGCGCTTTGATTACCGGTGGCGTTGCCCATCATCATTCCGAAAAACACGCCTCCCATCAGATACAGAACTGTGGCGACCAGCAGGACTGTCGGGTCCGATGGGAACCTAAACCCGAATGCAATCAAACCCAGAGTGAAACAGATCACGAGATCTACCAGTCCAATGGCGACGTACAGTATTGCCTTACCCAGGATCCACTGGACCGCCGTGAGGCTCGAGGCGTATGCCTGGATAACGGTCCCCATCTCGTATTCCTTCGCTGTGGTGAGAGCGCCCAACAGCGCGGGAAAAATGATCAGCATCAGACCCAATGCACCCGTACCGAAGTAGACAGGATTCGAGAGTCCGGGGTTGAACCAAAGACGCTGCTCCATCTTGACGAGTTTTGGCGGAATTCGGCCGATGCCGCTCTTCTGCGCGAAGCTCGTATTGAGGGCTTGTGCATAGTTTCCTAATGCCGTAGCTGCGTTTGAATCCGTGGCATCGATCATCAATTGCACGACAGGCGCGTCGCCGCGGTGTACGTCCCTCTCAAAATTCTGGGGAATGATCAATGCCGCGCGTCCGCGCCAGCTGTTGAGGGCCGACTCCGGCGATTCGTCAGGCGCGTGCGGTGTGAAGTGGAAAGTGAGAGCGGCTCCGTAAGTCTCCAGGTAGGTACGGCTGAGCGGCGTGTTGTCGTAGTCGTAAACGAGGAGCGGCACATTGCGCAGGCGCAACGACTGAGTGCCTCCGGCAAGAGACATCAAGACGATGGGCATGAGCACCGCCAGCAGAATGAGCAGCTTGTCGCGCCGGAACAGCATGAATTCCTTCCAGGCCTGAGCCATGATTTTCTTCACAGCGGAATCTCCGATCTTCGGGACTCAATGAGCGAAATAAAAACGTCTTCCAGCGAGAACGGTACGCCTTTCGCGTTAGCGGCCGAGACGCCGGACGCGCGTAGCACCGTTACTGCTTCGCGTTTCTGTTCGTCGTTTTCCACCACGACGTGCAGACGGTCGCCGAACAGTGAGACTCGCGAAGCGCCGAACCTTTTTTTCAACGCAGCCAGCGCGCGATCCGGACGGTCCACATCGATTTCATAAAGTGAACCCTTCATGTTGGCTTTTACTTCAGAAGGAGAACCCTGCGCGATGATTTCACCCGCGACCATGAATCCGAGGCGATTGCACTGCTCGGCTTCCTCTAGATAATGCGTCACTACCAGAACGCCCGCGCCTCGATCGGCAAATTCGTTGATCATGCGCCACATCGCGCGGCGCGCCAGCGGGTCCACGCCCGAAGTCGGCTCATCCAGGAAAATCGCGTCGGGCTCATGCATCACGGCAGCGCCAAAGGCGACGCGCTGCTTCCAGCCGCCTGGCAGCGAGCGGGTGATCATCCCCTCTTCGCCGGTGAGTTCCGCGGCATCGAGCACCCATTTTTTGCGCTCTTGGCGAACGCTTTCGTCGACGCCATATAATCGGGCATAGAAATCCAGGTTCTCAGCGATCGTAAGATCGTCGTAGAGCGCGAACTTCTGCGACATGTATCCGATTCGCGAGCGCACCGACGCTGAACGCAGATCTTTTGATTTTCCCAACAACGTCACGCTGCCGGATGTTGGATCGAGCAGACCGCAGATGATTTTGATGGCGGTGGTTTTTCCGGCGCCGTTGGCTCCAAGGAGGCCGTAGATCTCGCCATTGCGAACCTCGAGTTGAAAATCCTTCACCGCCTGGAACGATCCGAAGCGCTTGTTCAGATCTTTGGCGCCGATGACGACATCCTTTTTGTTCAGCGGAGGGGATGGTCGCGGAAAGCGCGGAATCGCGTGAGTCCCGCGCATCTTTCGCAATTGGCCGACGAAAGCATTTTCAAGCGTCGGCTGCGAGCGGCGGACTTCGGTCACGCGCAGTCCGGCGGCCGCGGCGCGCTGGCGCAGTTCCGATTCGGCGTCGTCAGGCCGGGCGGCCATCACGTCAAGGCGATCACCGAATCGCTGCACATCCTGAATCTCTGGCGATGCGCCCAGTACGTCTTCGGCGCGGGCCAACGGCTCTACTTTGACCTCGAGGCGCGTGACTCCCATCTTCGAACGAAAGTGCGCGGGCGTATCGATGTCATAAATTTTCCCACGTTCCATCAATGCGACGCGGTGGCAGCGTTCGGCCTCATCCAGATACGGCGTCGCGACGATGATGGACATTCCACCCGTGGCCAGGGACGTCAGCGCATCCCAGAAATCTCGCCGCGTCACAGGATCGACGCCGGTGGTCGGTTCGTCCAAGAGCAGCAGTGCGGGATCCGCGATCAGTGCGCAAGTCAATGCCAGTTTCTGCTTCATGCCTCCGCTGAGTCTTCCGGCCAGCCGCTCGGTAAAACGGTCCAGGTCGAACAATTTGAAATAGCGGCTGCGACGCGCGGAGAAATCCGTCTCTGGAACCTCGCGCAGACCTCCAGCGTAATTCAGATTCTCGTCCACGCTAAGATCCTGGTACAGACTGAACGGCTGTGTCAGGTATCCCACGCGAGGCCGAGCTTCACGAGGTGTATTGCCCAGGACGCGAATGTCTCCGCCGCCCTCAGCGAGCACGCCGCCGACGATACGGAATGCGGTCGTTTTGCCGGCTCCATCGGCGCCGATCAATCCGAAGATCTCTCCTCGGCGCACTTCGAAACTGACCTCATCGAGAGCCTTGATCGGGCCGTAGCTTTTGGAGAGCGCGTGTGCTTCGACGACTGTCTCTTCGGGCATCACGGTCTCCCGATCGAAATCAATCCGTCGGCGGGCATTCCTGGTTTGGCGAACCCGGAGGCGCCGCGTAGTCCGAGCTTCACACCCATCACCTGTTTAACGCGATCGTCCTTGAAGTAGGTATTCTCCGGCGTGAACATGACTTGAGGATCGATACGAATGACCTCGGCGGGGATTGCTTCTTTCGGTCTCGAGTCCAGGTACACTTCGGCAGATTGGCCGACTCTCACTTTTCCGACGTTCCCTTCGGGAACGAATCCCCGCAGGTAAAGCTTAGTCAAATCCACCATCGTGAGGATGGTTTGTCCGCTCGCGACAACGCGCCCCGGTTCCGCAGAGCGTGTCAGAATAGTGCCCGCGATCGGCGCCAGAATTCTCAAGTCGGTTAAGTCCGCTTCGATGCGCCGCAACTCACCTTGACCGGCGTCGACATCCGCCGCGGCCGAAGCAATCTGCGCATTGAGTTCGTCTTCCTGCCGCTCGAGGGTTCGGCGGTCCGCTTCCTTGATGCGCGGATTTTCCAGTTGTGCGCGGGCTTGTTCGAGAGCCGCTTCGGCCGCGGCAACCTGCTTGCGATTTGCATCGACAGAGGCCTCTGCGACTTTCAGTTTCGTGGCATACTGTTCGGCGAGTTGTGCTGCAACGGCGCCGGTTTTTGCCAGTGGAGCGTACCGTTCGGCGTCGACCTTGCTCTGCTGCAGCTCAGCTTCCGATCGGGCCAGTTCAGCCTTGCTCGCCGCCACGTTCGCTTCGGCTGTTTTGACCTGGGCGGGAGCGTCTGTCTGCGCCTGTTCAACGTAGATCTGCGATTGACGAATCTTTTCGGCGTACGTCTTCAGTTGTCGCTGGAGTTGTTCCAGCTTGCGCCGGTCGCTCCGCACCCGCGCTTGTTGTGCCTCATAATTGGCTTCGTCCTGAGGACTCGAAATGACAGCCAAGAGTTGACCGGCATGAACAGAGTCGCCTTCGCGTACCGTAATTTCAGTAATTCTTCCGGGTCTCTTCGATGAAATGTCGACGGTGTCTCCATCAATGCGTCCGCTCACGAAAAGCGTTCCGTCCGAATCGGCGCTTGTACTCCGGCAGCCGGTCACACTGAGTAAAGCGATCGCCAGCAACATCCAGGTTCTCTTCATGACTTCCTCCCTCAGCTTACTTACGATAGGCCCGCTCGGCGCCGCCGACTGCACGCGCGAGATTGGCGCGAGCCAGGCCCAGTGTGTATAGGGCTCGAATCTGCGCGTCATTGGCTTTCGATAGCCGGTCTTGGGCGTTGACTACCTCGGTATTGTCTGTTACGCCTTGAAGAAATCGGGCCCGAGTCAATTCCACTTCCTGACGGGACAGGGTTACGTTCTGCGCGCTGGTTTCCGTTTCTTTAAGGGCCCACTCCACCCCGGACATCGCTGTGAGAACGTCGGTCTCGATTTGGGAGCGGTTCTTGTCCAAAGCGATCACCGCTTCGCGGAGGGTACCCTCCGCTTCGTGAATTTCACCGCGGATACGGCCGCCGGTGAAAATCGGAACTTCAATCATGCCTTGCACGTTATATGTGTTGACGTTGTGCGCCGGAGTCCCGCCGCTTTGCCCATCGCTGAACCGGAGTCTAAACGCCGGTAGCCGGGTCGCCTTGACCGACGCGAGTTGCGACTCGGCCGCCTTGACCGCGGCTTCGGCTGCGCGATAGTCCGGACGGGAAGCCAGAGCGGCCCGAACTGTAGCCTCGTGATCCATCGTCACGCCTGAACCGTACGCCGCCTCATCGGAGACCTCGAAATTGGCGGTGATATTTGCTTGAAGTAAGTTCGCGAGGTTCAACTTCGCAGCAACGTAACTCTGCTCAGCCTCCTGCCGCTGTTGTTCGACTGAATTGACCTGCTGCTTTGCCCGGTTTGCGTCCAGTTCGGAAGCGGCTCCCTGTTTCAGCCGGTCTGCTGTGAGCTGGTAAAGCTCGGCCCCCAATGAGGTTTGGTCGGCAAGCGTGTCGCGGGACGCTTTTGCGCGAAGCGCGTGCAGGTAAGCACCGACGACATTCAGCGCAACAGTCTCACGCGCATTTTCCACGAGGTAGCGGGAGGAATCACGGTGCGAACTGTAACTCTGCCATGAACGGATGTTCGCTATATTGAACAAGTCCTGAGTGAAGATGACGCGGGCATCCATAGACGCGAATGGCCCGATCAAGCTTGGCTGATCGAGGATATCGATGCCGAAACCTATGAGATTCATTGTCAGATAACCTTGACGAGCCACCACTCCGACTTGAGGCAGGAGCGCCGAACGGTATTGTTCGTACTGTCCCGAAGTTGTTTGCAGGTTCGCTTGCGCTTCTCTTAGAGTCGTACTGTTGGCGAGAGCTATCTCCAACGCCTGAATCAAAGTAAGGTCTGCCGGAAGAGTTGCCCGATTCTGCGCCATTGCCGACGTGGCTAGCAGAAGAATTGGAAAGAGTCGTTTCATCGGTTGCGAACCTCCATCGTCAGAAAAATATCGCCAAGGCTGCAGATACGGTTGTGCCCTTCTGCCCACCAACGTAGTAACCAAACGAGCTTAATACCAACCGACCATTGCGAACCTAGCGGGATAGTCGGAAGAGGGCGGCGCGACGCGCCAGGTGACGGCAATCGGAGGAGACGCCACGTTGCCTCACCTGCCATCCCAAGCACCCTCTCCCGAGACGAAACGGACTTGTAGCCGGCCGGACAGTGCCCAGTCAGTGCATCTTCTTCAAAGTCTCGATCAACACTTGATCCACAGGATCGACACGCAGCAGGCCAATCCTGGGAAATTCGTAATCGAGAATCACGTAGACCGCGGTGCCTAACACTAATGCGAATGTGATGGCGAACACCCAGTCGCGAATTCCGGAGGCGGCCATCGTGTAGCCCGCGAGAGCAGACGCGGCGACTATCGTGAGGGCGAGCATTGCGAAGACCGCTGCTGGTGGATGCGTCGTCAACGCCACAACCCTGACGGTGGTGATGTCGATCATTTCATTGAGGGACGTAAAAAGCAGCGTCTTTTCCGCTGGACCACTGTCCCTCGTGGCTTCTATTGCATCGCTCCACACTTTGTTTTGCAGCGCCGCCGACCGGTCGAGTGCGTCGTTTACAGCTTTGATCTCAGGGATCATTCGATACACAGCAAGCCGCGAGTGGAGGTACTTTCGGAAATCATCCCGGAGCCCTGGCTGCGCCTCGACAGGCAGTAGATCGAGCCGGAGGTAGGCAGTTCCGATCGCATTAGCTTCCTGCGCGATAAGGTTTCGGCGAGCGTCGAAGCGGGATCCCGCTCCATAGAAGGTAAAGCTGATCAACAGGCCCATTAGACCAAAAAGAGAAGCCTCGAGAGTTGAAGGCACTGTTCGAGCGCTTGCTGGAAGGCGCGACCAGCGCCAGCGTCCTACCTGGTGGCCAGCTTCGATCGAAAGCAGTATTCCCGCAACTAATCCAAAGATGACCAGGCTCGATAGAACTGTCATCGCGTGTCCTCGAACATCGACAGCAGTGGCCCGGCGCACGGTTGCCACGCAGGTTCCCTTTCTCAATTGGATTTCAGTGCAGCTTCCGGGGCGTACGGGTTTCCATGAAGCGCATTCGAGATTTCGGTGATCGCTCTCTGTGCCCGGACGCTGTTGCCGGCCGCATCGAGCGGCGGAGAGATCGCGGCAATGCCGAACTTACCGGGCGACACGGCGATGATTCCGCCGCCCATCCCGCTTTTGGCTGGCAGACCGGTCGCAAAAAGCCACTTGCCTGAATCGTCATACAACCCTGCTGTTGCCATCACGGCCAGCACTTCCGGAACGTGCTGCGGGCTCAAGAGCTGCTTATTTGTGATCGGATTCTTTCCGTTATTTGCGAGCGTGGCGGCCATCGTAGCGAGATCCTTGGCGTTAACGCTAAGGGAACACTGCCGTGTGTACAGGTCGCTCGCCTGCTGCGGATTGTTTTTGATGACACCATAGGCAAACATCAAATCGGCAATCGCCCGGTTGCGTTGGTTGGTTTCCGATTCGGACTTATAGACTTCCTGATCGACTTTCAGTCGCCGTCCCGCGAAATCGCTGTATGTCCCGATGATCTTCGACCATATCTGGTCGGCATTCGCTCCCTTCACCATGCTGACTGTTGCGATGGCGCCAGGAATGACGAAAGGATTCATCTCCTTTCCCTTGTGCTGTTCGATGGCCACGATCGAGTTAAAAACCTGGCCGGTTGCGTCGACGCCGATATTGTCGCGAACGGCCGGGGCTCCCGACTCTTGTATGACGTTGGCAAGAGTGAAGACCTTCGAGATCGACTGGATGGAAACTTCCGATTTAATGTCTCCGGCTGTGTAGGCTTTGCCGTCGACGGTTATAAGGGCGATTCCGAAGAGATCGGGATCTACTTTGGCCAACGCAGGAATGTAGTCCGCATTCTTTCCTTCCTGGAGGCCCTTGTATTTGGCGTATGCGGCGTCCAGCGCCGTCTGAATCTCGTCGGGCGATGGCGCAGAGGTCGCAAGAACTGCCGCGGCCATCACAGCAATGAAAGCACTGAGAAATTTAGATCTCATTTCACACCTCCTATTTGCTCGGCGTAGTTGTACGAGTGAGCGCGAGTGATGACTTAGCATGCGCCATGATCTGCAACATAAACTCCTGAGGCATGCCTTTGAGGCCAGCCGGTATTTTTCGAATCGTGTGTTCCGCACTTTTTTCAGCACGGGCTCGTACACCTACCTAACGAGATCGCCGCATTTGTTCTAAAGGAAGTGCTATCGCCCGGTATCCTGCCGCCGTGATGGTATGCCGTTCGCCTTATAGTGGAACGTGCCGCTAGTCGCGTGGTAAGCACCAACCTCATCGCGCACCGGCTATTTCCGGACCGTGCAGGAATTGCCTGGTCGAACTACGAGAATCTAACGGTTACACGGGCAGAATAATCGAAGCGGCGAGTCTGAAATTACGGGTGGAACGGCGGTGACGGTCGCGAGGATGTTGGAATGCATACCGCGTCAGCATGCTGAGGCACAGTCTTCCTTTGGTAATTGTGATTGCCTCTTCCCTCGCGGGATTTGCGCAAACTTCGTATCCACTGGAATACCGCGAGTATGAAGTTTCGCTCTTCGCGGGTAACAGTTTCTCGAGCAAGTTCCAGTTGCCCACGCCAGTACATGGAAGTGATCAGGAGGTCTCTCGCACAGTCGGACTGCAGTACGCGGCGGGTCCCCAGCTTGGAGTTAGGGTCACCCAGAACGTGAATGACTTTTGGAGCGTTAATCTGGAGTACAGCTTCGCGAATCAAGACCTGCGCTTCACGAACATTTCGCCGAGCATTCAAAATCTTTCTTTGACCCAGTACATTCACCATTTTTCGTACAACGTATCATTCATGCCATTGCCTCGTACAAAACGGTTTCGCCCATATGCTGATGTCGGCTTTGGAACCGCTCTGTTTTACATCTCCAAACCTTCTAAGGAAGAGGCGTTGGATCTGGGATTACCGCTCCGGGACAGCTGGAAATTCCTCGGCAATGTTGGAGGGGGATTCAAGTACTTGATCCAGGATCAATTTGCCGTAACCGTAGATCTGAAGGACCGGGTGTCTCTCGTTCCTTCCTACGGTATTCCCGTATCCGCCACAGTCGTCGGCAGTCAGTATCAACCAGGCATGTCTCTTCACGGATTGATGCATAACTGGCAACTCAACTTCGGCGTTACTTTCCAATGGGACGAATGGTAGATGCTCCGAAGATCGGAAAATGATTACCACTCTGTGGAATCTCGGAGTGAGGGCCTATCGGACGAGAACGGCAGCGTGGGGCTGCACGCGCGAAATCAATCACCACACTTAGGGCTGCCACACCGGAAACGCTGTTAAGCGTCGGTACTATTACCAGCAGGAAGCAAGAAAGCTACTTGGTCCCTAGTGCCGCGACTGGTGAGGTCATGTTGTTGCATTCGAAGGCCTACAGAGCGGTTACATGAACGAGAGATGAAGGAGGAAAGCCAGACCGTCAGGCGGCTTGAAACGATCATGAATGTTCTACTACGAAGAGGAGGACACCAGCGGGTCCGACGCGTTATTGGAATCGTCTGCGCGATTTTGCTGGCGCCCTACAATGCGATTGTTACTGCGCAGCAGGCGCAGCAACCGGCCGAGGAAAGCGTGAAGATCCCGGCGGATCAACTGGATGCCCTCGTGGCACCGATTGCACTCTATCCTGATCCGTTGCTCAGTCAGACGCTAGTCGCATCCACTTATCCGTTGGAGATCATGCAGCTCCAACAGTGGTTTGAGAAAAACAAGGGGATCTCCGACAAAGCATTAGTTGATGCGGTTTCGAAACAATCCTGGGACCCGAGTATCCAAGCTATGGCTGCGCTTCCCCAGGTTGTCAAGCGGCTCACCGACGACATTCAATGGACCTCGCCTGGCAGAATCCTGACGGCACATGGGACGGGCCGATTGGTGAAAATGTGGCGCGCGCCATTGAACGCGGTTACTCCACTGGAACGGGACAGCCCTACCACGGTTATTACTTTAGAGTGTTGAAGGGGCAAGGACCGGACGCGCCGCTCGGGCAGATGGATTATGTCGTGAAGGGAGCGATGATCAGCGGCTTCGCGCTCATTGCTTTTCCGGCGCAATATCGAGTCACCGGAGTAATGACTTTCATCGTCAGCAACTACGGAGTGGTCTATCAAAAGGATCTGGGTCCGAACACTCTCGAGGTCGCAAAGAAAATCGAACTCTTTAACCCGGATAAGAGTTGGTACCCGGTTGGGGAGTAGCTGTGTCTCTAGAATGTGGGATCGCCACTTCGCCGACTTACCACTGCTCGGCGTTACGGCCACAGAGCTGGCGATCCTCTTTGTTTTGACGCCGGCCTTCGAGATTCCAGATTGGATCTATGTCTTACAACACGCGGTGGTTCTTGCAATCGCCCTGACGCGCTGCTCGCCCAAGGTGCTGGATCGATCGCTACTGTCAAATGGGGCCGTTGTTGTGTCGTATAGCTACTCTTACGCCCAGGTCATCTATCTTAGCTGGATGCCGGGGGATCCAACGTGGCCCGTGGGTGGGTTCGTCATGGTGACGCTCGCGGCCGGTCTGAGCTTCGCCAGTCTTCTCGCGATGGGTCGCTTGTTCGGAATCCGGCCTGCGCTGCGCGGCTTAATGATGCGAGGCCCCTACAGCATCATTCGCCATCCAATGTATCTCTCATACATGGTTGGAGACGTCGGATACAACTTGCAGGACTGGAATTACGGCACAGTCTTGCTGATGATGGCCGGCTGGACATCCTTGGTCTACCGCATTTACGCCGAGGAGCGATTACTTGCTCAAGATCCCGGATGGCCGAAGTACGTCATGTTGGTGCGCTACCGCCTCCTCCCCGGCGTTTGGTAGTAGACGCGCGCGCACTTAGGCTTCGGCTATCCGGCGTTGATCGATGGCTTTGATAAGGCCTTGTATGGCAACGACCAGTTCATCCGGATCCACCGGTTTTACAGCGCATGTCTGGAAGCCCGTCTCGAACGCACGCATACGGTGTTCAGTGGCGCCATAGGCCGTCAGCGCAATGGCCGGGATGTTTCCGCCTTTTTCAGCAGACAGCGCGCGTACTTTTCGCATGAGCGTATAACCGTCTTCTTGAGGCATTACGATATCAGCGATCAAAACATCAAAACGCTCGCGAGGCTCTTGCCGGAGAAGGCGTTCCACGGCCTCTTTTGCTGAAGATACAGCCTCAGTTTTTGCGCCGAGGCTTTCCAGCGTCAGGGTCAGCAGTGTACGCACTTCCTGTTCGTCATCCACGATCAGCGTACGCACGCCACTCAGCGGTCTAGCTCCGCCCGCTGGCGTCGTAATCGTCGAGCCCTGTTTTGACGGGGCGGTGTAAACGGCACGCACCGGCAACCGGACCGTGAAGGTGGCGCCCCGGCCTGCGCTCTTCACATCGACGGATCCACCATGCAGTTCGACCAAATGCTTGACGAGCGAGAGGCCCAGACCTAACCCGCCGACGCGGCGCTTGCTTGACATGTCGCTCTGACGGAAGCGCTCGAATACATGAGGCAAGAAGTTCGGATCGATGCCGATGCCGGTATCGCGCACGACGATTTGAACGGAGCGTTCCGCCCGTCCGAGAGTGACTTCAACTCGTCCGCCGTTCGGCGTGAATTTGATCGCATTGGAGAGCAAGTTCCAGACGACCTGTTGCAATCGAGCCGGGTCTCCAGTGATCTGGCCGGCAGATGGATCCAGAACATCCCGCAATTCGATGTCTTTGGCTTGCGCCGCCGGCCGTGCGATATCAAGCGCTGTGCGAATCACATCGGCCGGATCCATCGGTTGCACTTCGAGCCTGAGCTTACCGCGGATGATGCGAGCTGTATCCAGGAGATCTTCGATCAATTGCAACTGGGCTTTACCGTTTCGCTCGATCACGTCCACGAAGTGTTCGGCGGGCCCTTTGTCTATCTCCCGGTGGAGCAGCCGTGCATAGCCGAGGACGGACGTTAGTGGTCCTCGCAACTCATGCGAGACGACGGCCAGGAATTCGTCTTTCGCTCGAGTGGCGGCCTCCGCCTGCTCGTAAGCCGATCGCAAATCAGCCTCACTCTGTGCGTGTTCGATCATGTCTCCAGCCTGGCGGGCTAAAAGATCCAGCGGTCGAAATGCTAGTTCCTCCGGGCGCCCCGGGGTTTCATAGTACGTGGCAAGTACCGCGAGAAGCTTGCCGGACCGGCTCAGGACGGGCGTGGCTTGAAGCGCCATCAACCCAGCTTGCAACATGACGTCGAGTTCGAACGTGCCGATGAAGCTGGGGCTAACGGTGACGTTCTCGACAATCAGACGTTGTCCACGTTTCAATGCGGCGCTGTACGCTCCGCTGCTTTGCTCTGTATTCCAGAAGTCCAGAAGCGGCGACTCGAAACCACGGTGCGCCACTAGGGTGAACTTCTCGGACGTAGAGTCGAAAAGCCGCATATCGCCCTTGTCTGCGCGGGTTATCGCTACAGCAGCTTCGACGATCTCCGCCAGCGGAGGCGAGCCGCCCTCACGCACGAAGGTCGCAGAGATTTTTTGCAGGCGGGTCATGGCGTCCAAGTCAGCCGCCAGGCGATCCTTTGCTGCCGCCAACTCCTGTTCGGCGCGCTTACGCGAGGTGACGTCAATCACGACGGCGACCGATTCTTCGATTTTCCCCTGCGCCTTACGAATGGGAGAAACATGAGTGTGGACCCAGATTTCGGAATGGTCTTTACGCCGGCAACGCGTCTCGATGAAAAAACTCTCGCCCGCCTCAAAAAGACGGCGGTAAAGCTCGGCGTTCGATGGCCAGTCGTCAGGATGTGTCACATCGCTGATCCGCATCCCCAATAGTTCGGATTTGCTCCAGCCGGTTATATCGCAATATCTTTGGTTGACCATCGTGAATTTGCCCGAGGCGTCGCATTCGGCGATGCCTGCCAACATCTGCTCGGCCAGCACGCGTCTGGCGCGCTCCTCACTTTCACGCAGGGCTTCCACGGCGCGCGCACGTTTGACGGCCAACCAGAGGCGTGTGGCTACATCGCGCATGAGTTGCACTTCGTCCGGCCGCCAATCCCGAGGCTGTGATTGGGACGCGGTCAACACAGCTTCCCATCGTCCTTCGCTAAGGATCGGCACGAAGACAACCGCTCGGATTCCCAGCGGCTCGCACCGTGCAGCGAAGTCGCGCATTCGTGGATCTGCCTTGACGTCGTTGACGACGGTTGTTTGGCCTCTCTCGAGCACATCGCGAAAATCGGGTCGGATGCACTGAGCGGAGTCGGTGCACTCGGCCACGCCTGTTTCCCACAGAAAACAGCGACTCACGCCCAGATATTCGGCCAGCCGGCCGGTCATCAGCCGGATACTTTCGTGCTGGCCGGTGATCTGCGAGAGGGCGAGATCCAGATGATTGATGAATTCTGAATGGAGCTCACCGCGCTTGATTTCAGTAATGTCCATCGCCGCCCCGACGTACCCAAGGAATTCGCCCGACATCGAGAAGCGCGGAGTCCCCAATGAGTCGTACCATCGGTATTCGCCTTTTATATTCTGAAGCCGCGCCTGGCAGCGGAATGGAGTACGCGCATCGAAAGCCTTGAAGTAAGAGCTAACGAACTGTTCCTTGTCGTCCGGGTGGAGGAATGTTTCCCAGACGAAACCTGGCGTCTCTGGGGGAAACTGGCCAAACAGATCGAGCGAAGCTTTATTGGCGAAAGCACTTCCACCATTCGCACCCTTGACCCAGATCGGCATCGGCGCGCTGTCAGCCATGATCCGGAACCTCGCCTCGCTTTCTCGCAGTAGTGAATCTGCGTCTTGTTTGAGCTGATCGATGTCAACCATTGCTATGACAGCACCCTCGACCCTCTTCTCCAACGTTGTGTAAGGCCGGATTCGCAGGCTATACCAGCGCCCGTTCTGATCCTGCAGTTGCTGTTCTGTCGAGTGCAGGTTCTCCATAGCGTCACGAAGTAGTTGGGGCAGTTGTGGCAGCCGGACCTTAAGTGTGAGATCAGTAATCGGACGTCCGATGTCGGCGGTGTCGAGGTTTAATAAATGTCTGGCCGTTGGAGTGAAGTGCCGAACCCGCAGATCATGGCCGATCATGACGATCGGGATCTGAATATTCGAGAGTAGATTGACCAGATCATTATTGATCTGCAGCCATTCATGGTTGCTTCGCGTCAGCTTTTCATTGGCCGCCTGCAGTTGTGCCTGGGAAGTCATCAGTTCATCGTTCAGGCTCTGCAGTTCTTCGTTTGAAGATTGAATCGCTTCGATAGCCGCTTGCAGTTCTTCGGCGTGGTGCTCCTGTTGTCTGATGACGGATTGCAAGTGGTCCCGCGTGGACCGCAGGCCTTGCTCCAATTGAGCTTTGGATTTGAGCGATCCGGTTCGTTTCATGCCTGGTTTGATCCTGTCGACCGTGGAGATACCAGGATGGCGGGCGAGCCGCACAAGTTCATCCGCGATTTGAGCCGGTGTAAGCTCAAAATCCACATAACCGGCTTTGATGGCTTTACCCGGCATCTCCGAGTACCGCGCAGACTTTTCATTTTGTGCGAAGGTGATCCCTCCCTTAGCCTTGATCGCTTGCAGTCCAAGCGTGCCGTCTGAACCCATCCCGGAAAGAATGATGCCGATGGCCCGGTTGTGTTTGTCTTCCGCAAGCGAACACAGGAATCCATCGATCGGGTGCCGCGTCAACGCCATCTTCGAGCGCGGCGAAAGAGTCAACACATCCTTGGCGATTGTCATATTGGCGTTGTCAGGAATGACGTAGACGCAATTAGATTTGACACGCGTGCCATCCGTGACTCTCTTGACGGGCATTGAGGTGACTTCGGCCAACAGTTCGGGGAGAGCGCTTTCGCGGGCGGGAGCGAAATGCTGGAGAACGATGAAGGCTATGCCCGTGTCCGCCGGTATATGTTCCAGCAATTGCCTCACGGCCTCTAGACCACCCGCGGATGCGCCAATACCGACAACCCATTGCGGCCCGCCTTCAGTCAACTTCCGACCAGAATTCTCTCTGTTGCCTGCGTATACTTTGATCACTTTCTCGGCAGGGTTTGTTTTTTTTGAAACCATGTGTCGTGCCTCACCATCGGTGCATAGATAAAGCGGAAGGGACACCAAGCGTTTTGCAACGTCTATTCGCTTGAAATGTTTAGACGATCGTGCCTTTTGAAGTCGTTTCGTTCAGGGTGCAAGCCCGTATGTTTGTCTATCCAAACCGGAACAATTTCATGATTCCGGAACAATCCGTAATTTTCACCTCGGTGGCCCGTAGAATTCCGGATTAAGAATCAATTTGAAAGCGAATAACCTAGTGGTCACAAATTCTCGAGGTCTCGAGGCCTCGAGACCCACGGTGAATCTGGTGCTCCGTTGCTGGTTTGTGGTCGGCGCAATCGCGTGGGCCGTTTGGCCCGATGAGGGGCTCGGCCAGATTCCGTTCGCGGCGATTCGCGGAACAGTCTCGGATCCCTCAGGCGCTGTCATCGGCGACGCCACTCTGATCATCCGTGATAAAGAGACCGGAGCTCAACGCATCGTGAAAACACAGCGCGACGGTTTGTATCACGAAGAACGTTTGGATCCAGATGATTATGAAATGGAAGTATCGAGTCCTGGATTCTTAACCGCGACGTATGGCTTGAGTTTGAGGGCGGGTGATCAGCTGACGGTGAATTTTCGGCTTCAAATCGGACAACTTCCCGAAACCGTAAAAGTAAATGGGCAGATCTCGGGCATTAATACAAGCGACTTCACACTGAGTGGCGGCGTCAGCCGTTTCGAGATCGAAAATCTTCCGCTCAACGGCCGGAACTTTCTCGAACTAGCGCGGCTCGAGCCCGGCGTCAGCGTCACATCCGTAGCCAACCCCGGAGCATTTGGAAACAATTATCAGCGGGTCTCCGTAGCCGGAGCCCAATATCTGGAAACAAGCGTTGCAGTGGATGGCTCGACAGTGGATGACCGGATCAACGGTGGAACAGCTCTCAACGTGTCTCAAGAAAGCGTTCAAGAATTTCAAATCTCGAGGTTCAACTTCGATTTAGCAACGGGCGCGACCGGAAGCGGCGCGGTCAACATCATTACCCGGCGGGGCGGCAATGCGTTGCATGGCACATCCTTCTTCTACTACCGGGACCACAACCTGGCGGCGTACCCGGGACTGCAGCGGGATCAGGTGACAGTGAGGGCATCATGAAACGTTCTCGGGCGCGAGTTGTATTAACGCGACTCCTCTGGTCTGCGGCAGCAGCAGCCTTGCTGCTTTGTAATTCGGAAAATGCTCCGGGCGCCGGCGCCCAGAAGAACGTTTTGCTCCTTTATGACGGCAGAAGCGACATGCTGGGCAACATCGTCGTCGATCGCGCGATCCGGTCCGTTTTAAACGAGGAATTCGGTGTGGATATCGATATTCGCAGTGAGTACTACGAGGTGACGCCTGTACCGAAACAAGACTACGCGATTCTGTCGTCGTGGTTCCGCCGCAGGTACTCGGGAATAACATTCGATGTGGTTGTCGCGGTCGGCACGGGTGCGCTGGGTTTTGTGCGCGAATATCACCAGGAACTCTTCAATGACGCTCCTATAGTGTATTGGGGAAATGAGGCCGCTCTCGACAATTGGGCATCTGGACCGGCGGTGACCGGTGTCGTGTCGCCGAAGATGGATAGACACGTGGCAACCGCTTTGGCATTCATCCGCAAAGTACAGCCGGACTTGGAGCGGTTACTCGTCGTTTCCGGGGCCTCCACCAGCGATCGGACTTGGGAGAACGCGGCCCGGAAGGGACTGCGGCAGTTCGAAGATCGGATCAAGCTAAGCTACCTGGCGGGCCTCTCATTGGAGGATATGGAGAAGCGTCTCCGAAATCTTCCCCCGAAGACCGCCATTCTCTTCTTGACCATGTCTGAAGATGGTGCCGGAAGACGCTTATTGAAGGCAGATGTCCTCAATAAGGTGGTGCCAAAGGCAGCCGCGCCCATCTACAACTTAGGCTCCATTTACCTCGATACAGGTATCGTTGGCGGACCCGTCGTAAACCAGGAAACGATGGGCTTCGAGGCTGCCCGCATTGTCGTGCGCATGCTGCACGGCGAATCTATCCACGAAATACCGGTCCGAGAAACTTCGCTTACACCGATGGTGAACTGGAAGGCATTGAGGCGCTGGGGTATCCGGGAGGACAACTTGCCGCAGGGCACGGTTATTTTGGACAAGGAAGAATCCATCTGGTCCCGATATCGATGGCACATTTTCAGTATCTTTTCTCTGTGCATTCTCGAAGGTGCCCTTATCGTCGCCTTGGTGGTTCACCGGGCCCGCCGCAGAGGAGCGGAGAAAGCCATGAGAGAGAGTAAGCGTGTTCTCCAATCCACCATCGACGCTCTCGATGTTCGCGTCGCGCTGCTTGACGAAGAGGGCACAATCATCGCCGTCAACCAACGCTGGCAGTCTTTCGCGGAACGCAATCAGGCCGGTACCGGCTGCGAGATCGGGCAACACTACCTGGAAGTCTGTGACTCCGGAAGCGAATGTGTGGAAGCGCGCCTGGTTTACGATGGCATACGGCGCTTGATGTCGGGTGAGTTGAAAGACTTCCGTTGTGTTTACGCATCTGCACACGCCGAAGAAACGTCATGGTTTCAGGTCCGTGTAAACCGGTTTTACACCGACGGCGTGCTGCGGTTAGTGGTGGCCCATGAAGACGTCACGGAGATCAAGCAAGCACACGACGCCCAACAGCACCTCACGGGCCTGCTTTTGCGCGCACAGGACGAGGAACGCAGGCGGATCGCACGAGATCTCCACGACGTGACTGCTCAAAACATGGCAGCGATAAAGGCAGACCTCACGCTCATGCAACGAGGATCACGAAACCTCAGTCCT
>Ga0209376_1000260_pt1 | contig 59002 bp, 48 predicted proteins | sample GraSoiAngelo_134_FD_185891 | JGI IMG/M metagenome (GOLD analysis project Ga0209376, IMG submission 185891) | Grasslands soil microbial communities from the Angelo Coastal Reserve, California, USA - 14_0929_05_30cm (SPAdes) (version 2) | ecosystem: Environmental > Terrestrial > Soil > Grasslands ...
CCGGATCTGCACCGCAATGGATTCGATAAAATTTCCGGTCCGAACCTCCTTTTTCGATCGGCCTGATTTTTATCTGATCGACATCCAGACGCGGAAAATGCATTCGCGTTTGTCGAAGAAGCAGCGCCGTTCTCATAGTTAGATCTAGATGTCCTTGTTGCGATGGATGCCGCTGACCTTTTTTCGGGAGCGGACAATACAACTGTAAAGCTGACTTTTGGAAGTAATTTCTGCACCCGGCCACAAAATTGTGTCTTCGAGGATGCCTTCTGCACCAACCCGGCAATGTTCTCCGACAACTGAGCAGCCGCGCAGTTCCGCGCTCGCATCAACAATGGCTGATTTGGATACGCGCTCAGGCCAAACGCGGGTCTTCACGTAATGCGGTCTCCAATCTTCTCGCAAAATCGTGCGGTGCACGTCGAGATATTGCGTGCGCGAACTAACATTGAACCATTTTCCGTCGTTCATCACCAAGCCGCCGATCTTGCCACCTTTGCCTATCCAATCCGCGAGAATCGGAATAAATGAAATCTTTTTCTGCGGCGGAATTCGCTGGAAAATCGCTGAATTCCAAACAGCGATGTTGGCGAAATCGAAACTTCCTGCGATCCCGTAGCGATTCGCGATATCTACAACGCAGTGGTCGCGCAAAGCAACCTCTGACGCCAAACCGGTGTCACGCAATGCGAGCGTTACGTCGTTCCCGCGACGGAAATGTTCGTCGATCAAAGGTTGCAGATTGACGTCGGTCAAGATGTCGCCGCTGTAAGTGATGAATGAATCGCTACCGAGGTAGCGTTCTGCATTCTTAATGCCACCGCCGGTCTCCAGCAGCTCCGGTTCGTGAACAAGCGTCACCGAATGGCCGGCATGGTCGCTCCGGTTAAAAAAGCTTTGAAATAATTCCGGGCGCCTATGCGTGTTAATGACGAACTTGTCCACCCCCACGCCAATCAAATGATCGAGCGCAAAAGTGATGAGCGGCTTTTGAAAAATCGGAATGAGCGGCTTTGGCAAGTCATCGGTCAAAGGCCGCAATCGCGTGCCCAATCCGGCGCCCAAAACGAATGCTTGTGTGATTTTGTTCACGAGCAGAAAAATTAGAGATTCCCCCGCCTACGCTAAAGCTACTCCGAAAGTCTTCGCGAGTGGGCAGGCGCGGCATGCGACTTCATTCGAAATGACAAAAGACCGATTGCGCGGTCGGTCGCTATCTTAAGTAAAGCGTGCGCGTGCCGAAGTCGATGATGCCGTGATGCCTTCTCAGCGTTTCCGCGCCGAGCAGACCGGCGACGGGTGGAGAACCTCCCAATAACCCGTCACGAATCAATCCTTCCAGGTCAATGACGCCCACTTCCTTACCGAAGATATCGACCGAGCCTACCGATAGTTTGCGAATAAGCGCCACGCGCACGCCACGCTCTTTCAGATTCACAGCCGACGAACTAAACTGCGTCTCCCGAGTCGCAATTCGCATTCGCCGGACGAAGGAGCGGTGCAACAGCGTGGCGAACGAACCGGTATCGACCATCAGCTTGGCGGGTTTTCCGTTAACGGAACCATTAACATACAAATTATAATCATCGCTGACTTGAATCGGCACAGCCCGCAATCCGCGCCGGTCGAACCCGGGAAAGCTGCCCATGACTTCCGGATCGGTCTTTAAAATGAGTAACTGCCGTTCGCAATCCAGCACTGCATGCGTTGGGAAAAGAATATCCGCTCCAATGATCCCGTCGATTTCCTGTTCGTGAACGCGTCGCGCCGCGCGTGCAGAGTAACCAAAATCCACGGTAACCACCGGTTCATCGATCAGAGTCAGCGCTCCGATCCGCAGCTCACGTGCGATCGCTACGCTATTGAACGCGCCGTTAATCTGAACGCGTGCGGGCAACTTCGATTCGGTCGTAGTTGGTTTCAGCCGAAAATACTCGCGACGATTCAAAGCGATTGCGCTTACCGGCGCGCCGCTATCGACCGTAAGCCACGCCGGCTTACCATTGATGAAGGCGCGCACCAGTAAATGATTTTGCCGCGAGCGCACCAGCGGTAGCGCTTCAAACTGCGCGGTTGCCCGCGCGTAAGCGCCCCGCGGTGCGGCAGCCAATTCGACAATCAGTGCCAACGCAGCGCAGAAAATCGCTAGAAACTTCCGCACGAAGGACAGGTGATTTGAGATCGGCACGGGGCGGGAGATTAGCACAGTTCTTTTTTACACGTAAACACTTTTGCGTTTTGAATAGCCGTTTTTTTGCATTGCATGATGCGCACCAGTGGTGATTAACTCTGCGCCAAATCCAATCGGCCCAAATGACAACTGCGATAAGTGAAACACCTGAAGCCGGGCAGAAATTCGTTAGGGGACTCGGCTTGCTCGACTCAACCATGCTCGTTGCCGGTTCGATGATCGGCTCGGGAATCTTCATCGTTTCGTCGATTATCGCTCGACAGGTCGGTTCGCCGGGTTGGTTGCTCGTCGTTTGGATCGTCACTGGCTTGCTCACGCTGACAGCCGCGCTGTCGTACGGGGAATTGGCGGCGATGATGCCAAAAGCAGGCGGACAGTACGTCTATCTTCGCGAAGCTTTCTCGCCGCTTTGGGGATTTCTTTACGGCTGGACGCTGTTCCTTGTTATTCAGACGGGGACGATCGCGGCGGTCGCGGTTGGATTCGCGCGCTACATGGGCGTGCTTGTTCCATGGGTATCGGAGAGCAATTATATCATCGCGCCGATTCGCTTCGGCGGGTACGCGGTGTCGCTTTCTACTGCGCAGTTCGTCGGATTAGCGCTAATCGGTTTTCTGACATTCACGAACACCCGAGGACTGGAAGTTGGCAAACTCATCCAAAATGTCTTCACCACAGCGAAAACTGGCGCACTGATCGCGCTCATCGTGCTCGGCATTATCGTCGGCGTGCGATCCGGTGCAGGCGCCGAAAATTTTAGCCATTTCTGGACGCTACGCGGCGGTTTGCAGGAGGTCGGCGCCGGCATAACCGCGGCGACCGCGTTCGGACTTTTCGTGGGAATCTGCGTGGCGCAAACCAATTCACTTTTTTCGGCCGACGCCTGGAACAACATCACCTTCACCGCCGGCGAAGTGAAAAATCCGCGACGCAACATTCCGTTGTCGCTCGCGTTCGGCACATTTCTGGTGATCGGGCTCTATTTGCTCGCAAATGTCGCCTATCTAACGGCTCTGCCGTTCGGCGCGATCCAGAATGCGCCCAGCGATCGAGTCGCGTCTGAAACCGCCAACGTCATCTTTCCCGGAGCGGGCGCGAGCATTATGGCGGTCGCGATCATGATTTCGACTTTTGGCTGCAACAACGGCCTCATTCTCGCGGGCGCGCGTGCGTATTATGCCATGGCGCGTGACAGATTGTTCTTCCGCCGCGTAGGTGAATTGAACAAGCAGCGCGTTCCGGCGTGGGGCCTAATCATTCAGGGAATTTGGGCGGGTATTCTCGTTCTGCCGCGCACCGTAAAAACAGACGCTGCCGGCAACGTAGTTGGGTATGGCAATCTCTACGGCAATCTGCTCGATTACGTAATCTCAGCCGCGCTCATTTTTTATATCTTAACGATCGCAGGTCTGTTTTTGCTGCGCTGGAAACAACCCGATGCTGAACGGCCGTACAAAGCGTGGGGCTATCCGGTCGTGCCGGCGCTCTATATCGTCGGAGCCGCTGTGATTCTTTTTGTGCTTTTCGTCTATCAAACAGCAACCACCTGGCCCGGGCTGATGATCGTGCTGACCGGCGTGCCTATTTATTTTGTTTGGAAATTTCTGGGGAGAAAATCACCACCAGCTTGACTTGCTCGGCCCATCCCGATTAGCACATCCAAAAACCAACTTCGCCCATGAACTTACTTCGACGAAAAAGTGTTACGCAACTTCAAGCTGATGCGCTGACCGATCATCGGCTCAAACGGGCTCTCGGGGCGACGAATCTGACGACGCTCGGCATTGGTGCGATCATCGGCACGGGCATTTTCGTGCTCACGGGCACGGTCGCAGCGCAGAACGCCGGGCCTGCAGTGGTTTTATCATTCGTGCTGGCGGGCGTGGCCTCGATCTTTGCGGCGCTTTGCTACAGCGAGTTCGCCTCGCTGGTGCCCATGGCCGGCAGCGCGTACACCTATGGCTACGCCACGCTCGGGGAACTTTTCGCGTGGATCATCGGATGGGATTTGATTTTGGAATATGCCCTCGGTGCGGTCACCGTGTCGATTGGATGGTCGGGCTACGTCGTTTCGTTTTTGCGCGACGTAGGTATTCACATTCCGCCCGAACTTTCGGCCGCGCGCGGGACGCTCATCACCTTGGCGGACGGAACGCAGGTCGCGGCCATCTTCAATCTGCCGGCGGTCATTATCATCGCCATCGTGACTTTCCTGTTGGTGATCGGCATTCGCGAATCCGCCACCGTGAACAACGTGATTGTGTTTGTGAAAGTGGCTGTCGTGCTGCTGTTCATCGTTGGCGCGGCCCATGCAATCAATCCAGCGAATTGGCATCCGTTCATACCGCCGAACACTGGAATTCGTGAGAATTTCGGTTGGTCCGGCGTGGTATCAGGCGGCGGAGTCGTGTTCTTCGCCTACATTGGTTTCGACGCGGTCAGCACCGCGGCGCAGGAAGCAAAAAATCCGCAGCGCGACATGCCCATCGGCATCATTGGCTCGCTGTTGATCTGCACCGTGCTCTACATCCTGGTCTCCGGGATCGCGACGGGCGTGATGTCCTATCACGACTTGGACGTCCCGGATCCGATTGCCGTCGCGGCGGATCATGCTGGCCTCGGGTGGATGTCGTCACTGATTAAGCTCGGCGCCATCGCAGGCCTTAGCTCGGTCATTTTGGTGATGCTACTAGGCCAGTCGCGGATTTTTTGGACGATGGCCGGTGACGGTTTGCTGCCACCGTTCGTCAGTCGCGTGCATCCACGTTTCCACACTCCATGGATTACCTCGATTCTAACCGGGATCGGCGTGTCGATCGTTTCGGCCGTATTCACTGTGCGCGAAGCCGGTAGCCTTGTTTCTATCGGCACGTTGCTTGCATTTGTGATTGTCTCAATCGGCGTGCTTGTGCTGCGAATACGCGAACCGGAGTTGCCGCGCACATTCAAAACGCCGGTGGTCTGGATCGTCGCCCCCTTAGGCGCGCTGTCTGCTCTTTACCTCATGTGGTTTCTGCCGTGGCGAACGTGGGAACGGCTCATCATCTGGTTCGTCATCGGCATGGTTGTTTACTTCTTCTATGGTGTCCGCCGCAGCAACCTCGCAAAGCCACGCGGAAAAGCTCCACCGATTTAAGGCAAACGCTTACGACCCAGCCGAGGCCCAGTCGCTTTCGAATCCGCGCGAGGGGCTGGTCGGACCGAATGCAGTGAGCACGCCGGTGCGCCTCGCGAGGTTTTCGCTATCGGTCTCATCAAAGGCTCGCCGCGCAGTTGCAATTTCGGGCAGCGAAACGTTTAGCTTCAGTAGAATTTTTCTCTCCTCTGCGTCCCGTCCGTCGTGTCCCTCGCGTAATGCGTGCCTTTGAAATCGCGAAATGACAGCCGCCAACTCAGCCCCATTGGTTGCTCCAAACAAATCGAAAAGCTGTTGGAAACTGACGTGAAACGGAATCGTAGCAAGATCCACATCTACAGTTCCGGCGATGCCATCGGGCGGCATCGCAACCTCGTTCGACATTGCGACTGAATGCCAGATATCGGCAGGTTGATAATATCCGATCTCAACATGGTAAAATCCATGCGGTTCCGATGTTTTGACATAATGGATCCCCGCCATCGGCTCGACAGCCGCACTTTTTTCTTCGAGACCGTCTGCGCGATACACCCGAAGATGAACTTGTCGATCCACCGGCATCGCTTTTTCAAACACCGATAACCAATCGATATTCCAGCTAACGAAGATGGTGCGCGAATCGCGTGCGATGGCGAACACGATTGGTGGACCATAGACTCGCGGCAGTCCTGCGCTATCGACGACATTTTGCAGTCGATCGTCTGCGGCAAGACGCACAATCGGTTTTCTGGAAATCTGGAAGCCCTTGCGCGCCCTCAATGATCGCGTGTTGCGCTTTGTTTTTCTTTCCGCCATTCTTCACAACGTCGCGCAAATCGGTCAAAGGCCAACTGCGAAATTGCCGCGCAATACGGTAATGAGCCAACTTTTTTCACTAGGAAAACATGAGCCCAAAAATCGTCGATCTTGAGGAACTTTCTGATCGCTGCGAGAAGCTGCGTGCTGCTGGGAAAAAGCTGGTGGCCACAAACGGCTGTTTCGACCTACTGCATGTGGGGCATGTGCGGTATTTGCAAGCTGCACGCGCGCTTGGCGATTTCCTGGCAGTCGGTTTGAATGGCGACCGTTCGGTCCGCGAGCTGAAAGGAAGCGGACGTCCGATCACAACCGAGCGCGACCGGGCGGAGGTGCTTGCCGCTTTGCAGTGTGTGGATTTGGTCTCAATTTTTCCACAAATTCGCGCGACGCGGTTTCTTGCTGCGGTAAGACCTGCGATCTATGTAAAGGGCGGCGATTACAGCTCCGAAACGCTGGACAAAGAGGAGCGCGCAGTTTTGAAGGAAATCGGCGCGGAACTTCGCCTCATTCGGTTTGAGACAGGCTATTCGACATCGGGCTTAATCGACCAAGTATGCAAGACTAGGAGATGAAAGTTGTGGCTCTGCGTGATTCGTGTGCCATTCAAAGGGTAAAATGCAGAATGAATAAATGAAACGGCTGCCAATTGGAATCCTAGGGTCAGGAAAGGGAAGCAACTGCCGAGCGATCCTCGAGCGCATCCACTCAGGCGAGCTGGCGGCGGAAGCCCGTGTGGTAATTTCGGATGTGCTGGATGCGCCGATCCTTGACATCGCGCGAGAATTTTCTGTTGCGAATGCGTATTTGCCGCGCGGCCAATTTCGCACGCGCCTCGAGCCGGAAGCAGAAGAGCAGCTTGTGAAAATGTTGCGCGGGGCCGGTGTCGATCTTGTGGTTCTTGCCGGTTTCATGCGCGTCCTGCACGCGCCGATGCTCAGGGCTTTCCCGCAGCGTATCATCAATATCCATCCCTCACTTCTGCCAAAATTCACCGGCCTTGAAGCGTGGAAACAAGCTCTCGCGGCGGGCGAAAAAGTGACTGGCTGCACCGTGCATTACGTCGATGAAAGACTCGATCACGGGCAGATTATCGCGCAACGAGAGGTAGCGATCTTGCCCGACGATACACCAGAGAGCCTGCATGCGCGGATTCAAATTCTCGAGCACGAATTGTATCCGGCGGTCATCGCACAATTCTCTCAAAAATATCGTGGAAGAAGTCTGTAGGTTGCAAGTTGCCTGACACTCGAGAGTCGCGACGGCACTTCACTAAGGTTGCTCAGGTTTTGGCTCGCGTCGGAGCAGTTCTTCCAGCGCGACAGTCGGTTTTTTCTGCTCGTAAAGGACGGCGTATACTTGATCAATAATGGGCGTGACGATTTTCAGCCGCCGTGCGCATCCCCACGCACTTCGCGCCGTTGGAATCCCTTCAGTAACCGTTTTCATCGAGGCGATAATCTCAGCGAGCGGTTCGCCTTGCCCCAACCTTTTGCCAACAGTGTGATTGCGGCTGTGCTCACTATAACAGGTCACAATCAAATCGCCGGCGCCGCTCAGACCATAAAACGCGTTCGCGTCACCGCCCATCGCAACTCCCAGCCGCACGAGCTCGGCCAACGACCGCGTGATCAGGGCCGCTTTGGAATTGTCGCCCAGCCCAAGCCCATCGCTGATTCCGGCCGCAAGAGCGAAAACGTTCTTCAACGCGCCACCGAGTTCGATCGAAACCACGTCCTCGCTTGTGTAAATGCGAAAGCGCGGACTCCCAAGCATGCCTTGCAGCCTGGCGGCGCAATTAACGTCATCGCACCCAATCACAGTCGCAGTAGGTAGGTTTTGCGCGACTTCTGCTGCCAGGTTTGGACCGGATAAGACGGCAATTGTATGTTCCGGGAAAATTTCGCGGAGGATTTCGCTCATGCGCATGCCAGTGCGGTGCTCTATCCCTTTTGTGCAACTCAGGAATACGGCGCGCGCATTGCTGATCTCTTTTCGCAGGCAGCTCGCGATCTCGCGCAACACGGTTGACGGCGTAACAAAAACGATCAGATCCGCTCCGGCGCAATCGCCAAACTCGGACGTAACGTGCACTGACTCTGGCAATTTAACTCCGGGGAGATAGTCGCTGTTTTCCCGCGTCTTTTGCATGCGCACGACCCGATCGGCGTTATGACCCCAAAGCCAAACTCGGCGCCCGTCCTTGGCCCACAACCAAGCTAATGCCGTGCCCCAACCGCCAGCGCCTATGATTGTTGTTCCAGTCATTTTCACTTTCTGGTAAAGCGGGGCTCCCTGCCGCGGATTAGCCGGGAAAGATTTGAACGATGCCGCCAAATCACAACTGCCGCGATGCAGAGGGAAGCGTAAAATACCGGCCGAGTTTCGGTTTCGCCGCGCCAGTTAATGATAAAGATCACCAGCGGCAGCGCGACCGCAGTTAAGACGGAGGCCAGCGAAACGTAGCGGGTCAGCCAGAAGACCAACAGCCAAATGGCGAGACCAATCACGGTTGCTTGCGGCACCAACCCGAAAAGTGCCCCCGCAGATGTAGCAACGCCTTTTCCGCCCTTGAACTTCAGCCACGGCGGAAAAGAATGGCCGATAACGCTGCACAAAGCCGCCAGAATTCCAAACATCTCAGGTGAAGCCCAGTCCGGCTGCGCAGGCGTCGCGATCAACATCGACAGTTTGACTGCACCTAAGCCCTTTAAGAAGTCCAAAGCAAATACCGGGTAGCCATATCTCTTTCCGAGAACACGCACGACGTTGGTCGCGCCAATATTACCGCTGCCGGTCTTTCGGACGTCGATTCCTGCGATTTGGCCAGCCAGATAGCCGAAGGGAATCGATCCCAGTAGGTAACTTCCAGCCATCGCGGCAGCCAAGGTGAACATGGACGGGGCCGTTGTTGTGAGCTGCTAACTTTCCAAATATGGCATTCAATTATATAAGTTGTTCTTCATTAGCCATATAGAGATAATGGCAATATCCGCCGGAGTGATTCCGCTGATACGTGCTGCTTGGCCAAGCGACGTCGGCCGCAATGCTGAGAGCTTTTGTCTCGTCTCAGAACGAAGACCCGCGATCTTGTTGTAATCTAAGCCGTCGGGAATGATTTGCCGACCCCGGCGTTCGAGCTGTCGGTTCTGCTCGGACTGCCGAGCTGCATAGCCCTCATATTTAAAATCCGTCTCAACGAGCTCCCAAACCGAAGGCGGTGCCGAAGAAACAATCTCATGAGGCAGATCCATTACGCTGAAGTCAGGCCGCTTAAGCAATTGGGCGATCGGAATGCCTCGAACCTTTGTTTCAATGGCCGTCAGGCGAGCTTGGTTAAGGAGGCCCATTTTTTCCTGAAAAGAAGCCCAACGCGCCTGGTTGACTAATCCTACGCCAAACGCACGGTTGGTCAAGCGTTGATCAGCGTTGTCGTGCCGCAGAAAGAGTCGATGCTCAGCGCGGCTTGTAAACATGCGATAAGGCTCTTCTGTTCCCTTCGTGACCAGATCGTCAATCAGGACGCCGATGTACGCTTCTTGCCTCTCCAGGATAAACCGCGAGCGGCCTTGAACTTTCAAAGCGGCATTGGCTCCAGCGACCAAGCCTTGAGCTGCTGCTTCTTCGTACCCCGAGGTTCCATTAACTTGGCCAGCAAAATAAAGTCCACCGATTAATCTGGTTTCTAAGGTGGGAAGGAGCTGGGTTGGCGGGAAATAATCATATTCGACCGCATAGCCTGGTCGCATGATCTCTGCATGTTCGAGGGCTGGGATCGAACGCAGAAATTCCAGCTGTATTTCATACGGCAAACTGGTCGAGACCCCGTTTACATAATACTCGCTTGTGTGGCGTCCTTCTGGTTCGAGAAAGATTTGATGGGATGCCCTATCCGAAAACTTCACGACTTTGTCTTCGATGGATGGGCAATATCGCGGGCCAGTCCCCTTAATCCGTCCGGCATAGAGCGGCGATCGGTTGAGGTTTGCCCGAATGATTTCGTGCGTCTGCGAGGTTGTGTGGGTAATCCAACATGGCATTTGTTCCACGTGGAACCTGCCGTTCGGAAAAAAATTTAGCGTAAAAATTTCGTCATCCAAACCGGTAGCGATTTCTTCAGGCTGAAATGCGAACGTCGGCGGAGGTTCTTCTCCTACCTGAATTTGACATCTCGAAAAGTCGATCGACCGCGCATTTAGCCGGCATGGGGTCCCCGTCTTAAAGCGACCCACTTTGAAGCCAAGCTGCTGGAGATTCGCGCTCAGCGTTGAGTTCGAATCGGCCATACGGCCGCCGGGCTTGCTACTTTCGCCTACATGCAGCAGACCTCGTAAGAATGTCCCCGAGGTGATAACAACACTTCGAGCAGCGATTGCCAATCCAAAATCCGTCTCGACGCCAACCGCAATTCCATTATCGACAAGAATACGGGACACATTGGCTTGCTTTATATCGAGATCATCTGTGCGCTCCAAGATTGCTTTCATACGAAATTGGTAGGCCTTTTTGTCGCACTGGACTCGTGGCGCTCGTACAGACGGGCCTTTCGTCCGGTTTAGCATTCGAAATTGGATCCCTGTTGAATCCGCATTAGCGCCCATCACACCACCCATCGCATCGATCTCGCGAACAATATGTCCCTTCGCCAGCCCCCCAATCGCCGGGTTGCAGGACATCTGCCCGATCGTGTCCAGATTCTGCGTCAACATCAACGTACGGCAACCGATTCGTGCGGCGGCTAACGCCGCTTCGATTCCGGCATGACCACTCCCTACCACTACGACGTCATATTCTGTTGGTAGCCTGAACATTATATCGCAAATTGCTGAAAACCAGATGATTATCTAAGCGCTACTCCGCGCGGGACGTTGTGTTCCTGTGTCTCGCCTCCCGAACTAGCCGACGCTTGTGACGCCTGAATGGCTCGATACGCCAAGCGGCCTAGAAGAACCAAGAGTAACGCAGTTGTAACGAACGCTCCACCCCAGATCCAATATTCGATCATTCGGGGGTAACTTTTGCCCCGCATAATCCGCACCGCGAATTGCCCAAGCGTTCCGACGTAGGCGTATAAAAAAAGACCAGGTACCCTTCCAATCGATGCCCAGAGCATATAAGTGCTAAATTGAATTCGCGTTAGACCATAAAAGTAATTCAACAGGCTCGTAGGGAAAAGGGGATGCAATTGGCTCAGGAGAATGATCTTCCAACTCTCGCGTTCCACGGCAGGTCCCAAGGCGCGGAACGTCGGGTTATCCGAGAGCTTTTGCCTGAACCATCGCCTGGCGATCGAGCGACTCAATGCAAATGAAATTGCTGTAGCGATCAGGTTGCCGACCAACACGATTACAAACCCCCACCATAGACCGAAGAAAAAACCGCCTCCGACAGCGAGGATGCCGCCGGGAAGCAGCAGGACATTGCAGGCGGCAAAAAGCAATGGATAGCAAATCGCGGCCCAGGCGCCCCAGCTCATCACACGCTCTTGCAGCCCTTCAATAAAGTTGCCGACAGGAACATAGCGCGAAAGCGCCAAGACCAGCGCGATCACTGCCACCAGCGCTCCAACCTGCCACCAAAGTGAGGGGCGGATCTTTAGCATCCTGAAATTCTGCGCGCGTCAGCGACTTCGCGCAAATTTCGCCACTTCCGTTGTCGTCTTCCTGTAGGAAAGGCGTGAGTGAAGCGCGCAAAGATCCGTAAAAAGGCACCCGGTGCGTTGCAACGTTACCACCGCTCGGTTAGACACTGGCAGTCTGTGCGTTTTGACGACGCGGAATGCCGAGCCTATCCACAATTACGCGCGTGGCATCCGAGCGGTTAAGTGTATAGAAATGAATACCGGCGACATTATTATCCAGAAGGTCGCGACATTGTTCCAACGCGTACTGAATGCCGACGCGCCTGACCATTTCGGGATCGTTTTGGCAATGCTGTAGAGCGCGCAAAAGCTTGGCGGGGAAGCGCGCGCCGCCCGCAAGCTCAGCGATGCGTTTGAGTCCGCTGATGGAAGTGATTGGCATAATGCCAGCGATAATAGGAATATGAATTTCGTTGAGCGCACAGCGTTCGCGAAAATCGAGGAAGTCGCGATTATCAAAAAATAGCTGTGTAACGATGTAGTCAGCTCCTGCATCCACTTTTGTTTTGAAGTAATCCATTTCGACTACTCGATTCGGCGTGGCGGGATGTCCTTCCGCGAAACCGGCTACTCCGATCCCGAAACCGCGGCGGTCCGGATGCGCGCCGGACTCGTTGAATCGGCGAATGAATTTGACCAAATCGATCGCATGTTGGAAGGAGTCCCGCGATTTATCGTAAGCAATTCCAGCCGGCCTATCGCCGCCGAGCGCGAGGATGTTTCCAATGGCCGACTTGGCGTATCGAAGGAGAATCTCCTCGATCTCATCTTCTTTGTGGCAGACACAGGTCAAGTGAGGTATCGGCTCCAGCTTTGTTGTGTGTTGAATGCGCTCGACAAGATCGTGAGTTAAATCACGCGTTGAGCCGCCGGCACCATAAGTCACGCTGACGAAGTGCGGCATGTACAATTCGAGATCGCGGATCGTTTGGTAGACTGTCTCGGCTGCCTTCGGCGTTTTCGGAGGAAAGAACTCGAACGAAAACGTGGGAGAATTCCCTCGAATAATGTCCGTGATGTGCATGGCTCAGCGGCTACCTTCGTTCGTTCCGCGACTTTTAGTCAACCCACCGGACCACATTTTCGGGCTGCGCGCAGGCCGGGTTTTCCGGATGAAAGACGCAAGACGATTTTCTGGATTTTCCAAAGCGCCGGCTGCTCGCCCCGATTGCTTCACAAGCGATTACGGCAAGGCCTAGTGCGTTGAAACATGTGACTTGGGGACAGCGCTTTCTCAAAACATTTCAGCTTTGTTAAATGATCGTGTAGCAGAATACTAACAACTTCGAATAGCTCTGAATAAGTTTTGGCAATTTCGTAGAATTCAACGTTGTCGGTATTGGGCGCAGGTCTTATTAACAAGGTCACAAGAATCGCAGGTCATGGGGCAATACGCGTGCGTGGCACAGTTATTCGCATCAAGAAGAATAAGACCCAAAGGAATCTCTTTAAACATCAGCGTGATCTATTTGTGAAAAACTTGTTCGTCAACGGATGAACCCGTTTCGTGTTCTTGATCCCACTCTTTCCTCCCCGGTACGTCGGGGACTTTGCGCGCTGACCGTGATGACCAAAGCACCACAGGCAGGACAAGTAAAAACCCGCCTCGTCCCCCCGCTTACGCCGGATGAAGCCGCCGAGCTAAACAAATGTTTTCTGCGCGACACAGCGACCGCGATTTCGAGTGTGATTGCTAATAATGAAGCCTGCGGGATAGCCGCTTACACACCGGTGGGCGTCGAAACGGCCTATGCTGATATTCTTCCAGCCGATTTCAACTTGCTACCGCAACGAGGCGTCAGCTTTGGCGAACGTCTCTATTTCGCGGCGGAAGATTTGTTAAGGTGTGGCTTCGACTCGGTTTGTCTGATTGATTCCGACAGCCCGACCCTGCCAGCCAGCAACTTTTCGGAAGCTATCAGAATCCTGAATATGCATGGCGATCGCATCGTGATTGGGCCGTGCGATGACGGCGGCTACTATTTGATCGGACTTAAAAAACCGCATCGCGAGCTTTTTGAGCAAATCGACTGGAGCACAGAAAGGGTGTTCGAACAGACCAAAGCACGCGCGCGAGAAATTGGCCTCGAAGTCGAACTGTTGGCGCATGGATACGACGTCGATGATGCCGCGAGCTTACGCCGCTTGTGCAAGGAATTACTCAGTCAAAGCACGAGCGATAGCGTTGCGCCAAGTACGCGGAAATTCCTCGCCGACATAGTTGCCCAAAAGAAATTGTAGGGCGGGCGCTTCGCCTGCAAAACTGGGCAAACCGGAGCGGTTGCCCTACAGAGAATGCATCATTAGCCTCACGTTCATATGGCAAAACGCGCGTTAGTCACCGGCGGCGCGGGCCTGATTGGTTCGCACGTTGTTGATCTTCTCGTCCGCGAAGGCTGGCAGGTGCGCGCGCTCGATAATCTTGAGCAGCAAACGCATCGTCGCGGTAAACCTGCGTGGATTAACGAAAAGGCGGAATTCGTCCAAGGCGATTTGCGCGGTCGCGACACAATCACAGCCGCGCTCGACCAGATCGACACCGTCTTTCACCAAGCGGCTTACGGCGGATATATGCCGGAGATCACGAAATTTGTGCATGTGAATTCGCTTGGCACGGCGCAAATGCTCGAAGTGATTCGCGAAAAGAATCTGCCGATCCAAAAAATTATCGTGGCGAGCTCACAGGCAGTTTACAGCGAAGGCGCCGGCGATTGCCCGAAACACGGCTTGGTTTTTCCTTCTGTGCGTCCAGTGGAACAACTGCGTAAAGGCGATTGGCAAGTGCATTGCCCCCTCTGCGGCACCATCACGAAGAGCGTTCCCACTCCCGAGAACGCGCCGGTGGGCGGCGAAACCGTTTACGGCCTGACGAAGGTTGATCAAGAGCGGCTCGTGCTGCTATGGGGAAAACAAGTCGGTATCCCTACGGTCGCGCTGCGTTATTCCTGCACCTACGGACCGCGGCAGTCGATTTTTAATCCTTACACGGGCGTGATCGCGATTTTTTGCACACGGCTGCTGAACAATCTGTCACCGGTGCTTTACGAAGACGGCGAACAAACGCGCGATTTTTCCTTCGTGGAAGACATCGCGCGCGCAAACCTGCTCGCCGCGGAAACCGATAAGCTCGACGAACTGGCTATAAACATCGGCAGCGGACACGGCACACCGATTCGCGAAATCGCCGAACAGCTTTCGGATATTCTGAAGATCGACATCGCGCCCGAGATCAACGGCGAATTTCGTCCCGGCGAAATGCGCCATCTTACCAGCGACACTACACTTGCTCGATCCGCCGGTTACAAAGCCACTGTCGATCTGGGCGAAGGCATCGCCCGTTACATCGATTGGATCCGCACCCAATCCGACATTCGCGATTATTTCAGCGAGGCGAGCGAAATTTTGAAGAACAAGGGAATTGTTCATCGGGTAGAGAGATGAACATCGCTCCCGGCATTCCCGATTTCGATGCGCCGGTTGTGGATCATGCGCGTAAGGATTTTCCGTTGCTTGATGCGGACATGACTGTGGGCGTCGCGCTGGAGCGCATTCGGCGCGAAGGCGTGGGTGAGCGCGTCATTTATTTTTATGTCGTTGATGAACAGGAGCGGCTGGTGGGCGTGGTGCCCACGCGGCGTTTGCTGACCGCCTCGCTCGAAACGCCGCTGGGCGAAATCATGGTCCGGCGCGTTATGGCCATTCCCGCAACCGCAACCGTCCTCGACGCATGCGAGTTTTTCGTGCTCTACAAATTTCTCGCTTTCCCTGTTGTGGACGAACAACGCCGCGTCATCGGCATTATCGATGCGAACCTCTTTGCGGAGGAAATTTTGGAGGCCGGCGAGAGCGAGGATCGACAACGCGCGGTGGCGCCGGTGAGTCCGGAATTTTTTGAGGCGCTTGGGTTTCGCATCGAGCAAATTCGCGTCGCGTCGCCCTGGCGCGGCTTTCGGTTTCGCTTCCCTTGGCTGCTTGTCACGGTGACTGGCGGTACCCTCTCAGCGATCCTAGCAGGCTTTTTCCAAGCAACATTGGCGCGTAGCCTGGTGCTGGCGTTTTTTCTCACCATGGTGCTTGCGCTGAACGAAAGCGTGAGCATGCAATCCATGAGCGTGACGATTCATGCGTTTCGCTCCGTCTCGGTCACGTGGCGATGGCTGGCGACGGCGTTCCGCCGTGAAATAATAACGGCACTGCTGTTGGGCGTGGCGTGCGGGTTTGTTGTCGGCACGATCGTTTGGGTCTGGCGCAACGATGTACTTGGAGCGTTTGTCATTGGCGGCAGCATCGCGCTTTCGCTCATCACTGCGTGCGCACTTGGCCTGGGCGTGCCTTCACTTCTTCACCGATTCAAGCTCGACCTGAAAATTGCCGCGGGACCAGTCACACTCGCCCTGGCCGATTTTGTTGCGCTGGTAATTTATTTCACCCTTGCGTGGGTGGTTTTGCGATGAGCAACGTGTCGGTCATTATCCCGGCGCTTGACGAGGAGGAACCAATCGCCGGCGTTGTACGCGAATGTTTCGCGACAGGTGTACCTGACGAAGTGATCGTGGTCGATAACGGCAGCACCGATCGCACAGCCGAGCGCGCGCGTGAAGCAGGCGCGCGCGTGGCGACCGCACCGCGTGGATATGGGCGCGCATGCACGGCAGGCATTCGTGCGCTTTCGGCTGAATGCGACGTCGTTGTGTTTCTAGATGGCGACGGCAGCGACGTCCCGGCGTTGATGAATCAGCTTGTTGATCCAGTCATGCGTAGGACCCATGATTTCGTGATCGGCTCGCGCACGCGTGGCCAGCGTGAACCTGGCAGCATGAACTTCCAGCAGGTTTTGTCCGGGCGAGGTGCCGGATTGATCGTGCGACTGCTTTACGGCGTTCGTTACACCGACATGTGTCCGTTTCGCGCGATTCGCCGCGACGCGCTCGCGAAACTGAACATGCGCGAGCAGACTTATGGCTGGAATTTGGAGATGCAGATGAAAGCTGCGCGTACCGGACTGCGCATTCTCGAGATTCCAGTAAACCATCGCCGCCGCACCGGTGGAGAATCGAAAGTCTCAGGCACGCTGCGTGGCACGTTTGTCGCTGGCGCTCGCATCCTCGCGACGCTGGTGCGCGTAGCATTGGAATAGTCCATTGGCAAATTCCATCTGGTGATGCCGGCGCACCCGCGTTCTCGCTGCCACGACGCGGCAGGCAGCGAGCGGATACAACGAATGGGGTGCTTGTCAGCTTGCCCGCCGTGGCGGGTCTGATCTACTTTTGCTAGTTGAACGGCCAAATTGAAAACGCACGCACAAACAACGCGGACGCGTCGGGACTAAAATCCGCAGAGTTTTCGCGCATCTTATTGATCAAGCTTTCGGGCTTGGGCGACGTGGTCCATACGCTGCCAGTGCTGGTGAAGCTGCGCGCACGTTATCCAGCGGCGCGGATCGACTGGCTGATCACGCCGGAGAATGCGGAGATCGTGCACTGCCATCCGGCGCTCTCGAATGTCGTTCTTTTTGCGCGGCGCGATTTCTCGAAGCGCGGCCGCAGATGGCGTGCGCTGCTGGCGTTTCTCGATCTGCTCAAGCAAATCCGCCGTGCAAAGTACGATTTAGTGATCGATTTGCACGGTCAGGCGCGCTCGGCCTTTTTCGCTCTTGTCAGCGGAGCGCCTGTGCGCATTGGATTTGATCGGCCCGTCAAGAACATATCCGGCCATGGTTGGCGGGGCGCGCGAGAGCGTTCATGGATCGCCTACACGCACCGCATTCCTATTCCGACACTCGATGTTCACGCAATCGATCGCTACCTCTGGGTCGGGCCGTTGCTGGGCCTCGACAACAACCCACCAGACCTCACCATTCACCTTTCATCGCAAACTGCGCGTAATGTGCAGCGCCTCTTGGAGGAGCACGGCGTGCCCGCGTCTAAAGCGCTCGCGGTGCTGGCGCCGGGAACCATATGGGAGACCAAGCACTGGACCATTGAAGGATTCGCAGCTGTCGCGCGGCACTTTCTTGACGAGGGATTTGCTGTCGCTCTGGCGGGTACAAAACGCGATGAGGCGCGATGCCGACAAATCGCAGCCGCCGCACCCGGCGCACGTGATCTTTCCGGCAAAACGACGCCCGCAGAATTGGCAGCGCTTATTGAGCGTTCCGAGATTTGCGTGACGAATGATTCTGGCGCAATGCATGTCGCTGCGTCGCTCGGCAAGCCGATGGTCAGCGTGTTCGGCCCGACGAATCCGGTTCGCATCGGACCTTATCGGCGACCGGAATCGGTCGTGCGCTTGGACTTACCATGTTCGCCATGCAATTACCGCCGGCTGAGCCAATGCCCGTTTGACCATGCCTGCATGAAACAGCTGACATCTGCGATGGTCGTGGAGCGGGTACGAAAACTTCTTGGGGCGCCCAAGAGTGACGCTGAATTGTTGTAGCGGCGTTCGTTGCGGCGAACGCCGAAGCGAATGATCAGGCGCTTGGCACAACCGCCTCCACAACTCATATTCGCGCTGAATGAGTAGAACAAAGGCGATCTTCGCTGGTCTGGTTGCCGGACTGCTCGGCGGAATCGTGATGACAACGGTGATGCTATTGCTTGCTGCACTGGGTGTCGCGACCCCGCTCGTGATCATCGGCGACCGCCTTTCAGTTTTTATTCCCCCTGGTCCGTTTCTTTCTCTAATGAGCAAGGTCGGGGGATACAATCATCTGAAGCAAATTGGCGTTGGATCGACAATCGTCGGCCAACTCGTAGTGAGCGCGATTGGCGGAGTGATTTTCGGATTGTTCGTGCGACGCAATCCGGCGCGCGTGTCCGCGATGTGGACGATATCGATCTTTGTTTTGCTGCCGATCGTTGCAGGTGCTATCGCGCTCTGGCCAGTCCTTGGCACAAGCTACGTTGGCCTGCCGATCGATGTCGCGCGCTTGGTCACACTTGTAGGCTTCGCGTTGTGCGTTTTTTTGTTCGAGAGAACGCTCGTCCTTGGCTTTCAATTTCTAACAACGCGAAAAATCTCGCAGCAGGACTACGAGTTTACTCCCGCTATTGGTCGGCGCGCGTTTGTCCTGAGCGCAATCGGAGTCGCAGCGGCGGGCGGAGGTGTTGCGCTGGTCCGCAAACTTTATCGTGCTGCAACATTCAGCTACGACGGCACGCAATACAAAGGCCGCATCGTCGAGCCGGTTACGCCTAACGAGTTGTTTTATTGCGTGACGAAGAATGTGGTTGATCCCAGAGTGAATGTTGATCTTTGGCACCTTGAAGTGAATGGGCTTGTGCAAAATCGCGCCACGTGGCGATTTCAGGATCTTCTGGGATTCGAAGCGACCGAGCAGGAAACGACGCTCATGTGTATCAGTAATGGTTTGGACGCGGGCCTGATCAGCAATGCTATCTGGAAGGGTGTTCCGTTGCGCGACCTGCTTGACCAAGCCGAGCCGCTTTCCAACGCCGCCCGGGTGCGCCTCCGCGGCGTTGATAATTACACCGATACCATCCCGTTGGAGAAAGCCATGGAGCCAACCACGTTGCTCGCCTACGAAATGAACGGTGTCCAATTGCCTCACCGGCACGGTTACCCGCTGCGCGTGATTGTGCCGGGCTACTTTGGCGAAAAACATGTGAAATGGCTTACACGCATCGAACTAACGGATGTCAACACGAAAGGATTTTACGAAACGCAAGGCTGGGGCCCCGATTTCATCGCGCCAACAAGATCGAGAATCGACCTGCCCGAATATGAGTCGCGGTTTTCGTTAGGCGGATTGAACGCGCCAATCGAAGTCAAGGGCATGGCTTACGGAGCCGACCGCGGCATTTCACAAGTAGAACTCAGTTTTGATGACGGCAAGACCTGGCGTGACGCCGAGATTTATTATGCCGGCGGCGATCTCGCGTGGTCGCTTTGGAAGACGGAATGGACGCCCGATGCAGCAGGTGATTACATCCTCGTCGTCCGCGCCACCGACGGCGAAGGCGACGTGCAAGAATTTGAAGAAGACCGCGGTTGGTTCTCCGGCGTGACGGGCTTTCACAAAATTGTCGTGCACATAGCGGCGTGAGTTCCGCTGCGCAACTGCGACTAGCAACTTGTGGCCTTTGCAACTTGCGCAGTGTGCTAAATTTTATTGATGGAGAAGGTGATCATTGCTGGAAGCGGTTGCGCCGGATTGACGGCGGCGATCTACGCCGCGCGCGCGAACTTGAATCCGCTTGTGCTGGAGGGTCGGCAGCCAGGCGGGCAGCTCTCGACTACCACGTTGGTGGAAAATTATCCCGGCTTCCCGGATGGAATCGACGGGCCGGAGCTCATCCTCAACATGCATAGGCAAGCTGAGAAATTTGGTGCGCGCTTTTCTTACGCCGAAGTGACCGATTTCGATGGAAGCAACAAACACATCCGGGTGAAAGCGGATGATGAGTGGCTGGAGACGCAAGCGTTCATTATCGCCAGCGGAGCTTCAGCTCGCTACCTGGGGCTGGAAGACGAAGAGAAATTGATCGGGCACGGGCTAACCTCATGCGCCACGTGCGACGGCGCGTTTTACAAAAATGTGCCGGTCTGCGTCGTTGGGGGCGGCGATTCTGCCGCGGAGGAATCGTTGTTTCTCACCCGGTTCGCGTCAAAGGTTTATCTGATTCATCGCCGCGACAAAATGCGCGCTTCAATAATCATGCAGGAGCGCGTATTTGCGAACAAGAAGATCGAACCGATTTGGAACACTGTGGTTACGAAATACGTTGCTGATGAAAAAGGCGAGATGCGCGCCGTGCGTTTGCGCAACGTGAAAACAAACGAGGAACGCGAACTTCCGGTGGCGTGCGTGTTCATGGCGATCGGCCACGACCCGAACTCGAAGCCGTATCGAGGCAAACTCGACATGGATGGCGACAGCTACTTGATCACTAAAAATCTGGTCGAGAGCAAGCATCCCGGGGTGTTCGTGGCAGGCGACGTTGCCGATCGCATTTACAAGCAGGCAGTGACGGCGGCCGGTTCCGGATGTGCGGCCGCGATGGATGCAGAGAAGTACCTGAGCGAATTGGAATCGCATGCTTGATTCCAGCCCTGCGCAATTGTCGATTCTCTTGTCATGCTGAGCGGAGTCGAAGCATCTCTAATTGCTAGATGCCTCTGCGAGCGAAGAAGAATGTTAGAGATTCCTCGACTTCGCTCGGAATGACAGAATTGCATGAAGATCTGCGATCTGACCCAGTTTTATTCTCCGTTTAGCGGTGGCGTGAAGCGTTATCTCCACGAGAAAATTGCGTACATCAAGAATTGCTCGCCTGAGGACGAACACGTTCTCATTGTCCCGGGCCCAAAAACCGAGGTGAGAACCAATCCGCAGTCACGGCTCTATTCGATTCATTCGCCATTGGTCTCCCGAAGTTCCCGCTATCGCGCGCTCGTTAACTTGCGCGCTGTAGAAGAAATCCTGGAACGGGAGCGGCCCGATCTCATCGAATCGAGCGACCCATATCAGATTGGATGGAAAGCGATTGCTGCCGGGCGGGCCCTGAAAGTTCCGGTCGTTGGTTTTTATCATTCACACTTTCCCGAAGCGTATTTGAAGGGCACCGCGAGATTTTTGGGCAAACGGGGCACGCTGCGCGCCATGAAACTAACGCGCGCTTATGTTCGTAAACTCTATAACCGCTTTCAAGCCACTCTCGTGCCGTCGGAGAGATTGGCCGAGCTTCTCTCTGAATGGGGCGTGCACAATGTCCGGCCGGTACGGCTTGGGGTGAACACGGAGGTTTTCAACCCCACACCCGATGATACACCAGCTACACGGCACTCGTTAGGGGTGGAGGGCGACCAAAAGCTGCTGCTCTACGTGGGGCGTTTGGCGAAAGAAAAAAATACCCAAACACTGTTTGGCGCATTTGAGCTTCTGCGTCTGCGAGACCGGAATCAATTTCATCTGCTGGTCATCGGCGATGGACCGCAGCGACACAGAGTACAAAAGTTGCGGCGGCGCGTTGGAAACATTTCGTGGATTTCGTACTGCACTGATTCTGCTGATCTGGCCCGCTTCTATCGGGCGGCGGATCTCTTCGTTCACCCGGGCGTCCAGGAAACATTTGGCCTTGTCGCGCTGGAGAGCCAGGCGTGCGGAACGCCGGTGGTTGGAATTCGCGGCAGTTACATGGACCGGATTATTTGCCATGACCAGGAATCGTGGGCACACGAGAACACTCCGGAAGAGCTGGCCCGCGCGATCGAGGGTTCCAGCGCGAAAAAATTGACGACCCTCGGCATGAGCGCTGCGCAGACCGCGGAGAACCTCTATAGTTGGCCGCGCGTGTTTGAGGAACTGTTTTGCATTTATCGCGAGGTTCGCTCAAACTATCGCCGTTTTTAAATGGCGAACGACGATCACAAGCCGTTTCTCATTCGTGGCTATCGCAGCTCCGACCGCGAAGCGGTAAGAAAACTCTGCTGCGATACCGGATTTCTCGGCGAGCCAATCGATCCCGTGTACGAGGATCGAGAATTGTTCGCTGATTTTCTCACCACCTACTACACCGATCACGAGGCGGAATCGTGTTTTCTCCTGGAGGTGGACGGCGAAATTCGCGGGTACCTCCTCGGTTCGCGCAAGCCGCTGCGAAACCAGCTCTACGCGCTGTATCAAAACGTCTGGCTATTTTTTCGCGCGCTTACGCGCTATTTCCGCTACAACCAGCGCTCGCGCCGGTTCATTCGCTGGATTCTTGTGCACGGCTGGCGGGAAGTGCCGGCCGCTCCGCGGCGTACGCCACATTTTCATATCAATCTGTTGCCGGACGCTCGCAAAGTTTCGACGACGCGCGCGCTCATGAGCGCGTATTTGAGTTATCTGTATCGCTCTGGCGAGAAACGCGTCTACGGCCAGATCATCACGTTCGAGAGCCGGCGTGGCGAAAAGATGTTCGAGCGCTATGGGTTCAAGGTGTTGAATCGGGCGGAGATTACAAAATATAAGGCGTTCTATCCCGAGTCGGTCTATCTCAGCACCGTGATCAAAAATCTGGAGACGGCCGAACCGCTCACGGCATATTCGCGTGTGCGCGAGTAATTGAACAAGTTTGACCAAACGTCGGACGAACAGGTGCAAAAGTTACGATGGCTTTCTGCCGCTTCCGTTTTAACTTTGTAACCTTTCCTTCGCCGGCATAGCTCAGCTGGTAGAGCAGCTGATTTGTAATCAGCAGGTCGTCGGTTCGAATCCGACTGCCGGCTCACTCCATTTCCGATTTCGGATTGGCGATTTTTGATTTACGCGCCGTGTCCTCGACGTAGAGACTCTTGCCCATCACGCGGTGGAATCTTTGCATGCGATAAAGCTTGAATAGAGCGTTTATGGAATGGTAAAGCTTGAGCCGAATGAGAGTAACAATCATGAAGACACATAACTACAGTACCCGCAGCGTGATCCTCCTGCTCGCGGTCTCGCTATTCTTTAGTGCCTTCGTCGCCGGTCAGGCAGTGGGTGCCGATCCTCGGCCACCTCACGCCATTGCGCAACCTGCCAAAGCACCTGCCCGTCTAAGCATAAGGCGCAACCCGAATTTGGGCTTCAACGTAATCGTCCGGTTATGGATCGATGGCCAGCCGGCTGCATCTATTGGATATGGCCACACCTATGAAGGTTTCCTGGCGCCGGGCCACCATGTTTTAGCGGTGCTGGCGAGTCCCAGCCCGCGGTGGTCCACACCCTGGCAACTGCCTTTGGATGTGCGAAGCGGCCAGACCTACGGCTTCACAGCAGTGACAGATGGATCAGGAAATTTGATTCTGGACGGCCGGTTTGGCTTCCCGCCACGCGTTCAGTGACTCAACGAATAGCTTGGCATGCTAACAAATAATGAAAATTCATCCATGGAGTAACAAACTATGAAGACACATAATTACAGTACCCGCAGCGCGATCCTTGTGCTCATTGTCTCGCTGTTCTTTAGTGCGTTTGTCGGTGATCAGGCAACGGCTGCCGATCCACGGTCACCTCACGCCGCCGCGCCAAGCCAAGCACCTGCCCGTTTGGTCATAAGGCGAATGCCAAATCTGGGCTTCAACGTAATCGTCCGGTTGTGGATCGATGGCCAGCCAGCTGCGACGCTTGGATATGGCCACACCTATCACGGTTTCCTGACACCCGGCAGGCACGTTTTAGCAGTGCTGGCGACTCCGAGGTCGCGATCGCCGATTCCGTGGGAAATGCCTTTGAATGTGCAAAGCGGGCAGACCTATATCTTCACGGCGACGGGAGGTAGTTCAGGAGATTTGGTTCTGGCCAGCGGATTTTAGCCAGGTAACGTATCCGTTCAAGCGGCCGCACCGTCACCTGGCATTTTCAGGCGCATGAGAAAATCGAGCGCGCCAAACTCCGTCGGCGATGGTGTGAATCTCAAGTGCTGTTTGCAGCAGGTGCGTTGCCGGCGAAGTGGAGGAGCTCGAGGATATTTCCGCGGAGGCGAAGGAATTCCGGGCTGCTGCGGTCGCGTGGCCGAGGCAGCGTATTAGCAATGGTCTGATCGATCCTCCCCGGAGGCTGAGTCATGATCATGATGCGATCGCTCATGTAAATGGCTTCGTCGATGTCATGGGTAACAAAGAGTATGGTGGTGCGGCGTGTCTGCCAGAGTCGCAAGACTTCATCCTGCATCCTCATGCGAGTAAAGGCGTCGAGCGCGCCGAGCGGTTCGTCGAGCAGGAGAACTTTCGGGTGGTTGATGAGCGCTCGCGCGAGAGCAACGCGTTGGGCCATACCCCCGGAAAGATGGTGCGGATAAGCGTCGCCAAATGCTTCGAGAGCGACGAGACGCATGAATTCGTCCACCTCATTTCGTTTCTCGCGCAACACTCCACGCGCGACAAGACCGGCCTCGATGTTACGACGAACGGTGAGCCACGGAAATAGATTTGGGTCCTGAAAGACGAGACCGCGTTCCGCGCCTGGTTCGCTGATCGGTTCAGAGCCGATCAAAAGGTCCCCTGAATCGGCGAAATCCAAGCCGGCAATGAGACGAAGGAGAGTCGACTTGCCGCAGCCACTTGGACCAATGAGAGAAACCAATTCTCCCGCCGCTATGGATAGGGAAATATCACTTAGAGCCTGTCGACGCGTGAACGGGTCATCAGGAGCCGGAAAACTTTTGCTCACCTCGCGAACGCGGAGTGAGGACGCTTCTGTCTCAGCTAGTGCTACCATTTGATGATACCTTTTTGCCAAACCAGCATGCGGTCGCGGATCTTGAACAGAAGCGTCATTAAAGTTGAAAAAAAGCCAGCCATAATAATCAGCGCGGCGAAAACTTTCCCGTATTCGGCCCAGCCTTGCGCCCAACTGACATACCAACCGAGACCGGATTTAACTCCCACAGACTCCGCGACTACGAGAGTTAGAAAAGAGGCACCGAGCCCCATGAATAAGCCGATGAAAATGTTCGGAACCGCTGCTGGAATTGCGACGCGAAAGATAAGATACGCGCGTCCGGCACCGAGTGTTCGAGCCACGTCAAGGTAGGATGCGCGAGTATTGGAAATCCCGGACGCAGTCAACATTGTGACCGGGAACCACACCGCGAGCGCGATTAATCCCGCTGCGGACACGATTGTCGAAGGGGACACTACCATCGCCAGAGGTATCCATGCTGTTGCCGGAATCGGCCCTACAACTTTTAGGAGTGGCATTCCCCAATAGCGCACCGAAGTCGACCAGCCGATGCACACCCCGCTAACAAGTCCGACAATCACGCCAAGCGTGTAGCCACTCAAGAGTAAAGCAAGCGAGTGCCAGGTGCTATCGAGCAAAAGCGCGCGATCGCTAATCAAACTGCGTAAAACCGCCGCGGGTCCGGGAAAGTACGGCAGCGGAAGCAAGTGGAAGCCCAACGTGATCACGTCCCAAACACCGAGGAACAGAATTGCAGCCGTAAAAATCGGCCACATGTGCCGCATCCATCGGCGCAATGCCGGCCAGAAACTTTGCGCGATCGCGAGAACAATTGAGACGCCGAGAATTTCCCAGAACAGAAGCATGTAAGAATGTGTCTCGAGCGGCGGCGCATTTTTGGAAAACAGCAAATGAATTCCGAAGGTAATTAAAGTGGCGACCGGAACAGCCAGCTGCATCGGCCAAGGCAGTGCCGATCCGCTCTTAAGCCGGTCCGCGCTGTTATTTTGCGGCCGTGTTCGCCCAAAATCTAATGGAGCTGCCGTTGCCGGTTCGCTTATTTCTGGGCGGCTACTGTATTTTTCTGAAGGCACGAGGCGTCAGGGTCGGCGAGATTCGGCGCATCCTGGTCCGGTTGATCGAACATTTTTCTTCGGCAACACGAATCTCCACTTTCTTTCTGGATCAGCTCCGCGATTAACCGAATATCATTCTCGGGTGAGACTTGGCCTCCGGCAACTTTTTCTACCTCCAGGCTCTTAATCCACTCGTCGGTCACGCCGGGAAGATGCATGAAGGCGCGTTTGGCCAGCGCCTCGGTATCGGTCTCTGGAGAAAGCATCTTCGCGACTTTCATCTCCCGGCCAGCGGTGTGAACCGACTCTTCCGCGAGTTGGACACTTGGTACGTAGCGCAGACGCGCAAGGGCCGCCGTATTCAATTCAGGTGTTGAGGCCAGATATTTTTTCTCTACCGCCATCACAGCAGCAGTTCGGGGATTCGTCTCCACCCACTTTGCGCCTTTTAGCAAGGCACGGGTTGCTCTCGCTGCCGTGTCGGGGTTGGCGTCCACCCACTTACCGTTGGCGATGACCTCGCAGCAGTATTCATCCTTGTACGGCGCATCCATGATCTGGTCGGCAATGTTTCTCACCTTGCCCTCCGCGATCAGTAAGCTGCCGATCGGTTCGGCATCAGCGACTGCGTCCACTTCGCCTTTGTCGATTGCCAGGCCCAGCTCGCCTGCCGGATAGACTTTCCAGGTGATGTCCTTGCCGGCGTCAACGCCGTGAGTTCCGAAAACGCGATTCGCAAACACAAACGGGGGCGTGCCCATCCCCGGGACGCCAATGCGCTTGCCTTTCAAATCCTGGATGGTGTGAATATTTGTTTTCACGCCCGCCTGGACGCGGAGGCATCCGCGGTGGATTCCAGCCAAGAACCTCACATCCAAACCCTGCTCGATTGGCTTAAGAAAGTACATCACCAAGTGATGAGTGATGTCGTAGCTGCCCAGCGCAAGTGCATCTTTATAGGTGGCCCAATTGCACTTCACCAGTTCAGGCTCCAGTCCTTCCTCCTTAAAGAAGCCCTTCTCGTACGCGGCGTAAATCGGAGCTTCGCAGGTCAACCCGATATAGCCGACACGGACTTTATTCGAATGAATAGCACTGGAAGCAGGATTTTTCCTGCAACCGGCCATAAGCAAAACGCCAAGCGCGACGGCGACGATCAGTTTTTCTTGGATCATTTCGTCTCCAGAGGTTTTGGAAATAGCACGATAAGTTTTGCCTATGGAAGCAGAATCTCGCACTTGAATCAAGCTCCTGATTGCATTTGGCCGGCCTGCCACTCAATATTCGTTTTTCCGATGCAGGACCCTTTGGATATCCGCCATCTACGCTATTTTCTCGCAGTCGCCCAAGCTGGAAGCTTTAGCCGTGCGGCTGACCGGCTCGGAATTTCTCAGCCGAGTGTTTCTCAACAGATGCGAGATTTGGAGGCGGGTCTTCGCGTGCCTCTGTTTCAGCGCCGTGGAAAACGGATTCTGCTTACGCCGCGAGGTCTGATTTTTCAGGAGCACGCCCGCGCGCTGCTTCATCAGCTGGAGAATTTTCTTCAGGAACTAAACAGCGAACCCGGACAATTACGCGGCGAACTTCATTTGGGTGTTATTCCGGTGCTGAACGTGCCGCTCGTGCCGCACCTTCTTGGCCTTTTTACGGCCGATCACCCTGCGATCAGCATTAGCGTCGAAGAAATCTCATCCACCGAGATCGAGACAGCGCTGGAAGAGGGCCGGATGGACGTCGGTCTTGGCTTTCTCACCCGCCACTCGCCGAATTTGCGCTACGAGCGCCTTTGCACGGATGAATTTGCCTTAATCGTGGCCGAGAACCACCCATGGTCGAAGCGGCGGGTTGTTCATTTTTCGCAACTGCACCGGCAACGCCTCCTCCAATTGCCGGATACTTTCGTGATGCGCAGGATGACAGATGAAATTTGTCGAAGACACCAAGTCCGTCCTCACATGGTAGCCGAGATCAACGCGATCGAAACATTGCTTCGCTCGCTCGCGCCGTTGCGAGCGGCAACGTTGATGCCGAAAATCGCATTGCGAGGAAGAGAAAGTCTGAAATTAAAGGCGATCCGGTTGCAGGGAAAAAAGCTCGGAGTGGATATCGGTCTCTTGCGGCTGAGCGATTCGGCAGCGAACAGCGCGGTGGCCGCATTCACCAGTCTTGCTAAGGCGACTGTTCCGAAAATGATCAAACCAACGCCAGCCACGCGACAGCGATGAGACTCGTCGCATTCTTTATTGCGCTCACATTGGCCGCCAGTGCTTTCGGCCAACAGAAACCTGAAGTGGTTCGGCGCGACACCGGCAGCGATTTGCTTTGGAAAAAGCTGGAGACGCGCGTCGAAGAAATCGCCACCCGGCTCGATGGCGTCATGAGTGTGGCCATTCTCGATCTTACGGACGGCCGGATTCTTTTGCGCAACGCCGATCGCGTCTTTCCCGCTGCGAGCTCAATCAAAATCGCGATCCTGCTGGAATTATATCGTCAGGATCAGGAAGCGCGCGCCGGGGCAAAAGGGAAAGGCAAGTTGGATGACAGTTACACATTCGATCCCAAAGATCTGGTCGAAGACAGCCAGATCATGGCGGGTCTTACTCCTGGCGTGACGCGGGTTACCAATCGCGACTTGGCGCAATTCATGGTTGCTGTGAGCGATAACGCCGCTACCAACATTCTCATCGACCGCGTGGGCAGAGATAATGTAAACGCAACGCTCCGTGGCCTTGGGCTAACGAAAACGATGCTGCGCCGGAAAATGATGGACATCGGAGCCGCTCGACGCGGCGATGAGAACATCGCCACTCCACAGGAAATGGCGCGGCTCTTGGAAATGATCTACAAAGGCAAAGCGTTGAACAAGGAACTCACCGACGAGCTTATCAAGCGATTGAAGACTTTGAAAAAGGACAGCTATCTGTCGTACGAATTGCCAGCGGGCGTCGAACTTGCCGATAAGCCTGGAACTCTGGACGGCGTGCGGAACGATTCAGGGATCGTTTTCGCGCCGAACCGGCCGTTTGCGATCAGTGTGATGACGGCTTACGACCGCGACGAAAAAGCTGCAGAGCGCGCCATTAGCGAAGTTGCTCTCGAAGCGTACCGCTACTTCGAGATGCGCGGCAAGACCTCCGAGTACGGCCGTGTATTGCCACCGCTTGAGAAGCGGTAGCCAAAGGCCGCGTTGTTTCTCGACACTATTCCGTCAGAAAGCCCACGTTTCTTCAGAGCAACTGATAAGGATCGACGTCGACGGTGACGGTGACGTCTTCTGGGAATGGCAGTTTGTCCAGCGTTTCGCGGACAAGCCGGCTCAGGCGCATGATGGCTTCGCCGCGGATCAAAACGTGAAATCGGAATTGGCCTTGTAATTTTTCCAGTGGCGCGGGTGTTGCGTCGCCTAAGATGAATTCCTCGGGAAGCGCTTCTTTTAAACGGCGCTTCAACGTTTCGGCCGACAATTTCGCGCGACCTTCGTGCGTTGAACGCACTGTGATCAGGATCGCGTGTTTGAACGGCGGGAAATCGCAGCGCTCACGGAACTCGAGTTCCTGTTGGAAGTAGCCGGCGAAATCGTGGTGGCGCGCAAACTGAATTGAGGGTGAAAACGGCGTGTAAGTTTGCACAAAGACTTCACCCGGCGTTTCACCGCGTCCAGCGCGACCGGCGACTTGAGTGAGAAGTTGGAACGTCCGTTCGCCTGCGCGGAAATCGGGCAGATGCAGCGCGAGATCGGCGTTGATGATCCCGACTAGCGTCACGTTTGGGAAATGCAGACCTTTCGCGATCATTTGTGTGCCCACGAGGATGTCGATCTTGCCGGTACGAAAATTTCTTAGAGTCTCGCGATACGCTTCCTTGCGCGTCATGGAGTCGGCGTCCATGCGGCGCACCACGGCTTTCGGAAAAATCTGGGCGACCGTCGATTCCACTTTCTCGGTGCCGAAGCCGTAGTAAATCAACGCATCTTTGCCGCAAGCCGGGCATTTCTTTGGGACGGCCGCGGTGTGCCCGCACAAATGACAACTCAATCGCCCCGCGACTGCGGGATGCCGATGAAACGTGAGCGCGACGCTGCAATTCGGACAATTGCGCGCTTCGCCGCAATTGCTACAAAGCAGCGATGTGGAAAAACCGCGCCGGTTCAGAAACAGAATTGTCTGCTCGCGTTTCTCCAGACGATCGGCAATTGCTTGCGACAATTTTTCCGACAGAATCGCGGCTTTCTTTTCCTTCCGTCGTTCCTGGCGAAGATCGACAATGCGCATGAGCGGCATCTGCTTTTCGTCGATGCGCTGGGTGAGCGTGACGAGCCGATATTTGCCAGTAGCAGCGTTGTGATAACTCTCCAGCGACGGCGTGGCGCTGCCGAGAACAACCGCGCACTTCTCGATCTTCGCACGCACGACCGCGACATCGCGCGCATGATACCGGGGCGCTTCCTCCTGTTTATAGGTCGTCTCGTGTTCCTCATCGACCACGATGAGGCTGAGATTTTTCAGGGGCGCGAAGATCGCGCTGCGCGCGCCGATCACGATGCGCGCCCGACCGGAATGGATCTTGTGCCATTCATCATGCCGTTCGCCCTCGGACAAATGGCTGTGCAACACGGCGACCGCGTCCTGCACGTCGGCAAAACGGCCTTTGAACCGCTCGACCGTTTGCGGGGTCAGCGAAATCTCTGGAACCAGAACGATAGCGGTGCGTCCGCGGTCGAGCGCGGTGCGGATCGCCTGCAAATAAATTTCCGTTTTCCCCGAGCCGGTGACGCCGTGGAGCAAAATCGGGCGCGCGTTCTCGGGTGACTCAAGCGCCTGCGTGACTTCGTTTAGCGCGCGCGTTTGCTCCTCGTTCAAAATGAGATTCGAAGTTGCGATGAACTGCTCGTCTGCGTGCGGATCGCGAACTACAGCTTCTTCGCGCAACTCTGCGAGGCCGCGTTTCACCAGCGCACGTAGCATCTGGTTATCGAGCGACGTTTGTCGCAGAAGCTGCGCTGCGCGTACCGGCGATTCCAAGCGTGAGATTGCTTCCAAGAGTTCCGCCTGCCGCGGGGCGCGCTTTCGCAATTTCTCGAGCTCGGCGCTGTCGATTTTGCGCCCGGGCTGGACGAACAACTGCTTTTTCCATCCGACTTCCGCGCGTCGAATCACTTGCGGCAGCATGCTGCGCATGACGGTTTCGATCGGGCAGCAATAATAGGCGCTGATCCATCTCGCCAGTTCGAGCAATTGTTCGCTCAAAATCGGTGCGTCGCCGATTATTGCTTCGATTGGCCGGATACCTTTCGCCTCACTGTGCTCGAGAACACCAACAACAGTGGCCAGGGCAGATTTATCGCGGAACGGCACCCGCACGCGGGATCCGACGCCGATCCGCTCCGCGAGTTCTTCGGGCACAGCGTAATCGAGCTCGCGGTGGATCGCCCGGTCAACAACGACTCGAATATATTTTGGTTTCCTCATTGAGCGCTCGTGCTCATGCTCGTAATCGTAATCGGCTATTTTAGCACGAGTTGAATGATACGATTCTTCTTCAAACTGATCCTCTGCGTGCTGCTGGCACTGGGTACAGGATTTGTGTACTTAGCCGTGCGATCAGGGGATCCGTCTTACACGTTTTACGAATGGATGAGCCCGGCGCGGTTTCAACATTATGATCACGTCATTGGCGCCGTCGCGGTTGAACATCACCTCGATCCTATGCTGGTGAAAGCAGTCGTTTGGCGCGAGAGCCGCTTCGATCCTGGAAAACATGGCAGCCACCGCGAACGCGGGCTTATGCAAGTAAGTGAAAAAGCGGCTAACGAATGGGCGCGCGAAAACAAGATCGACAATTTCCACGTGGAGGAGCTTTTCGATCCGAAAACCAACCTGGAGGCGGGCAGTTGGTATTTGCATCGTGCGGTCGAACACTGGAAACATCAGGCCGATCCGCTTCCGTTCGCGCTGGCGGAGTACAACGCCGGCGCCAGTCGTGCCCAGCGATGGCACGGCGGAAACGATGTTGCCAATATATCAGTGGAGAAATTCCTCCAAAACATCGATTTTCCCGGAACGCGAAATTACGTCCAGTCGATCATTGACCGCTACAAATTCTATCAGCGGCGTGGTCGGATGTGACGAACAATTGTGTGCAGGGCTTGCGGTGAGCGAGGCTCGCGCAGCGCTTCGCCGTCGCCGGCGTCGCAATTCGGGTTAAGGGTTTTGGTGATGACCAAAAGCGAAATCGCCGGCATTTTGGAGCAGATCGCGGCGCTGCTTGAATTGAAGGGCGAGAATCCCTTCAAGGTTCGAGCCTACACTAACGCCGCCCGCGCGATCGAAACATTTGGCGGTAATATTCCGGACCTGCAGGACGAAGAAGCAGTGGCGAAAATTCCGGGGATTGGAAAAAGTATCGCTCTCAAGATCAAGGAGCTCGCTGCTACTGGCTCGCTCAAATACCTCGAAGATTTGCGCGCAGAATTTCCAGAGGCCATTCTGGAATTGTTCTCGATTTCCGGTCTGGGCGCGAAAAAAATCAAGGCCCTTTACGAGCGGCTGCGCGTCAGTTCAATCGAGCAACTCCACCAGGCTTGCGAGGCGGGCCGGGTGGCGGAATTGCCCGGTTTCGGTGAAACGACGCAAGCGAAAATTTGCAAAGCGATCGAGGAACGAACCCGGCGTGCCGGCTATTTCCAATTCGGCGAGATCGCGCATGAAGCGGAGACGTTAAGGAACGATTTGGCAGGCCATCCCGACACGCTGCAGGTGGATATAGCGGGAAGTTATCGGCGGCGAAAAGAAATTGTGCACGATGTCGATTTGTTGGTGGCGACAAAAAAACCCGAAACGATCACGAAATTTTTCGTTTCCCATCCGCTCGTAGGATCAATCATCGCGCAAGGGCCGACGAAATCGAGTGTGCGACTTCGTTCCGGAGTGCAGTGTGATCTGCGAGTAGTGAGCACAGCGGAATATCCTTTTGCGCTCGCTTATTTCACCGGGAATAAGGAACACAACATCGAGCTGCGCAGCCGCGCGCTTAAACGGGGCTGGACGCTCAACGAGTATCGGCTCGCCCCGATTCCGGTTGAAGGTAGGGGCGGTTCACCCGAACCGCCTGCCGTGCAGAGGCGAGCCGGGCGATTGAGGTCAACCGCCCCTACCACTTCGCCGAAGCCGAAGAAGAAAATTCGACCAAAAAGGATTCCAAAGGTGCACGACGAAGCCGGACTTTATCTGGCGGTCGATCTCGATTTTATCCCGCCGGAACTACGGGAAAACTGGGGCGAGTTCGAAGCTGCTGAGAAACATTCTTTGCCAAAATTGATCGAAAAGGAAAATTTGCGGGGCACGTTTCACTGCCACACGCTGGCGAGCGACGGACACAACTCTCTTGAAGAGATGGCCGAAGCGGCGCAGGCGCTGGGCCTGCAGTATCTTGGCATCGCCGATCACAGCCGCAGCCAGATTCAGGCGCACGGGCTCGATGAGAAAAAGCTGCTGGCGCAAGTCGGGGTGATTCGAAAGCTAAACAGAAAGTTCGACGGCTTCCGTCTCTTTGCCGGAGTGGAATGCGACATTCTTCGCGACGGGTCGCTGGATTTTCCCGATGAAGTTTTGTCACAACTCGATTTCGTAGTCGCTTCCGTTCATTCTGCTCTTGGTCTGAGCGAAGCGGACATGACCAGGCGCATGATTCGCGCGATGGAAAATCCGTTTGTGACCATGCTGGCGCATCCGACTGGCCGCTTGCTTTTAAAACGGGAGCCTTACAAAATTGATGTTCCAAAAATTCTCGATGCTGCTGCGCGTATCGGGACATGGATTGAACTCAACGCCGCGCCGAAACGGCTCGATCTCGATTGGCGCTGGTGGCCAATGGCGAAACAGAAGGGCGTCAAATGTGTGATCAACCCGGACGCGCATCGCGCCGAGCGTTTGCAGGATTTATGGTTCGGGATCGGTATCGCCCGTAAAGGGTGGCTCACGAAAGACGACGTGATGAATTGTTTGCCATTGGAAAAAATCGAGAACGCCCTCGCAGGGAACAGACGGAGGTAGCCGAAAGCGCTCAAGTCACGGTCGCTCCAGTTCGACGGGTGCTGCCACCTATTTCCTTGACTGGCCTCTGGCAGATTACCAGTGTAAGGCTTCGCCCTACACATGGCTCAGTCAGCAATGGAGGCTATCGATGCTTGCCCGGCGAAGCCGTCAGGACCGGGAAACCCATGGCTCGCCTACGCGGCGCTTTATCGTGATCCGCTTGGCTATCTCACGCGTGCGGCGCGCAAACATGGAGACATCGTCCATCTGAAGATTGGTCGTAAGAGCGATTTTCTGCTTAATCATCCCGATCTTGTCCGTGCCGCCCTGCTTGATCACGAGAATCTGCGGCGGTGCGTGCACCGCCCACTGCGACGTGTCCTTGGGACGGGCTTGCTGACTTGCCGCGGCGAGAGGCATAAGAAACAGCGCGCTCTATTACAAACGATGTTTAATCGCGAACGAATTGTTGCGCTGGGCGATGTCATGGTTGATCAGATCACGCGGTGGACTGACAGGTGGCGCGACGGCGACACCGTGGACGTGGCGGAGGAGATGACGGACCTCGCCATATCCATTAGCGGAAAGGCGCTGTTCAATGTTGATTTCGGCTCGAAAGCGGCCGAGTTGCGCAACGCACTCGTCACGGTCTTGCAAGCCACTCGCTTCAAAAATCTGGCGCTAGCTAGCAAACAGTTCGAGAAGCTTTCGCTCCCCTCCCATCGTCGCTTCGCACGCGCTGCGGAGAAACTCGACGCGGAAATTCGCGCGATGATCGCCGAGCGGCGAAAGGGCGCCTGCGAAGACCCTGATTTACTCTCGGTGATGGTACGCCTGCACAAGCAATCGCGAAAAGGGATTACCGAGCAGAAGATTCGTGATCAGATGCTCACGTTTTTCATGGTCGGCAACGAAACGCCTGCCACCGGATTGATGTGGACGTGGTATTTGCTTTCAGAAAATCCGGACGTGGCGACGAAGTTGCACAACGAAGTGGATCAGGTTCTGGGCGATCGGCTGCCGTCAGGGCAAGACTTCGACCGCCTACGGTACACACGGATGGCTTTCGCCGAATCAATGCGGGTGTATCCGCCCGTCTGGCTCATGACCCGGCGGGCAGTGCGAGATGTGAAGATAAATGGCTTCGTAATCCGCAGCGGATCGTACGTGCATGTCAGCCCGTTCGTGACGCATCGCGACGCGCGATACTTCCCAGAACCGGAACGGTTCGATCCAGAGCGCTGGACGCCAGAAGCGGCCGCGGCACGCCCGAAGTTTTCGTACTTTCCGTTTGGCGGAGGCAGCTTGCAGTGTATCGGCGAAGGCTTTGCCTGGATGCAAGGTGTGCTGACGATAGCCACGCTCGCCCGGCGGTGGCGGATGCGGCTCGTGCCGGGCCACCGAATTGAGCTTGATCCACACATCACTTTGCGGTCGCGATATGGCATGCCAATGATCCTCGAGCGACGGAAATGACCTCCCAAGGCGCGTCGGATAGCAGCGCGCTAGTGTTTACGAAATGGGCTCTCTTTGCGGCATGAACATCACAAGACATTTGCAGGCGCCGCCGGCTTTTATGAATTCGCTCATCGACAACTCGTGGCAGCGATAGCCGCGCTCTTGGAGCTTCGTCACGAGCTGGGGCGCGCCTTCGGGCGACACAATGTCGCGCCCGAGAACAACGGCATTACACGAAAAGTGCATCGCCTCTTCCGGTGCAACATCGATCAAATCGGTCACGTGCTCGCGGATTGCGCGCTGGCCGTACTCGTCGAAGGCCATTGGAAACCAAAACGCCCCGCCGTCGGGCAGCGGGCAAAAGCAGGTGTCAAGATGATAAAACCGAGGATCCACAAGTTCCACGGAGATAACGAGACAACCAAGCATGTCTGCGACGGCGCGATGTGATTGAATGTCAGACCGAAATTTGTAGCCGCAAAAGAGCACGTCGCCGCCAAAAAGCGCGTCGCCTTCACCCTCGAAATAAAGATTGTCGCCCAACCAGCACACCTCGTAGCCGCGTTGTTTCATCCATTCAGCAAAGAACGGCTGCTCACCCGCGCGTTCTTTGTGGCGGAAATTGCTGGGGATGAATTTGTGGCCAACGGTCAGTCCGGCATTAGCCGTGAAAACCATGTCGGGCAGTCCCCGCTGCGGCGCAATTAGATGAACTTTGCAATCCAAGTTTGAGAGCGTCGCCTGCAATTGTTTCCATTGCTTTTGCGCGAGCACTGCTTCCGCGCCCCGGGCGCGACTCATCCAGGGATTGATCTCGTATTCGATGCCGTAGTAATCCGGCGGACAAAGAAGCAGTTCGCGCATACGATAGGCAATTTACTCGCGAACACGGGCCCCGCCGAGATGATCGGCAAGTTCCCGGAGAAATGGTTCCACGTCCGTGACCAGGCCGATGGATTGCAAAGGCCGATGCTCGACCGCTTTCTCTACCGCCGAGGGATCGATATCGACGCACACGGTTTTCACGGTGGGCGCGAGCATGCTCGCCACCGCGAGGGAATGCCGAATTGCCGCAAGCAATATGACGTGCGTCACGTCCGCCAGCCTTTCGCGCATCACTTTTTGGGCCTCGATCGCGTCTGTCGTTACACCGGGAATCGGTCCGTCGTCGCGAATGGAGCCGGTCAGCACGATATCTACGTTGTGACGGACGCAGGCGTACAGGATGCCGCTGGTCAGGATCTTTTTCTCAACGGCGCTGGCGATCCCGCCAGCCGCGCGAATTGTATTGACCGCTCGCATCTGGTTCTCGTGTCCGCCGCGCGCGACGGCTAGATCTGGATTTATTCCCAATGATGTTCCGAACAATGCGCGCTCCACATCGTAAGCCGCAAACGAATTTCCAGCGAAAAGCCGATCAATATACCCTGCTTCAATGAGTCGGACCAAATGCTCACCCGCGCCGGTCCGCACAATCGCCGGTCCGGCGACAACGGCGATTTTCCCCTCCGCTGCGTGTGCGCGATGCAACTCCTCACCGAGTTCGCGAATGATGGCCGACTTTGGTTCGTCGGCATCAACGATCGTATTGATGAATTGAAAGAGATCGGTATGCGTGGTCGCACGCTGCACCGGCACAACGCGCACACCCTGATGACCAACAACAATCTCGTCGCCTTTGTTGACGTCGAAAAATTTAACGGCTCTCGCAGCGCCCTTGTTTCGATCAACAGCAATTGCGCTGTTGACCATTGCGGGACGCACTTCGATTTCTTTCCCTTTGAAGCGCACGAACGTTTGCTGATTCGTTGTCACGTAGAAATCGGCCGGGAAAACTCCATCAGCTGGAGCGCTGGCCAGTTGCGCATTTGCGCGCTCCACCACTTCGGCGCCCTGCTGCCGAAGACGCAGGATCAACTCGTCCAGCGCTTCGCCTGTTTCGGTGGACACCTCAATTCGGGCAAAGCTTTGGTCCGCTCGCTTTTTGCCGATATTGATCTCAAGGATCTTAAAATTGGCGTCGTGCGTTAAAATTTGATCCAGCACCTTTGGCAAAATCAGCGAATCGATAATATGCCCGCGTAGCTCGATCGTTTCCGAAAACATATACAGAATTTAGCCGTCCGGCGCGACCGCGCCAGTAAGGCCAGATTGTTGTAGCGCCGCTTGTGGCAATTGCGCAACATTTAGGCGTTTGACACAAGCGCCTCTACAACCATTTACATCATATGGAAAAGCCAAGCGCACGCGGGCCTTCGCCAAGTCGCAAGGCGCATCGCGCTCTGGGACCGCGATTGAATCGAAAAGCAAAGCGTCCGCCGCCTCTGCCGGTGAGAAAAATCACAAAACGTGAGCCGCGCGATTAATCGCTCGACCGGCAACACATGCACAAAGAACTTCCAGCTCTCGCCGCGAAAATAGCGAAAGCGCTATCATGCGGGTCCGAGTACGTGGTCACCCAACCCGTTGAGCTTCGAATTCTGCGGGAAATGTCCGAGGCGGAGGTGAGCGAGTTTGCAAAGAGCCATGGCTGGCGCGTAATACGTCGTCTCGGGGGACGACAGATCGAATTTTACAATGACGCGAGCCAGCGCCCGTCGTAGCAACGGCTCCGTGAGCTGTTCGGATTGCAGCCACAGGTGGCTTGACGCGCTACAGGCACGTGGCTACAGCACCAGTGGACACAAACCAGCAGTTGGCTTACGAGTGCTAGCGCGTTCCAAATGGAAGCAGCCAAAATTTATTTTATTGTTTTCGGCGTCTTGACGATCCTGGGCGGCATCGTTGGTTACGTAAAGGCAGGCAGTGTGGCGTCGATCATCGCCGGTTCAATCACAGGTGTGCTATTGCTGGTGGCTGCGTTTGTATTGCCCGAACACCGCATGGTTGGCTTGGCGACTGCGCTTATTGTGTCGCTTTTGCTCGCTGCGCAGTTCATCCCCAGATTTCTGCAGACCGGAAGAGTCATGCCTGCTGGAATAATGTCGGTCCTGAGCGCAATTGGGGTCATTGTGGTCATCGTCGCCTGGGTAAAAAAGTAATCGCGTGGGAAGAATTCGCCTTCGGACGTGGCGACGGCTTGTGCTTGTCTTATTCGCCGCGCTTTTCGCTGCGATTGTTTACCGCTGGATATCACTCGAGCGGCTACAACGCGTCGCGCCCACTGAGTTACCTGCCACGCCAACACCGGAACCGACGCCAACCCGGCCGCCGGTGATCACTGGAAAATTGGACACTGGCAAACTGTTCAACGGGATCACGCTCCACTCCACGGTCGAGACGATCCCGGGCGCCGATGCCGCTACGGAACGCACACAGCCGGACAGTTACGTGCTCGATCTAAAACTGCAGGCCCGCGTGCCGTCGCCGAACAAGACGATCGAGGAGCTGGCGAAAGTGAGTCCCCAGCTGCCAACGCTTTTGCCCGGCTTGGCGTCGATGTTATCGGCTGATTCGGTTTCGCCGCTTTACGCTCAGCTTTACGACGCAAAAATCAGAATGCTGCGCGAAAACCTCGCTCGCCTCGATTTGCTTCTGTCGCGGCATAACTTTTTCGATTGCCAAACTGTTCTCCAACTTCAGCATCCGCAAACGCATCGCAAAGCGCTTCTGCTCCAGGCGGACATGGACGTGGATGCTGACGGCTCAGACGCTGATCGGATGCCTGTCGGTACCGGCGCACCCGCTAATTTCAAGCCGTCCACGAGTTATCGCTGGCCAAAGAAAACGTCCGCGCCTAACCCGTATCTCGCCGCGACCGAAGAGGGATTGAAACGCGCAGAAGATGAATACGCGCTCGCAACTACCACTCCCGCACGGAAGCGTGAGTTGCGCAATGCAATCGCGCAGTTGCGTGCCGAGGTCGGCACATTGAGAAAATACAGCTTCCTCATCGGCGCGACCGATCCTTTTATCGTGGTGCCGGGCGCATTTACGCACGCTCACGACCCCGTTAAGCCTGGTGACTATGCGCTTGTCGTTTTCGGGGACTCGGTTTATCCGGCCATGGTCGGCGACGTCGGGCCAAACGACAAAGTAGGAGAGGCGTCGCTCCGCATCGCAAAACAGATCAACGCGCTTTCGACGCCCTACAATCGGCCAGTGAGCGATCTCAAAGTGACCTACGTAATTTTCCCTGGCACGGCAGACCAGCCATTTGGCCCCCCGGATTTGGAAAAAATTCAGGCGCGCTGCGACACGCTGGTCAAAGAGATCGGCGGCGCGAGCGTCCCGCTGCATCACTGGGAAAATATCATTCCGCCTTCGCCCACTCCGAGCCCTTCGCCATCTCCGAGCGCGACACCGTCTCCCTCGTCAACTGCATCGACGACGCCATCTGGTTCGCTGTCGCCAACGTTTGCATTCCCCATTGGCAGCCCGGCAGCGACCGCGCAGACTAATCCGACGCTCGCGCCGACGAGTTCGCCCGCCGTTAAGCGAAGCCCGACGAAGAAACGGAAGCCGTGAATCTGATCCTTCGCTACGCTGTTGAGGCCGATCTGTCGGCGATCATTGAGATTTACAACGCCACTGTGCCGACGCGTATGGTGACGGCCGAGCTTGAGCCGACCACGGTCGAAGCGCGTTTGCCGTGGTTCCGCGATCATTCACCGGATGAATATCCATTCTGGGTCGCTGAATCAGACGGCCGCGTGATTGGCTGGCTCAATTTCAAAAAATTCCTGCCACGCGGTGCGTATCGCGGCACAGCCGAGATTAGCGTTTATGTTCATGAAAACTTCCGGCGGCACGGCGTCGGACAACGATTGTTGGAAGAAGCAATCGCCCGCGCGCCGTCGCTGGGAATAACAGCTCTGGTCGGGCTGATCTTCGGACACAACGAGCCGAGTTTGAAATTGTTCGATCGCCTCGGCTTCGAACGCTGGGGATTTTTTCCCGCGGTCGCGCAACTCGACGGCGTAAAGCGGGACCTCATTGTAGTCGGATTACATTGTCCAGCGCCCGACAGCCACCCCGAAAGCTTTCGGGGTCCGGTTTCTGCAGAAACGACGTCGCATGCCGACGCGCCGCAGGCGCGTTGCTACAAGGATTGCCTCAACTTGATGCAGACACTGATGCACTATCGGCAGGAGCCGATTCATTCGGCGCTTCAAAAAATCCGGGACAAATATTCGATGCTGCATCTGGACGTGCTGCTCCTGATCTATCATTTTTCGAAAATTTGCTCCGGATCGATTCTTGAGATCGGCGCGTTCGTTGGCGGCGCGACCATCGCCGCCGCGTTCGGCGTGCGCGATTCGGGGCGGCAAAAGAAGCTGATCGCGATCGAACCCGGAGGCGGCGTGAAACACAGGCGGCTCGGCACGCGCAATATCTTGCGTGACTTGGAACGCAATCTCGCCCGGCAACGCGTGTCCAAAATGGTCACGCTAATCAAGGGCCGCTCGTTCGCCCCAGAAACGATCTCCGCGGTTCATCAGGCGCTTGGTTCAGAAGAAATTGGCCTGCTGATCCTCGACGCCGATGCCGGTAAACGGCGCGACATCGAGTGCTACCGCGATAAATTGGCCGACGGATGCTGGATGGTCATAGACGATTACTCCGGAGCCGATTCAAACGTAAAGAGCGCACCGAGCCGCGCAGACGTGGACGCGCTGGTCGCCGCGGGCGCGTTAGAGCCGCTGGGGTTTTACGGGTGGAGCACATGGGTGGGCCGATGGCGCGGCGGTTCGAGCTAAGTTTTCAGCCCGATTTTCGTCACGTTTCTTCGGGACCGATGACGAGATGGATCATGCCGTTGGGCGCGGAGATGAAGAAGCCATTGAAATCTTCGCGCAATTGCTCGACTTCATCGCGCCGCGTGACGCCGTGCACTTTTAGAAACGCTGCGGCAGCCTCGGTATCATTCGTCTCCAGTTCCAGCCAGATGTCCGGGTGGCTCAGGTTGGGAACACTGTCGATCCAAAGGCGGTTCGGGCCGAATTGAAAAATACAGCCGTCTTTTTCTTCCTCGATTAGAGGCAGCCCCAGCGTGTCGCGATAAAAGGCGACCGTCTGCTCATATGTGTGACTGGGGCATTTGATCGCGATGTTCGCTCCGCCAGAGAACTGCGGCCCTTCAAGTTTTGCCACCATCGTTTTCGCGCCGAAGGAAAGCGGGCTGTTATTCTTTCCCGCCTGGCTCGGTCATTTTGATCGGGTCCAGCGCGCGCTCCAGTTCTTTCTCGGGCAAAACTTTTTTCTCCCGGGCAATTTCGCGAACGGTGCGCCCGGTTTTCGCGCTCTCTTTTGCAATCTCCGCCGCGCGATCATAACCGATCTTCGGGCTGAGACTGGTCACCATTGCCATGGAAAGCTCTACTAACTCGCGGCACCGCTCCTCGTTTGCCACGATACCGCGCACGCATTTCTCGCAGAAGATATCGACGACGTTCGCCAGCAGCCGGATCGACTCGAGAAGATTGTGCGCCATCACAGGCATCATCACGTTGAGCTCGAAGTTCCCGTTTGCGCCTGCCCAGGTGATGGTTGTGTCGTTGCCGATCACCTGCGCGCACACCATCATCAGCGATTCGCACATGACCGGATTTACTTTTCCCGGCATGATTGAGCTGCCAGGTTGGATCGCGGGAAGTTGGATCTCGCCGATGCCGCAGCGCGGACCGCTGCTGAGCCAGCGAATGTCGTTTGCGATCTTGAACAGACTTACCGCGATCGTTTTTAAATGACCGCTCGCTTCGACAACCGCGTCCTTTCCGCCCTGCGCTTCGAAATGATTTTTTGCCTCGTAAAATGCGATGCCCGTGCGTTGCTCCAAATGCCGCAGCATTTTCTTCGGAAGGTCGATGTGCCGATTCAGGCCCGTGCCCACCGCGGTTCCGCCCAGCGCAAGCTCGCGTAAAACTTCGTTCGATTTTTGCGCGCGCTCCTTCGCATAGGCAACTTGTTGCGCGTAGCCGGAAAATTCCTGGCCGAGCCGGATCGGCGTCGCATCCATCAAATGGGTCCGTCCGATTTTGATGATGTGCCAAAATTCCTTCGCCTTTGCTTCGAGCGCGTTTTGTAATTTTTCCAACGCCGGGATGAGACAGTTCTTCAACTCTTCGGCGGCGCTGATGTGGATCGCCGACGGAATCACGTCATTGCTGGATTGCCCCATGTTGACGTGATCGTTCGGATGAACGTGCTCGCGCGATCCGATCGGTTTGCCTGCAAGCTGCGCACAACGGTTCGCAATCACTTCGTTGGCGTTCGTGTTTGTGCTCGTTCCGGAACCGGTCTGAAAAACGTCGAGCGGAAAATGATCGTCGAGTTTTCCTTCCACAACCTCTTCAGCCGCTTGCACGATCAACGCTGCGCGCTCGGCATCCAGCAAACCCAGGTCGTGATTCGCTTGCCCGGCCGCCCATTTGATCAGACCCAGCGCGCGAATGAACGAGCGCGAAAATCGGTAGCCGCTCACAGGAAAATTGAGCACCGCGCGATGAGTGGAAGCGCCATGAAGCGCATCCGCCGGAAGCGTCATCTCGCCCATCGAATCTTTTTCTGTCCGCGTCGGCTTCTCGGTCATGCGGAACGATCCGCGCCAACGCCAGCCAGCCTGGAAAAACGTTTGGACTGCGCGGTGCGTCGTTCGCGACTAAGCGGCGAGGGCGTTTTGTGAAAAACAGTAATGAACATTGGCGGGATATTTTGCAGGAAGTATTCCGATTCGGCGTGCTCGAAAAGTGTGGCGTGCTGCTTCAATTCGTTGGTGACCTGATAAATGATGAAACTGCCGTCCGGCGCCAGCGCATCATATGTTTTTCGCAAGAGCGCGCGTTTCTTGTCGATCTTGAGAATGCTGAACGGAATTCCGGAAAGAATATAGTCGCAGCAAGCGATGCCGCGACGTTTGAGCTCGTAAGGTAAAGAAGCTGCATCGCCATGGATCACATGCACGCGCGGATCGCCCGCGAATTGCCGCTCGAGCGCCCGCGAGAACGCCGCATCGAGCTCGAACAGGAGCAAATGTGAATCCGCGCTCATCCGGCGCGCAATCTCGCGTGAGTGCACGCCTTCACCCGGGCCGTACTCGGCGATTACACGCGGCTTGCTAAAATCCATTTTGCTGGCGACGCGTTCCACCAGCGCTTTTGAGCTGGGAACGATAGAGGCCACCTGGAACGGTCGCTTGAGAAATCGCTTGAAAAACAGTGCGCTCACGGGGAACGAACAGTCGTCTGGCGCTTCCAAGTTGTCCAGTGGTGAAGTAGGCCAATGTAGGTGATCCGTGAACTGTGATCGGCACTCCTCAGCCTTGACTGATCACTGATCACCGATCACTTATCACTTCTGATCGATGCGCGGTTAGCTCAGTGGTAGAGCACTACCTTGACACGGTAGGGGTCAGAGGTTCGAACCCTCTATCGCGCACCATTTCGTTGAAAGCATGTTTCGTAAATTCGCGTTCCTTGCATTCGCCATCGCGGTTCTGTCAGGTGCTTTCGGATTGGCCAGTGCTGAGGCAGAGGAGGAGCTTCGCGGGATAGTTTTGATGAATGTCGATTCAAAGACGGGACGGGTCACGTCCGCACGAATGCTGCAGAGCACAGGAGTCCAAGTCGTGGATGCGACACTGCTGGAACAATTTTCGCGAATGGCGGTTCAGACCAGGGACGCCGTCGAAGGTGAGAATTCCAGTCACGTTCAGCCTTCGAGGTGAACTCCCTAGCTCATCGCGCCCTAACCCATTTGACATGACAGGATTTGGGTTGCGTCGCTGATATCCAGTTCATCGTTTTTCGCTCCAATTACGAATGTCGATTCTTTAGCTGGGAGAAGGCGGAGTAGCCGGAGCCGGTGGCAGCGCCGGTGCGCTGGTGGGCCGTTTTTCAATGAGAGTCGCTAACGCAGGACGCAAACTCATCAGGTTCTTTAGCAGATTAAACCAGAACGGCGCGCCAAGCGCGAGTAACCCGGCCGTAGCAAGAATGCCAAACAGGTGGCCGAATGTATGGCCCATCTGTCGTTGAAGCCGCGGCCACCCGTGGAGTTTACGTTCTGCTGGTTGATCCCAGCGGCCAAGAAAATCAACCGGCACGAGGTCGAACCCAGCTTCGTCCGCGGTTTTCTTCAGGCGTTCGACACGTTCGCGGCTTGACTCTTCGAACTTTTTTGCCGCGCTTGTGCAAAGGACGTCGTACTCTTCGAGTAATGCCTGCGCTTCCTCCGATTGGACATTGTTTGCGGTCAGCTGCGCGTTCAGAGCTTGCCGATACTCATCGGGCGCGCGCGACGCGGGGAAAACGCTCAAAGCCTGCTCCGGGTGTTTTTCTGCCCACTGAAGATAAGCCTGGTGTGCTGGCGCATTGTTCGGGTCGAAAATTTTGCTGCCTTCTTCGATTACGCTTGATGCGGCTTTCCCCAGCCCTTGGACCAGCACGGGATTGGCGCGGAGCTGTCGATAAATTTCGGAGGTATCCAGCTGGAGAACGAACGCCGCGCAAATCGAGCAAACGATCGTTACCACGCGAACATGAGTTTGGAACCATTGCTCGGAGCGGTCCTGGGCGCTGCCGAACCAGCGCTGAAACCGATCGTACGCTTTCGTCGTCGCCCGCTCGACTGTTGCGCCAAAGTTGGCTAACGACTCGAGCACGGCCTTTTGCTGCTGCTCGGTCACAAAGATGTCTGCCACCTTTTTGATGAGCTCAAGTTTATCTTCGGACTCTTGCGCGGGTTGATCGCGAGCTTGGAGGCAAGCCAGCAGATCGACGGATTTTTGGATTAATTCCGGTGGTATATCGCGGAGCGCTGCTTCGGTCGGCGTCAGATCTGCGAACTCGTTGATAATGCGGTAAATCTCACCGGGACGAATTGCGCTTCCAAGAGCGGTTGCGTCCTTCAACTTGGAAAAAAATCCCCACGGTGCCATTCGGTTGGGCGCGACCTCCGGAATTCTGACCCCGGCGCTCGCCGTAATCACTTTTTTCTGAGCCGCTTTCACGGCTGCTTGCTTGCCGGTATCGGTCGGGTCGTCGGCGAGGCCTGCCTCCGCTTGCTTCAACTTCCTCTCGGCGTCAATGAGCGCTTGCGTATTCGGGTTCGGGATGACCTGGACGCGATTCTTGGGTCGCCAGACGGAATCGCTGAAAATCGGATCCCTTAAAATTTGCGCGGCCAGCGAATGCGCATGCTCGCCAATTTTCGGATCGATCGTTTGAAACGTCAGCGCGAGCGCATTGGCCAGATTCTTGCCCCGCAACGAAAACGCCGTGGAGACCATCTGCACGACAATCGTGATAAGCAGGCTGAGAACAGTCATGATCACCGCGAAGGCGATCGCGATATCGATGGTATTTAGCATAAAGATCCCGATTGATTTGCCACAGTTAGAGCACTAACGGCGAAAGGAAAGGCGACGCAGCCTTCGGCGTGAAGAACGGCGAAATGCTTGAGAGTGAGTCTGTTCACTTGGGGGCAGCGTTGGGCCAACTTTTATCGATTCGAGAAACGTCTGACAAGACCAAAAATCCGGCAGTCATTTTGACCCCGTGCTTCTAAAGCCGGCATCATTCATTTTGCTTCAAGCGCTGAAAAGTTGTATCAACTCCAATCCGTTCCAAATAAAGCCTGCAATCAATGTCTCACCTTCCTCAATTTCGCGACGCCATTGCAGCCGCGACGGAAACACTCCGCTCACTTTCGAGCCTCGAAGGCCAAATGGTGGAAGCTGCCGATCTGATCGAGCAATGTTTGCGTGCCGGAAATAAATTGCTCGTTTGTGGGAATGGTGGGAGCGCGGCTGACGCGGCCCATTTTGCGACTGAGCTCGTAGTGCGTTTCGCCAGGGATCGCCGGGCGCAGCCGGCGATTTGTCTCGCGAGCGATGGCGGGCTTCTCACTGCGGCCGCAAACGATTACGGCTTCAATGAAATTTTCGCACGCCAGGTAGCGGCATTTGGTCAGCCGGGAGATGCGCTCATTTGCCTGACGACTTCGGGCAAGTCGAAAAATGTCCTGCGCGCGCTGGAGGAAGCGAAAGCGCGCAAACTGAAAACGATCGCGCTTGTTGGCCGCGACGGCGGATCAACTATCGGCATGGCCGATGTTGATCTTCTGGTGCGCAGCGATTCCACCGCGCGAGTTCAGGAAGCGCACCAGCTTCTTCTCCACGTTTTGTGCGAGACGATTGAGTCACGTCTCGAAAAGACGGAATGCTAATTGTGTAGACGCTTCGCTGTGCAAAGCGCTGCGGTGAGGACCTAAACAGGCAGGTCGTTGCGTCGCCCACAGGGCGACGGCTACAGGATCACTCCGATTTCTTCAGCAGCCGCTCGCGTTCTCGATTGAGTTGCCGCCGCTCGCTCGGCGTTAAACTCCCAATCCCGAACTTGGAGATTTTATCGAGAATCGGATCGATCGATGAATAAACATCGTCCGATTCCGTCCGGCCACTGCCGGGTCGCGGTCGCGGCTTTGGAAGCACGTGATACTTCGGCCTGGGGCGAATGCGTTCTTTCAAGGTATTCCACCAGGCGAGTTCCGGCCCCGCCCCGCGAAATTCAATAAAAAGGAACGCAGCGCCGATGCTTGCCCAGACCACGACCAGATCGCTCCACGCGTGATAGGCGAGAAGTTGGAACGTGTAAACGCCGACAAGAATAAGGGCGATCCATTTTGCCATGATCCGGAGAAACAACTCGACGCGGGGATAGATCGTGGCGAAAGCAACAAAGATTCCAAAGTGCAACGCTGGCGAACCGGCGAGGGCGGAATGCTGCCAAAGGCCCCAGATTGTGAGCAGCGCCGCGGGCGTGATCAATAAAACGAGGTAGAGCGCAATGTAGGCGCGCCGCCCGACAAAACGTTCCACTTCCCGCCCGAAGACGAACAGGAAATACATCTCGATCGCGAACCACAGCAGCCCGGAGGGGAAATGCACAAAGGCGTAGGTGCCGAGTCGCCATATCTGCAGGCCATTCCAAATGCGTGCGCTGTCGAAAACAAAATAATTGAGCGTACCACCGAGGCCGGGAATTGCAGTCAGGATACAGGCCAGCACCGCACACACGACATGCACCCCCACCAGCATCGTGGTCACATCGACGGGATAGCGGCCCATCCACGCAACCGGCCGATAGTCATCGGAGGTGGTGACCCCGAACATGCTTTCAATTAATGCCGCGCACTGCTCCTGTGCAAGCGAAACGAGGAAGCGATCACGAATAACCGCCAACGGACACGAACAAACTGGCAACGACTTTCATGGCTTCTTCCAATTCGTGTTTATTCGTATCCATTCGTGGTTAAGATGGACATCTTCGATTTATGAAAAACATCGCGCCCGCCATATTCCCGCCAAATGGGATCGGTGACGCAAAGCCGACCAACCAGTCGGTGCTTGATTGGGTGCGCGAAATCGCCGCCCTCACACAAACGGAAAACATTTTCTGGTGCGACGGCTCGGAGCGGGAAAATGAGTTCCTGATCGAGGAATCGCGCAAACAAAATGTGCTGATCGACTTGAACCAGAAGAAGGTTCCGCGCTCGTATTTGCATCGCTCAAACCCGAACGACGTCGCGAGAGTCGAGCAATTCACCTTCGTCTGCACGCCGACGAAAGAAGAAGCCGGTCCAACCAACAATTGGTCTAAGCCGAAAGAAACGTACGCAAAACTTCGCGGCCTGTTGAGAGGCGCGATGCGCGGGCGCACCCTGTTTGTCATTCCCTACATCATGGGGCCGCCGGATTCGCCGCTGACGAAAGTTGGCTTCGAGATCACAGATTCAAAATATGTCGTGCTTAACATGCGGATCATGACGCGTATGGGCGAGGTCGCCGTGAAGCGCCTCGGGGACGATCCAAACGCAGAGTGGAACCGCGGCGTGCATTCATTGCTGGACGTTAATCCCGAGCGCCGCTTCATCTGCCATTTTCCGCAGGACAACGCGATCATCTCCGTTGGCTCCGGCTACGGTGGCAACGTTTTGCTGAGCAAAAAATGTCTCGCTTTGCGAATCGGTTCGTATCTGGCGCGCACCCAAGGCTGGATGGCCGAGCACATGTTGATCCTAGGAGTCGAGTCGCCCGAAGGAAAGAAGCACTATGTGGCGGCGGCGTTCCCGAGCGCGTGCGGCAAAACAAATTTCGCGATGCTGATTCCACCGAAACATTTCAAAGGCTGGAAGGTCACGACGGTCGGGGATGACATCGGTTGGATGCAAATTCGCGACGGCCGGCTGTATGCGGTCAACCCGGAGAACGGATATTTCGGCGTCGTGCCCGGCACGAGCTGCAAATCGAATCCGAACGCGATGAAATCGATCGCGCACGACACAATTTACACAAATGTGGCCCTCACCGATGACGGCGACGTATGGTGGGAGGGTAAAGACGGTGCACCGCCCGCGCATGCATTTGACTGGCGCGGGAACGATTGGGCGCCGGACTCAAAGGAAAAGGCCGCGCATCCAAACAGCCGGTTTACAACCCCGATGCTCAACAACCCGGCGCTCGATCCCGACGTCGAAAAAGGCGAAGGCGTCCCGATCAGCGCGATCATTTTCGGCGGCCGCCGCAGCGACACGGTGCCGCTGGTTTATCAGGCGTTCGATTGGAATCATGGCGTTTACTTGGGCGCGACCATGGCGTCAGAAACAACCGCCGCTGCCGCCGGCACAGTTGGTAAGGTGCGACGCGATCCGATGGCGATGTTGCCGTTTTGCGGATACAATATTGGCCAGTATTTCCAGCACTGGCTCGATATAGGAAAACGCCTCTCGAGTCCGCCGCTCATTTTCAACGTGAACTGGTTTCGCAAAGGGGTGAAGAGCCAATTTCTCTGGCCGGGTTTCGGCGAAAACATGCGCGTGCTCAAATGGATTATTGATCGCTGCGAAGGAACTGGCGGCGCACTCAAATCGCCGATCGGCTGGTTGCCCAGCCCGCACGATCTCGATCTCGCCGAACTCGACATCGACCACAAATGCGTCGCGGAAATTCTCGGAATCGATCATGAAGAATGGGCGAAGGAGTTGGCCGAGCACAAAATATTCTTCGATTCGCTGGGCGGCGTTGTACCTAAACAGCTTCTCGATCAGCGCGAACAATTAGCCGCGCGATTTAAAGAATAGCGTCACTGTAGCCGTCGCCCTGTGGGCGACGTAACGCATGCGGGATTAACGGGCCATCGTGCGCTTCGCACAGCGAAGCGGCTACAGGTTGCGAATCGCCCCGCAATCTGGAATTGTTTCCAGTGGGTTCGAAGGTTGCAAAGATAGCGCGTGCTAGAGTGTCGGACACGCATGATTGCATCGAAATTCGCGGAGCGCGGCAGAATAATCTCAAGGGCATCGACGTCGATCTTCCGCTGGGGAAACTGACGGTCGTCACCGGTCCGAGCGGGAGCGGCAAGTCGAGTCTGGCCTTTGAGACAATTTACGCCGAGGGCCAGCGCCGTTACGTCGAAACCTTTTCGCCGTACATGCGGCAGTTCCTCGACCGCATGGACAAACCGCGCGTGGACGACATCCGTGGCATCCCGCCAGCCATTGCGATCGAGCAATCGAACCCCGTCAAAACATCGCGCTCAACAGTGGGCACGATGACAGAGATAAACGACTATTTGAAGCTGCTCTGGCCGCGCGTCGCTGGTGCGTTCTGTCCGAATTGCGGTCGCGAAATTCGACCGGAAACTGCACAGTCGATCGCCGAGCAGATTCTGCGCGATTGCGGAGGAAAGGACATCATTATCACGTTTTGGGTGGCAGTCCCCGCGAAGACCGCTCCACGGGCATTTTTCGATTTTCTTCAACAGCAGGGCTACCTGCGCGTTTGGCTCGATGGCGAAATCGTGCGTACCGACGCCGATCCGAAAATCAAACGGCTCGGCGCGCGCGTGCAGGTGATTCAGGATCGCATCGCGATCAGCGAAGAAAATCGCGTGCGATTAGTCGAAGCGATCGAAACGGCGCTGCGTTTCGGCAAAGGGAAAGCAAACGTAATCCCGATTGCGGAAAACGCCCAACGCTCAACGCCCAACGCTCAACGTCCAACCGTTCACGGATCACCCATCATCGATCACATTCCGTTTTCCACGGGTTGGCACTGTGCGTATTGCGATGTGGACATTCGCCCGCCGACACCAGGGCTTTTCAGTTTTAATAACCCGCTCGGCGCATGTCCGGAGTGCCGCGGGTTCGGTCGCACGATTTCAATTGATCTAAACAAGGCGATTCCAGACCCAAGCCTCAGTATCAAACAAGGTGTGGTGCGCGTTTTTCGCGGCGCTGAGTTCGGCGAATCACAAAAAGACTTGCTCCGCGCATGCACCCGCCAGGAAATCGACGTCAATGTGCCGTTCGAGGAATTGCCCAAGGCCGATCAGGCTTTCGTCATCGAAGGCGAGAAGCGCGACGGCGAATACACTGATGAAGATTACGAAAACGATCGGTGGTACGGCGTCCGCGGCTTCTTTCGCTGGCTCGAGAGCAAAACTTACAAGATGCATATGCGCGTCCTGCTCAGCCGCTATCGCGCTTACATCGGGTGTCCCAAATGCAGGGGCGGACGGTATCAGGCAGACGCGTTGAATTACAAAATTGCAGCGGCGGTCCATGACCGCCGAGTCGGCGTTCGTCCACCTTCGCGTGGCTCCGGCGCGGCAGGCAGAGCGCCGCTACAGTTAACGCTTCCGGAATTCCAGGCGCTTTCCATTTCCGATGCGCGAGATCTTGTCCGCGCGCTCGACATTTCACCTACCGACAAGACTGCGCAGATGCTTCGCGACGAAATCTGCGCACGCCTAAATTATCTCTGCGAGGTGGGCGTCGGCTATCTCACGCTCGACAGATCGACGCGCACGTTGAGCGGCGGCGAAGTCCAGCGCGTGAATTTGACGACGTGCCTTGGCGCATCGCTGGTCAACACGCTCTTTGTCATGGACGAGCCGAGCATTGGATTGCACCCGCGCGACGTCGGCCAGCTTGTGCGCGTCATGCATAACTTGCGCGACAAAGGCAACACGCTGCTGGTGGTTGAGCATGAGGAACAAATCATCCGCGCAGCGAACAATTTGATCGATCTCGGCCCGGGCCGCGGCGAGCATGGCGGGGAATTGGTCTGGAGCGGACCACTCGATAATTTTCTCTCGCGTGAACGTTTGCGCCTGGCGAGCGCGGGCGAGGGCGCCCGCGCTCCCCAATCACTCACGCGCGATTATCTCAGCGGTCGCAAATCAATTGTGATACCTAAATCGCCCCGTAAATCGACATCATCGATCAAGATCGTCGGCGCGCGGCAGCACAACCTGAAAAATATCGACGTCGATCTACCACTCGGCATGTTCATTTGCGTGACCGGGGTGTCGGGTTCCGGCAAATCCACGCTCATTCACGAGGTGCTTTACCGGAATCTCTTGCGTGCGAAGGGACAATCGTCAGATCAGGAGCCGGGCACATGCAAATCAGTGATCGGCGCAGATCGGATTGGCAACGTCATGATGGTCGATCAATCGCTGCTGGCGCGGACCCCGCGTTCAACTCCGATTGTTTATCTCGGCTTGTTCGATCGGGTTCGGGAATTGTTTGCCGCGCAGCCGGAAGCGATGGCGCAGGGACTCGCCGCGGGCGCGTTCTCGTTTAATTCCGGCAACGGTCGTTGCGAACGTTGCTCAGGAACGGGCTACGAAAAAATCGAGATGCAGTTCTTAAGTGATCTTTTCGTGCGTTGCGTGGAATGCGAAGGCAAACGCTTTCAGCCGCACGTGTTGAAGGTGCGGGTTCATGAAAAATCAATTCATGACATGCTCGAGTTGACAGTCAGCGAAGCAATTCAGTTCTTTGCGCAGCTCGGCGACAAGTGCGGTGCGGAAATTTCCGCCGGGCTGAAAGTGCTCGAGGAAGTGGGACTTGGTTATTTGCGGCTCGGTCAGCCGCTGAACACGCTTTCCGGTGGCGAATCGCAGCGGCTGAAGTTGGTGAGGCATTTAGCCGAAACCGGAGAGCGGAAACCGGATACCGGAAAGAACGGTAATGTCCGCGGCAATGTGTTTATCTTCGATGAACCGACCACCGGATTGCATTTCGACGATGTGGCGATGCTGCTGCAATTGTTTCAGCGATTGGTCGATCGCGGACATTCGATCGTGGTGATCGAGCACAACTTAGAGGTGATCAAGTGCGCTGATTGGATCGTCGATCTCGGTCCGGAAGCTGGCGACGCCGGCGGCGAAGTCGTGGCCGTGGGAACGCCCGAGCAAGTCGCGGGCATACAGAAGTCGCAGACTGGAAAATTTCTGCGGCGCGTGCTTCTAAAAACTCTCAAAGCGCTGCCTGTCATCCCGAGCCGCAAAGACGGTGAGGGACCTCGCAAAATCTCGCGCGAGTTGGAGGGATCCTTCGCTTACGTTCAGGATGACAGCGTTGAGTTGGCGCGAGCTGCAGAAACCGCTCCACGATTTCGCGTGAGTAAGCGCAACGGCGCGATCCAAGTCCACGGCGCGCGGGAGCACAACCTTAAGAACATCGACGTCAAAATCCCGCGCGAGCAACTGGTGGTGATCACTGGCTTGAGCGGTTCGGGCAAATCGACTCTCGCGTTCGACATCTTGTTCGCCGAAGGGCAGCGCCGTTTTCTCGACAGCATGTCGCCGTACGCGCGACAATTTGTCGAGCAACTCGAGAAACCGGATGTCGATCTGGTCAGCGGATTACCGCCGAGCGTAGCAATCGAGCAACGCGTCACGCGCGGTGGAGGCAAATCAACGGTCGCGACGGTGACCGAAGTTTATCATTTTCTCCGGCTGCTGTTCGCGAAAACCGGCACGCAATTTTGTCCTGATTGCGATCTGCCGGTGGCAAAACAGAGCGTGGCCGCGATCGTAAGACAGATCGAAGCCGTCGGGAAGCGTGGGCCGCTAAAGGTGCTCGCGCCGCTGGTGAAAGCGCGCAAAGGTTTTCATACGGACGTGGCGCACTGGGCGGAACGCCAGGGATTCGACGCGATCTATGTCGACGGTCAGCTTGTACCGGTCCGAAACTTTCGCAAACTCGAGCGTTTCAAAGAGCACACCATCGACGTCGTGGTCGGCGTGATCGATCGGAAGCGAATGAGCCACGCGCGCGACATTACCCGGCGCGCGCTGGAGATTGGGCGCGGCACGGCGCGTCTGCTCGATTCAAAAAATCGGCTCACCGTCGTGAGCACGGAGATGAGCTGCCCGAATTGTGGCCGCGCGTTTGAGGAGCTCGATCCGCGTTTGTTTTCATTTAATTCGCCGCACGGCGCATGCGAAGAGTGTGGTGGGTTCGGCGAAATTTGGGACCAGGATTTCCAAACGGCCGCGGACCGTGACGGGGAATCGGTTCTGGAAAGCGAGCTAGCCGCGGAACGCGAGTCCGAGTGGATAGAGGAAGGCGAAGTGCACGAGTGCCCGAGTTGTCACGGCTCGCGTCTGAATGCCGTGGCGCGCCACGTGCGGGTTCAAGGGTACACAATCGATCAATTCAGGAACCTCTCGGCCAGCGAAGCAGCGCGCACGATCAACCGCTTGAAATTCAAAGACACGCACCAAACGATCGCAGCCGGTCTTATTCCCGAGATCCAACAGCGACTGCGTTTCATGGAAAAGGTCGGACTTGGTTATCTCGCGCTCGGGCGTTCGGCAAAAACGTTGAGTGGCGGAGAATCGCAGCGAATTCGGTTGGCCGCGCAGCTTGGCTCGAACTTGCGCGGGGTCCTCTACGTGCTCGACGAACCGACGATCGGTTTGCATCCGCGCGACAACGTGCGTCTCCTCGAAACGCTCACAGCTCTCCGGAACAAGGGCAATTCACTGATCATTGTCGAGCACGATGAAGAAACAGTTCGACGCGCCGATCACATTATTGATCTTGGACCGCGTGCCGGGCTTCACGGTGGCGAAGTTGTGGCGGCTGGAACGCTGCGCGACATCGAGCGGAATCCAAATTCCGAGACCGCGCGCTGGCTTAAGGCGCCGTTGGATCATCCCATTCGCGGATCGCGCCGATCACTGCGCGACGTGGAAAACTGGATCGAGATTCACGGCGCGCGCGAGAACAATTTGAAAAGCATCGACGTTACTTTTCCGGTCGATTGTCTCTCGGTGATCACCGGAATTTCCGGCAGCGGCAAATCCACACTAATGCATGACGTGATTTGGCCCGCAGTGCGCGAACGGCTGAACGAAAGGAAACGCGCAGGTGATGGCGATTTGTTCAAACTTGTCAGCGGCGCGCAACAGATCGAAGCCGTTTACGAAGTCGATCAATCTCCCATCGGTAAAACGTCGCGCTCGACACCGGGCACTTACGTGAAAGTATTCGACGAAATTCGGAACCTTTACGCGCAACTGCCGGTCTCGCGCGTGCGCGGCTACTCGGCGAGCCGATTCTCATTCAACGCCGAAGGCGGTCGTTGCGAGACGTGCAAGGGCCAAGGCGTGATCAAGCTGGAGATGAATTTTCTGCCCAGTAGTTATGTGCCGTGCGAAGACTGCCGGGGCCGGCGTTACAATCCGCAGACGCTGGAAGTTCTCTACAACGAAAAATCCATCGGCGACGTGATGGAAATGACGATCGAGGAGGCCGCACAATTTTTTTCGGTGCACCCCAAGATTGCACGCCCGCTTTCGCTGCTGGTCGATACTGGGCTTGGTTACCTCAAGCTGGGGCAACCGAGCCCGACCTTGAGCGGCGGCGAAGCACAACGGCTGAAGCTGGTGACGCAATTGAAACGCGGAGTCAGCCGCGCCGCGAATGAGCGGATCCGGAAAATGCGCAACCCGGGATCTACACTCTATTTGCTTGAAGAACCGACGATTGGCCTGCATATGGCGGACATTGAACTGCTTCTCAACGTGCTGCATCGGCTCGTGGACGAAGGGAATACCGTGATCGTGATCGAACACAATCTCAGCGTGATCGCCGAAGCGGATTACATTGTGGATCTTGGTCCTGAGGCGGGGGACGCAGGCGGCGAAGTGGTCGCCTGCGGAACGCCGGAGCAAGTGGCAAAGAACCGCGTCAGCCGTACCGCGCCGTTTTTGCGAAAAGTGTTGAATACCCCGCGCGCGACGACTGCTCCGTCATCCTGAGCGAAGCGAAGCATCCCGCGGTCGAAGTGAGCGTCGCGGAGCGCCGATGCGTAATCCATCACCTTTTGGGAGGTTCCTTACATTCGTTCGGGATGACACGCGTTTTAATTGCGGGTGTCAGCGACATCAGTGACAATCGCCAGCACACCGAATGCTTGCCTACTATCTGCACAGCCTGGATCCGATTATTTTTCGGATTTACGACAATGTCGGGCCACGATGGTATGGGCTGGCTTATGTGCTCGCATTCATCTGCGGCTATCTTGTTTTCCTTTGGTTGGCCAAACGCGGCTACGCCGACCTTCCTCCACAACGAGTTGGCGACTTTATCACCGGCTGCGCACTGTTTGGCGTAATCATAGGCGGGCGCCTCGGCTACATTTTTTTCTACAAACCAGAAATGCTGCGTGAGCCGCTGTCGATCTTGCGCGTTTGGGAAGGCGGGATGTCGAGCCACGGAGGAATGCTCGGCCTTTTGGTGTTCACGTTTTACTACGCCCACCGGCACAAGATCTCGTGGACAAACCTGGGCGACAATCTGGTTGTGACCGCGCCGATTGGGTTGTTCTTCGGGCGTTGCGCTAATTTCATCAACGGCGAGCTTTATGGACGGATCACGAATGTTGCTTGGGCAATGCAATTCCCAAAAGAACTGCTCGATCATCCGCAGGAAGCTGATCGTGCAGTTGCGGCGTGCGCACGCATTGATCCGTCGCTGAGCACCCCCGACGCGATCATCGGCGCGGTGCATACTCAGCCAGAAGTTGCGACGGCGCTGCGCTCAATTTTGTCAGCGCGCCATCCATCACAGCTTTACGAGGCGTTCTTCGAAGGGATTGTTTTGTTCGCCATTTTGTGGTTCGTACGGACGCGCACCCGCCAGCCGAACGGAGTTCTAACCGGGCTGTTTTTCATCTGCTATGCGATTTTCAGGATCGTGATCGAAAATTTCCGCGAACCCGACGCCGAGTTGATTGGCGCTTTTACCCGCGGCCAATTCTTTTCGTTCTTCCTGATCGCCATTGGCATAGCGTTTGTAGTTGGGGCAAAAAGGCGACCGACCTTTCCGAGGAAGACGCCGGTAAAATAAAATTCGTGCTTTGGGATTCGAATCTTTCTTTCGTTTCCGCGAAACGGCGTTATTACTTATCCCGGTGACGCGGGAATGCTCGTTCTGGAAATCGTAGCGGCCGGCGGCGGTCTCCTGTTTGCTTTCGATCACGCGACGATCGCAGGCAAACTCGTTCTCACTCTTCTGGCCGTCGTGTCGATTTTCAGTTGGTCAATCATGATCACGAAACTGCGCGTGATCCGCTTCGCTCGAAAGCAGAACGCGCGTTTTCTTGCTGCTTTCCGGCAAGATCGACAACCGCTGCGTTTATTTGAAAAGAATGCCCGCTTTCCGGGATCGCCGGTTTTCAACGTGTATCGAGCCGGCTGCGAGGAAATGACATTTCATTTACTCGGGTCACCGGAAGTGGATGATACCTTTCGTGCACGACTCGAAATTGCAGACAAAATTTCACCGGCACAAATGGGCGCGGTGAACGCGGCAATGGAACGCGCGGTTGGCGAAACAGCGCTTTCACTCGAATCGCAGATGATTTTGCTCGCCACTGCAGTGAGTGGTTCACCCTTTCTCGGATTGCTCGGCACGGTCTGGGGTGTCATGGACGCGTTCACCGGTGTGGCCGAAGCCGGCTCGCCGAACCTTGTAGCGATGGCGCCCGGCGTGTCCGGCGCCCTTATCACCACGGTTACCGCGCTTTGCGTCGCTATCCCGGCGATGTTCGGTTACAACTTTCTCGTCACCAGCATTCGCGGCATCATCGTGGAAATGGATAACTTTGCCGCCGAGCTCGCGTCCGAGTTCGAGCACAAGTATGTCGATCACAACGTGCGCGAAGCCGCATTGCGGAGATGATTGTCATGTCGAGCGAAGTCGAGGCATCCCGTGGACTAACCGATCGGCATAGCAACTGGATTCCTCGACTCCGCTGCGCTCCGCTGGGAATGACAGCCTAAATGAGACGTTACTCACAACGCCAGAGTCTCTCCACGCTGAGTGAGATCAATGTCACGCCGCTACTCGATCTCGCGTTTGTGCTGCTCATCATTTTCATGATCACGACGCCGCTGCTTGAAAGCAGCATGAACCTGGTGATTCCATCCAGCAGCGCGACAAACCAGCCGATTAAGTCCGGGCAAGTGCAAACGGTGTCGATCGACCGCACTGAGACCATCCGATTTAACAATCAAGTGGTAAACCTGGGAACGCTCACCGCACAATTGGCCCAGCTGAAACAGACGAATCCAGATGTCGCCATCGTGATTCGACCCGACCGCGAATTGCCGGTACAAAAACTAATTACGCTGATGGACGTCTTACGGCGCGCTCAAGTTACGAAGGTCGGAATCGCCACAAGAGCCGAGAAGGAATAAATGGCGAAACACCCGCCTTCGCAGAGTTGCGGCGTGGCAAGTGGGCGGTTTTGGCGAAACGTTACCCTGATCGCGGTTGCTCACGTTGCGCTGATCACAGGATTGATCCGCTGGAGTCTGGCAGCCAGGGCCTCGTCAAGTCCGGAGAGCATCGTTTGGTTAGCTAGCGCTCAAGGTCTAGCGACTGGCGGATCGGAAAACGACGCCCAGCCGCCAGCCAAGCGTGCGACTCCTCCCGCTGAAGCGAAACTGTCGATGGCGGATGAAGCGGAAGAGGAGAACCGTGTCGTAACGCCAGCCAAAAGCGAAATCGAATTCCCGTCGCCGACTCCCAAGCCGACACCCGCAGCGACGACCGCTCCGAAGCCAACGGCAACTCCCACACTGAAAACGAAGACAACGCCCAAACCAATCCCAAAACCATCTCCAAAGAAAATGCTATTAACGAAGGTGTCTCCTAAACCATCGCCGAAAACGAAACCGAGCGCGGCGAAAGCGAGTGAAAAGTCAGAGAAAAATGAGAAGAAGGCGCTGGCAAAAAATGGGTCTGAGTCTCAGAGCGGCAGCGGAAAAACAGGTTCAACGGGCAAAGGCGGCGGTGCAGGCAGTGGAAGCAGCGCGTCGGAGTTTGGTTGGTATCGCAACATGCTGCATGATCGTTTTTACAGTGCATGGGTCCAGCCGACGACCAACATTGCCACCGGCACCAAGATTTCGACTCTAGTCAAAGTCCGCATCGAGAAAGACGGGCGCGTTTCGAAATTCGAAATCGTCAAGCCGTCCGAAAACGTTGTCGTGAATGAATCGGTAGCGGCCGTGGGACAACGAGTGACCGAAGTTGATCCGCCGCCCGCCGGCCTCGCCCACGGCGATCATTACGACGTCAAAATCAATTTCGAATTAAATACAGCTCAGGAAACGACAGAATGAGCTTGACGCATCAGGCGGGGACAGGCGGACAAAGTTCGTCACGCAGCGAACTTCTCTTCGATCAAGCGATGC
>Ga0209376_1000261_pt1 | contig 58960 bp, 58 predicted proteins | sample GraSoiAngelo_134_FD_185891 | JGI IMG/M metagenome (GOLD analysis project Ga0209376, IMG submission 185891) | Grasslands soil microbial communities from the Angelo Coastal Reserve, California, USA - 14_0929_05_30cm (SPAdes) (version 2) | ecosystem: Environmental > Terrestrial > Soil > Grasslands ...
CGAACAATACCAGGCCCCACGATGAGCGCTGACATCAACGACCAGAGGTAGATCACCATGCGCGCTACCGTCATGTTCGGCGCCGGCGACGTTCGCATCGAGAACGTCCCCGACGCCCGCCTCATCGCGCCAACCGACGCGCTCGTCGCCGTCACCCGCGCCTGCATCTGCGGCAGCGATCTCTGGCCGTACAGGACATTGGGGCACAGCGACATCGGCCGCCGCATGGGCCACGAGGCCATCGGCGTCGTCGAAGCCGTCGGCGCCGACGTCCGCACCATGAAAGTCGGCGACGTCGTCGTCATGCCGTTCGCGTACTCCGACGGCACCTGCGTCTTCTGCCACGAAGGACTGCACACGTCATGCATCCACGGAGGGTTCTTCGGCACGGGTGACGTCGACGGAGCACAGGCCGAAGCGCTGCGCGTCCCCCAGGCAGACGGAACACTCTTCGTCCTCCCGGTCGGCAAAGACGACGCGCTGATGCCCTCGCTCCTCACGCTTTCCGATGTGATGGGCACCGGCCATCATGCGGCCGTCGCCGCCAGGGTCGGCCCTGGGAAGACGGCGGCCGTTGTCGGAGACGGCGCCGTTGGCTTGTGCGGCGTGATCGCCGCACGGCGACTCGGCGCCGAGCAGATCATCCTCTTGGGCCGGCATGCGGACCGGATCGCGCTGGCGAGAGAGTTCGGCGCAACAGACGTCGTGAGTGAGCGAGGCGACGAGGCGGTCGAGCGCGTGCGCGAACTCACCGACGGCTTCGGCGTCCACTCCGTCCTCGAGTGCGTCGGCCTCGAACAGTCGATGCTCACCGCGCTCAGCATCGCGCGGCCAGGTGGCGCCGTCGGCCGCGTCGGTGTCCCCCAGGACGACACGATGCGCGGGTCGCAGCCGGCGTTCTACAACAACGTCACCGTGAGCGGCGGGCCGGCCCCGGTCCGCGCATACATCGAGGAGCTACTCCCAGACGTCCTCGAGGGCAGGATCGAACCGGGTCGAGTCTTCGATCGGGTCGCGCGCCTCGATGAGGTGCCCGACGGCTACAGGGCGATGAATGAACGCGAAGCGATCAAGGTCATGATCGAGCCCTGACGCGCCCGAAAGGAGAAACGATGCAGAAGCGCAAACTCGGGAACAGCAACCTGGAGGTCTCGGCGGTCGGGCTCGGCTGCATGGGCATGAGCTTCTCTTACGGTCCGGCTGCAGACAAGAAGGAGATGATCGCTCTTCTCCGGTCGGCGGTCGAACGCGGCGTCACGTTCTTCGATACCGCCGAAGTGTACGGCCCGTTCACGAACGAGGAACTCGTGGGCGATGCCCTCGCCCCCGTCCGTGAGCAAGTGGTGATCGCCACCAAGTTCGGGTTCAAGCTTCGTCCCGAGGGGGCACCGGGTTGGGTGGGCCTCGATAGTCGGCCGGAGCACATCAAGCAGGTCGCCGAGGGCTCACTCAAGCGACTCAGGGTCGATGCCATCGACCTGTTCTATCAACACCGCGTCGATCCGGACGTGCCCATCGAAGACGTGGCGGGAGCGGTGAAGGACCTGATTCGGGAGGGCAAGGTCAAGCACTTCGGCCTCTCTGAAGCAGGAGTGCAAACGATCCGTCGCGCACACGCAGTCCAGCCGGTCGCTGCAGTACAGAGCGAATACTCGCTGTGGACGAGAGGCCCCGAAGCGGAAGTGCTGCCGGCCCTCGAGGAACTCGGAATCGGCTTCGTTCCGTACAGCCCGCTGGGCAAGGGCTTCCTCACGGGAAAGATCGACGAGAACACTGCGTTCGACAGCTCCGACTTCCGCAACACCCTCCCTCGCTTCACGCCGCAGGCTCGGAAAAAGAACCTCGCCCTGGTTGATCTGCTCGGCAAGATCGCCGAGCGGAAGAAGGCGACGCCTGCTCAGATCGCGCTCGCCTGGTTGCTTGCCCAGAAGCCGTGGATTGTTCCAATCCCAGGCACGCGAAAGCTGGAGCGCCTCATCGAGAACATTGGAGCAGCTGCAATCGAACTTACGTCGGGCGATCTTCGTGACATCGGAAGCGCCACATCAAAGATCACCGTTCAAGGAGCTCGCTACCCGCAAAACCTTGAGCAAATGACCGGTCGCTGAGCGGCCCTGTGCCGAATGAGGGAAAGTGAATAGCGCCGACGCTTAGATTCGACCGACGACGAGTTTGATCGCAGGCTCTCCATAGGCGGCGGCCGCAGCGTCCCACTCGACGATACGGGTCGTGACGGCCTCAGGGCGCAGCCGTCGTTGCTCGATCAGGGGCATGACCTCGGGAAGCAACGCAGCAGCATGTGTCCGTCCGATGAAGAAGCGGACCCCGAGTGTGTAAAGCCGGCCGAGGGGCATCGGCACGTCGCCAGGGTAGAAGGACACACTCTGCAAAATGCCCTCCGGCTCCGTGGCTCGGATGGCATACTGCAAGCCCGCAGGTGTCATACCCGCATCCACTACGATGGGATAGCGGCGCTTCGGCTTTTCAAAATTCGTCTCGAGCGGACGAGCGCCGAGGCGTTCGGCAAGCGCCAGCGATTCGGCGCTGTCGCTCGCATAATCGACGACCCCGGCGCCGAGCGCGAGTGCAGCCTGCACGGCATAGAGCGGGATGCTCTTGCCTCCGTGACACACGATCAAGACATCTGCGCCGGGCAATGATCTGAGGTGGGGCGCCACCGCACGATAGCCGTCGAGGACATTGTCCGACACGCTTGCCAGCGCGACGGGGTCCAGGCCAGGCGCAAGGGGCGCGAGCATCGCCGCGGCGTGTGGCACTCGGACGATGTCCGACAGCATGCCGCCGTACTCGACGCCCGAGAGCGGTTGCATTCCGTAGTCCGACAGTACCGGATAGCGATCGCAGTTCGCTGTGTGACCTGCGTGACACGAACGGCAGTCCCCGCAGCTCACCTCGAACGACACGACCACGCGTTGCCCTCTTGTCACGCCGGTCACCGAATCGCCGATGTCGACGACTTCGGCAACGGCCTCGTGACCGAGGGCGAACGGCCCGCGCAGCGGGACGAAGCCCGACGTCAGGAAGAGATCGATGTCGCAGCGAGCCACGGCGAGCGGACGAACGAGGGCGTCTGTGCCGCTCTCGAGACGCGGCTCGGGAACGTCGCGCCACTCGATCTGATGGGGCGCCGTGCAGGTGAGCTGTCTCATTCGAGCCTCCTTCGTCGTCGATGGTGTTCGATCTCGCTTTCAACGTCGTCGAATGCGCGCGCCTTCGCTGCTCTCGTCGCCGTCATCGCGCCACACCCTCATTCTGCCGCACGCAGTGCGCGAGCTCCGGCCACACCGAACACGATGCCGGTGATGATCTCGAGCACGGCCGTCACCCACGAGAACCAGTTGACGTGTGTGTGCGGCTCGGACACGAAGCTGTCACTGAGGGTCCAGAAGCCGGGGAGCACGTGCGCGTACGTGGGCAGCACGTGCGCGTATATGAACAGGGCGGCGCTGGCGAATCCGACGACGATCGCGGCGTGCGGTGCCCACCGGGTGCGCCGAAACACCAGGACGACGGCGATCAGGACGACGACGGCCTGGATGCTGCCGGCGATCATCACCGCCGTCGGCGACGCATCGAGGCCGCGCCGGACGTGATCACTGCCGTGCACGAGGACCGCGGCTGCGAAGATGACCGCCGTCGTCCGCAGATAGACGTCAGTCGCGTCGACGCGCTCGGTCCGAACCGTCATGGTCGCCTCCATTCCGAGAGTACTACTGATCGCAGTTGACCTGGTGGCCTGTAACCTCGTGGTTCTCCAGATGCCGGCTGCCGCGAGAGCAGAGGAATGCAATGACTGGAATGAGCAGCCGGTAGACGCGCCGCACCGACCAGGCTGGGAGATAGCGATGACGTTCCTCCTCCCACACCCTCGCCCGCGGATGGGGCTTGAGCAGACGCAACTCCACGTCGATGATCGGAGAGGGGTGGTAGTTCTCGCTCGGCTCGGCGGTGTGGAGCTCGATCCGGCAGAGGTGTTTGGTACTGACAAAGCCGTACTGGCTGGGGCTGACCAGTCGGGCCGGCGCGCCATGGTCACCGTCGAGCGGATGGCCATCGAGACGCTCTGCGATGAGCACGTCCTCCGCCAAGGCGTCCTCGATCGACATGACCGACCGGTAGCCGTCGAGACCGCCGAAGACGACATGAGTGACCGACGTGCCCGGTGGAACCGACGGCTCGATGATCATGCGATAGAAGGTCTCGAAGGCGACCCCCTCCCAGTGCAGGTCGGTGGCGGACCACCCAGCCACGCAGTGAAAGTCGGCGGTGAGCTCTCGGCGGGGAAGCGTCGTGAGCTCGGCCAGTGGCAGGGCGAAGGATTTGCCCACGGCGCCGCTGATCTCGATCACAGGATCGACGGGGACAGCGGGAGGGGGGCGGTGGAGGTGCGTACCGAAGCGCGGGAACCCATCGATGGGGTATTGGCCGGGGGGAAGCGTCATGCCGGGGCGCCTTGCCAGGATGCCGAGCGAGTGCCTGCCCGCCAGAGCCGTTCAACCTCTCGCAGGATCTGCGGGTAGACGATCAGGTACCGGAACGGCCTGATCGCGGCCATGTAAGCGGCCCCGAGCGGACCGTTTGGCTTCACGAGGACGGCCATCTGGGCGCGAAAGCCGCCCGTCTGGTCCGGGACCCGGCCGACGTGGATGACCCCGTGCATGGTCCGGTTGGCGCCCTCCGCCGCCCACTCGTCGTCCGTCAGGTACAGCGAGGTGAAGGGAAGCGCGTCGGACTCCGGGCCGGACGGGCCGTCGCGCAGATCCGCCGGCAACCGGTCGCGTAGCGTCGGGACCCTGGAGCCGAGGCCGGCGTCGGCGTCGTCCCAACCGAGGAGCTCCCCGAGCTTCCGCCGGATCACGAAGAGCGTGCGGACGGCGCAGGAGGAACTTTGCGACGGGTCGAACGAGGCGATCTGCTGCACCAGCCGAGGGAAGTCGTCCGGGCCGCCGACCCCCGGCAGCGCCCACACATCCTCGAGCCGGAAGTCGTGGGTGAGCTCGTGGATTCGCCAGGGCCGGGAGGTGTGCGCCGTGTTCGGGAGCCTCATTCGTGGACCTCCATCCACACGACGCAGCCATCCGCTGAAGACCTCGACGTCGAACTCGGGGAGGACCTCGTCGAGGATTGATGTGGATCACGGAGTCCCACGACGAGGGCAGGTTTCATGCGATCAGCTCCGTTCCCCGGAACGGGGTGCGCCGAGGCGAAACACGTTCTGGACCGTCTCGGGGGCGAAGGATTTTCCCTGGGCGAAGGCGCCGATGCCCGCGTCGACGGCGGCAAAGAAGGCGCGCACGGCCTCGAGCCTGCGCTCGATGAAGGCCCGCTCGGTGCGCCGCGGCCCGCGCTCCTCGCCGAGCGCCCGCGCCGTCTCGGCCGCGGCGGCCAGCACCTGTCGCAGGTTCCACCGGAAGCGGCGCTCCATGATCTCCTGCATCACGCGCCAGAAGTCGGTGGCCGCCTCGTAGTGGTCCTTGCGGGAGCCCGCGACGCGCGTGCGCCGCACGAGGTGCCATTCGACGAGGCCGCGGATGTTCACCGACACGTTGCTCTTGCTCTGCTCCAGCTCGGCGGCGACGTCTTCCAGCGCGACGGGCCGGGGCTGAAGATAGAGGAGCGCGAAGATGCGGCCCTGGAGCTGGTTCAGGATGCCGGAGGTGGCAGCGGCAGCGCCCAGGCCGTCGACGAAGATGGCGGTCGATCGATCCATACGGTGTGTTTAGAGAATTCTGAACGCTCAGTCAATACGGTGCGCCGTGTACTGGCTGCCCCGGTCGTAGCGCGACCTCGAGGGCTTGCAGCGTCGAGTTGCGGATCGCCGAATCCAACCGAGCGACGGCGTCGGCTCTAGCCTGATCGCCTGGTAGTCACGGCCCGAACGCCGCGCCGGTGACCTGCACGACCCGGCCACAGAACTCCTCTTTGGTCATCGACTCGAGCAGCGCATGGTCCTCGCTGCGGACGACAGTGCGCCGGCCCGCCGGCGTGTCGCAGATGGCGATGGCGTGCGAGGGCACCCCTCCGGCGAACACGACGGTGTAGCCGACGATCGTGGCCGGACCGACGTAGTCGCCGTCGAGCGGAAGAGGGAGATCGCATGCGGCGACCTCGGCGGTGACGTCCTCGTACCGGTAGCCATCCGCGTTGGGCAGGTTCGAGAACAGCGCGCACGCCTGCTTGCCGAAGATGCCGCTCAGATTGGAGACGAGGCCGATCCGCCGCGCCGATCCGTCGTCTCCCTCGCCCCCGCGCAGCACCTCCACCATCCTCGCGACGCCCTCCAGGCTGAAGCTGTTGTACGGCCCGCCGGCGAACGGCATGGCGCCGGTGACAGTCCACGGGCACGTCTCCGCGAGCTTCAGATCCAGGGCGAAGGACTGGATCGCCGCGGGAAAGCAGCTGTACAGTTCGGCGGCATCGACGTCCCGGGCGGAGATGCCCGCCAGCGTGAGCGCCCGTTCGCCCGACAGCACGGTCCCGGGGTGGGTGTGCAGCCGCTGCTGCTGCGCCAGGGGCACGACGTGCTTCGACTGCGCCGCCGCGAGCGGGAAGATCCAACCGTCGCGCTCGAGCCCCAACCCCGCCGCCCGCGCCGCCGAGCAGACGAGAATGGCGACCGCCTGGTTGACGTTCCACTGGCTGCTGTGTCGCTTGGTGTACGGGAACGCCAGCATCGCGTTTCTCGGCGACGGATCGCGAACCGCCTGAGGACTCACCGGCTGCCGCCGCCAGGCGTGCGGGTTCCCGGCCGCCACCTCACTGAAGCGGCTGTAGAGCTGCGCGATCCGGTCCCGATGTCGATCGACGTCGAGGCCCTCCGCGTGGCGCAGCGCGGATTCCATGATCGCGAAGAGCTCGACCGGGGAGGCGAGCCCGGCGCGCGCTTCCAGCTCAGAGGCCCAGGGGTCGGACGATGTGTGGTGCACGTCGGGAAGCGGCGTGTCCTGGGGTTGCTCGGTGTTGGCGACCGGCTGCCCCACTATAACCCCGCGCAGTTCTCGGAACTTTGCCTCACCTCCGGTGATCACCCCCACCTGCTGCTCGCCGGCCGCGATGGCGCGACAGAGATCGCTGAGCAGCGACAGCTGGAGCACGCCCAGATCCGACAGGATGCTGCGTGCCGACGGGCAGCCCAGCGCGTCGGCGATCAGCCTGCCCGGGTTGCGGTACTCCCACATGCCCTGCGGGACAGAGATCGACTCGATCAGCGCGAGCAGCGCCTCCGATCCGGCATCAGCGGCAGCCCGGCGCACCGCGCGAACCATGAGCTGCCACGGCTCCGCGCACTGTGTGGGATCCTCGGACGTCTCCTGCTCGAAGCCGATCCCGACGATCACCGGGGTGTTCGGGGGGAGTTCCTTCATCGGGCGTTCCTCGCTGCTTGCCGGTATAGACGGGCTTGCGCTTCTTCCGCAAAGGCGCACATCTCTTCGCGCGCGTCCCGCGTGCGGAACCTCGGGCTGCCGACCTCGAGGCAAGACCGCAGATACTTTCGTTGCTACCGCACCCGGGTCGCAGGCTGTCAGACGATTGCGGTCGTCTCAGGCGCGTGACGCACGGCCTCGATGCGATGCTCATCGGGATTACCTCTCAGCGGCCGAGGGCGCAGCGAGGGTCTGATGTCGTCTGTTCCCCTTCGCCCGGTGAGCGCGTGCCCCTTATGGATGGACTCCAGGGGGTCGCTCCGACAAATCTCGCCGCGTTCTCTTCCTCGCTGGACAGAAGCGCCGCATCGAGCGACCAGGGACCCGGGCCGGATATCAGGAGAAAGATGCAGCTCATGATCTGCGCGTACTCCGATCGGATCTCGTGCAAGACGGCCCAGATGCCGACCTGGGGCGGAACCGGGGGCGGGGGCAGCGGCAAGGTGCCGAGGAAAAGCCGGGGCTTGGTGGAAAGCATCGCTACGAGCATCTCGATGATGAACGGAATCGTGATCAGCCGCGTGCCGAGCCCGAGCATCAGCAGGATTCCTCCGACGATCTCCAGCCACCCCACGAAAGGCGCCGTGACGAACGGAAACGGAATCCCGAGCTTGATGAATCGCCCCACCCCCTGATTGACGTAGACGAACTTCAGTATCCCCTCCCAGAAGAATACCCCTCCCGCCATCAAGCGGATGACCATCGTCGCGCCCGGTCCCGTCATCGGGGGGTGAAGAAGCCGCGTCCATAGTTTTTGGATCACGCCGACACTCATGCCAAGGCTCTTCTTGGACGTCCTCATCGTGGTTCTCCTCATGTTGGTCTCGCTCGCGCAGCCAGCCGAGTTTCAGATGGCTCCCGCCGCTGATGGGGGTCTCTTTCAGCTTCTGCAGGTCTCTACACCGACATCCACGGTTCGGATGGGTTATCCCACCGCTGCCGTAGGCACTCGCTCGGCGGGCCAGGGGCCGGTTCTAACGCCGTGCGCCCCGTCTCGACCCGGACCAAATCCTGTGGGGCTCATCCTTCCCCACTCCCCGAGCGCGTTGGCGGACCGCACTCCAGGTTTGAGCCGCACGGAGGCGCTCGAGCGCGTAACGTTGCGGCCCATTCCTGCCGATACTCGCAGGGGACTCGTCCGAAAGGGGATCCGCATGCGCACGTTCGCTCTCGCACTCAGTCTCGCCGTCCTGGCCACCTCGATGGCCGAGGCCGCCAAGGCGATCCGGGGCCGCGTTCGTGGTGGCAAGGGCTATGTGATCGTCGGCACCTCGGTCTCGGGCCGCGGCGTGAGCCAGACGCTCGGCGCCGCCGAGAAGTTCGCGCTCAGGTTCCCGGGCACCTCGGGGCGTGGGGCCACGCTCCAGCTCCTGGCGCCGTCCGGCCGCTACTTCGGCCCGGTCGTGCTGCGGCAGAAGGGTAGCACGGCGTTCTTGGCACTCTCGGGCAACCCCGCCAACCTCGGTCAGATCGTCCTCCACGACGGTTGGGCCGCCGCCGTGCGCGCGGTACCGAAGAAGGCCGTGGACCGCAGCCGGACGACGAACGTCGGCGCCGATGGTGCGCCGAGCGGCGCGGGCCGCCTCGGTGTCGTTGCCACCACCGCGGCCGCCCTCCGGGCTTCCGCCGCCATCGGTGACGACCCGCACAGCCCCGGCGCCGACCCCGACGGCGACGGTATCGTGAACGCCTACGACGCCGACGACGACGGTGATCTCATCCTGGACAACGAGGATCCCGACAACAGCGCCGATCGCGGCGGCGTCTTCTCGACGCTGTTCGTGACCCTCAACAACTCCCTCAACGCCAATGTCGGCACGGTGACGCGTTCGGCGATCGACGCTAGCGTGCACGACAACATGAATCTCATCTTCTTCTTCGACCAGCGCGAGCTCGAGGGCAAGACCATCCAGAGCGCCGACGTCGACTGTCACACGCTCTCGTACTGCGCGCCACACGTTGGCACCGGAGAGCTGACCGGCGTCTCGGAGTCGTCCCCCGATCTCCCTCGCGGCCCGTGGGTGAACTACGACCCCAACGGCGACGGGTTTCCGAACCTCGAGCCGATCACACGATCCGACGGCACCTTCTACGTCGCGAGCATCCGCCCGCTCGCCACGACTGCCGAGATCGCGCCTGGCGATGCGTTCGACGTCCTCTTCACTACGCCGACCGAGGTGGTCCGCCTGCCGCGGAGCCTGCCTCCGTACTTCGTCACCTCGCCGGCGGTCATCACGTACGACGCGGGCGCCGGCCCGCAGGCGATGTCCTACCCGGTGGCATCGGACGGCCCAGGCACGAACAGCCACCCGATCGTCATGACGAGCGAGCAGGTCGGGCTCACGATCTATCGCCCACAGCGCACGGCGATTCCGGGCGCGGAGCCCGGCGACTGGACCGACATGGGTCATCTGCACTGGGGCATCCCGCTGAACGTCAACAACCACGAGGTGGCGTGCGCGGGCTATTACTCGGGTCTCTCGTCGACGCTCACGGCGGTGTCGGGCGGGAGCCCGGACTTCGCGCTGCAGCTCTTCCCGCTCCAGGACACGGCCGACGACGGACCGCCGGACGGGTCCCGCTCGCTGTCGTTCACGCTCGACCTCGGCGGGTGCCTGCGTGCGGCGGGGGTGGATCCCGCCGGGCTGACGCTCGTGCTCGACGTGACCGCCACGGGAGAGTCGCGGCCGGGCGGGGTGGATCGGACGGCGCAGTTCCTTCACGTGACGATGCCGTGAAACTCACCTCTCAATCTCGTCCAGGTGCGCGGCGTCCAGGTGCGCGTCGCCGTAATGCTCCAGCGCCGGGGCAGCGATGCGGCACCGGCCTGAGGATGTTGTCTGGGGCGGACACCCGTTCACTTCGGAAAGAGCGCGCGGTACGGTTTCGCTTCCTCGACCACCCGGGCGAATGACGAGCGTTCCATCAGACGGCCGAGATACGCCGCCGCATTTCTGTGCGCGTCGTCGAAGGGCATCACGAGGTTCGCGTAGTACATGGCCGGTGCGGCCGCGCAGTCAGCCATGCTGAACCTATCCCCGATGGCCCACGTCCTCGTCTCCATTTCCTGATCGATCAGGCCGTAGGCGGTTTGCAGCTGCCTCCTCGCTTCCTCTACCCCGTGCGGATCGTTTCTCCCCGCCGGACGTAGCCTGTCGGTGACGATCTTCTGCATCGGCACGTTCACGTAGAGGTCGTAGAAGCGATCGCGCAGCCGCGTCTCCCACGCGAGGTCGGCGTCCTCGGGGATGAGCTCGATCTTCCCTGGGTAATGCCGCGCCAGATACTCGATGATCATGCTCGACTCGGGGATCGTCCGAGCCCTTGCTTCGTCGCGCAACACGGGGAACTTTCCGATTGGCCAGATCCTCTTGAACTCCGCGCTGGAGGCCTCGTCGCCGAGGTCGACGACGTGAGGCTCGAACGGAACGTCGTTCTCGTAGAGGGCGACGAGCACCTTCTGGCAGAAGGAAGCAAAGGGATGGAAGTAGAGTCGCATGTACTCCGCGCTCAAGGGTTGAGCGTGAACGCGGCCAGTTGGTCGGCAAGTGCCTTCTGGAAGGCGGGCCGTGCCTCGCACCGCAGGCGGTAGGCCTCGAGCACCGGCATCCGCGCGACCAGATCCGTGTGGCGCAGGATGCGCAGCACCGTCGTCATGAGCAGGTCCGCCGCGGTGAACCGATCCTCGAGATAGTCCCGCCCGCCGAGCCAGCCGGCCAGGTCCGCGAGCCGCGCGTTTGCCGCCTCGACCGCCGCCGGCCGGCGCAGCTTTGCCCATGCCTCCTCGGCGTAAAAGAGATCGATCTCGGCGAGACTCTGGATCCGCGGTTCCATCGTGTTGAGGGCGGCGAACATCCACGTCGTCACCCGGGCCCGCCGCTTGGGATCAGAGGGCATCAACGCCTCGGACCGCTCGGCCACATGCAGCACGATGGCGCCGGACTCGAACAGTACCAGCCCGTCCTCCTCGTACGCGGGGACCTGCCCGAACGGTTGAAGGCCACGATAGCTCTCGGACGTCCGATCGTCCGGCCCGATCAGCCGCTCCTCGTATGGAAGGCCCGCCTCTTCGAGCGCCCAGCGCACGCGAAGGTCACGCACCAGGCCGCGGGCGAAGGGCGGTACCCAACGGAAAGCACTCACCCGGATCATGGTCGTCTCCGCTACGCCGACTTCGGCGCGTGCCAGTTGCGCGGAATGGGCTGGAGCATGCTGACGCGGTTGCCCTCGGTGTCGGTGAACGAGACATATTGCCCCACACCGGGTATCTCGACCGGCTCGCCGAGCACATGACCGCCCGCATCTCTGACCTTCCTCATTGATCGGTCGATATCGTCCACCGCGATCACGATGGACGGGTGTTGCGCGGGCCAATCGGGCTTCCTTTGGAAGAAGCCGCCGTTGATCCTGCCGGGTGTTCTGGGACCGCTCTCGTCGGTGTCGGTAGTCGTTGCGACGACGTAGTTGCCCATATCCTCGCCGAGCATCTGCGTCTGCCAACCAAACGCCGACCCATAGAACTTCGCCATCCGCTCCCGATTGTCGTACGGCATCTCGAAGTGAACGACGGGATTCATCGTCTCTTCCTCCTAGTGACGCTCAATCAGGCGTCTCGAGACTCTGGCCCAGCGGCAGCATCCATCCAGAACACCTCCCAGTGATGGCCGTCGGGATCGTAGAAGCTCCAGCCGTACATGAAGCCGTGGTCCTGGGGGTCGACGGCGTAGGCGCCGCCGGCGGCGACGGCCGTCTTCACCAGCTGATCGACCTCGGCCCGGCTGCCGACCGCGATGGCGAACAGCCCCTCGGTGTGCGTGCGGGTGTCGCAGAGCTGTCGCTTGGTGAACGTCTTGAAGAACGGCTCGACCAGCAGCATCACGAAGGCGTCCTCGCCGACGATCATGCAGGTCGCGTTCTGGTCGGTGAACTTGGGCTCGAACCTGAAGCCGAGCTTGGTGAAGAAGTCGACCGAGCGCTTCAAATCCCGGACGGGGAGATTCACGAACATCTTGCGGGACGGGGGGGTGGACACTCGCTACCTCCTGCGGGGTTTTGTCCTATAGACGGTCCGCGGCGCCCGAATTCATCGGTCGGCCTGGAAGCCGAGAGAGATCGAGCGGTTACAGTAGGTGGCCGCTCGGGCGGGAGCCCGAAGCGCGGGAAGAGCGTCTCGGTGTCGAGGAAGTAGTTCATGGCGGCGATGCGGTCGCCGCGCAGCTCGAGAACGACGAGCGCCCAGGGCCCGGTCGGCCGATACTGTCCGAACGCGGGCGAGCCCGAAGCCCAGGTCGGCACCAGCCGCGAGCCTTGGCAATCGATCCCCCGCCCGAGCATCCACCTGCTGATGTTCTCGTGTCCTCGGAGCCAGAGCCGGTAGGGCGGCATCGAGAGCGTCGCATCCTCGTGGAGGAGGTGCACGAGCGCGTCGATGTCGTAGCGCTCGAACGTTTCCACGTAGCGGTCGAGCAGCGCCGACTGGGCCGCCGTGAGCGAGGCCGCCCCTTCGGGCAGGTCGCCGAAGCCGGCGAGCTTGGCCCGGGCGCGCTGGAGCGCACTGTTGACCGAAGCGACCGACGTCTCGAGCGTGTCGGCCACCTCGGCGGCAGGCCACCCGAGCACATCGGCGAGCAACAACGCAGCCCGCTGCCTCGGCGGAAGATGCTGCAAGGCGGCCACGAAGGCGAGACGGATGCTCTGGCGCAACAAGACGCGCTCGAGCGGGTCGGCATTGGCTGGCAGCGCGACCTCGTCGGGGATGGGCTCGATCCAGCGCCCTCGCGGCAGATCGGTGAGCGGATCGTCTACCGTGCCGGGGCCCTCCAGCTCGATCGGGCGCAGCCGCCGCCTGCGGTCGGCCAGCGCGTCGAGGCACACGCGCGTGGCGATGCGGGTGAGCCAGGTGCGCAGCGAGGCGCGCTCCTCGAAGCCACCGAGCCCGCGCCAGGCCCGCACCATGGTCTCCTGCACGGCGTCGTCGGCGTCGGCAGCCGAGCCCATCATTCGGTAGCAGTGGCCGGTGAGGGCGGCGCGGTGCTGCTCGAGGTCTTGGACGGAGGCCATCGCGCGACGATGTAGCAGGGCTGCCGAGCCGTTGGCAGCCCCTTGGGCCGTGATACCCCGTCGCGAGACGGCATTCGGGTGGCGTCCGTCCTCACGCCACCGAGCCGATGGCCAAGCCGCGATCGCACAGCGAAGGGCCCCTTGTAGCCCCCTATTGTTTGACGAGATCGGATGACGTTTGCGTCGCCTCCGCGGCGGTGCAAGGAGATATCCTATGGCGAACACACATAAGGCGGGCTGCGCGTGCGGGGCGGTCCAGCTCGAGATCACTGGCGACCCGGCGTTCCAGGTGTACTGCCACTGTAGCTCCTGCCGTGGCTGGCTCGGCGCGCCGATCCACGCGGCGAGCCTGTGGCCGACGCCGAACGTCAAGGTGACGAAAGGCGCGGACAAGCTCGGCCTCTACAAGAGGACCGAGAACAGCCACCGCCAGTTCTGCACGGCCTGCGGGGCGCCGGTGCTGGTCGGGCATCCGAGCTTCGGCATGACGGACGTGCCCGCGGGCTCAATCCAGGGCTTCACCTATCGGCCGACGCTACACGTGCACTACGGCGAGAAGGTGATGACGGTGCGCGACGGGCTGCCGAAGTTCAAGGACTTTCCGAAGGAGTTCGGCGGCTCCGGCGACACGCTGGCCGAGTAGAGCCTCGCGCGAGCAGGCCGGTCCGGCCTTGCCGTGGTGCGGAAATCTTCCGCGTCGACGACCGCTCGCTCAGGGCCGCGGGCAGGTGGTCACGGGAGCGGGCAGCGCGGCGTCGGTGATGCGCACCGCACCGAACGTCGACCCCTCGAGGCGGATTCTATCCGATGGGTGAGTTCCGCAACCTTCTCCCGTCGCGCATGAGGTCGCGCTCGAGGAGCGTCCGCAGTGCCTGCCGGGCTCGGTGCAGGCGGATCTTGACGGTGTTCTGTGTGACTGCGAGATGGGCCGCCGTCTCCTGGATGTCCAGGTCCTCGATGTCCCGCAGGAGGAGGACGGTCCGGTAGCGTTCGGGAAGCCGGTCGATGCAGCGGCGCACCGCGGCGCGCGTTTCGTGCCGCTCGAGGAGCACGTCGCTCGGCGTCTCCCACGCGGCGGGCGCCGCGAGGTGATGCCCCTCGGCATCGAAGCGTGGCAGGAGATCGTCGATCGGCTCCTCCGCCCGGCGCCGCTGGCTCCGGAGCCTCATCAACGCCGCGTTGACCACGATGCGGTGGAGCCAGGTCGACAGCTTTGACCCGCCGGCGAAGCTGCCGATCGACCGCGCCGCCGACACGAAAGCTTCCTGCACGGCGTCGCGCGCGTCATCCTCGCTGCGCAGGAGCCGGCGCGCGGTCGCGAGCATGTGGCCCGCGTGCTGGTGTACCAGGGTGGCGAAGGCCTGGTCGTCGCCCCGGCGCAGCCCGGCGAGGAGCGGTGTGGCTCGAGGTTCATTCGGCTCTGCGTTCACACTCGCGATCATGGCGTGCAGCCGAACGCCTCGCACTCGCTCGTCGCCGGGGAGATCGGCGAGTGGGTCATGCTCGCGGCGTCGCTGAGTGCGGGGCTCACGACCCGCTCGCGCCCGGTCATGCAGCCGGCAGCGCCGAGGAGGGCGAGGAGCAGCATGGCTGTCGCGACGCGCGTCGCCGAATTGGGGGGTATTTGTTTCTGCGTCATGTTGGACCTCCTGCTTTCGGTCACGCTCGGCATCATGTCGTGCCGCGCGTTCACCTCCCGATACACCAGCACATCCACGACAGATTGACCCGGGCGCGAAGCGGATTCCCTGCCGACCCAATCCAGCGCGGGCGGTGCGGTGTATTCGCCGTCGGAGGTGCACTGCACATGACGAGACAGTTGGACCGGCGCGAATTCATCCAGCTCGCCGGCCTGGCGACGGCCGGAGTCGCGGGCGTCGTCTTCAGCTCGGGCCTGCGCGGCGTGAGCTTCGCCGCCGGCAAGCGCAGGGCGGAGCACTTCATGTTCCTCCAGATGTCCGATCTCCACTGGGGCTTCACGGGTCCGGCCGTGAACCCGGATGCCGAGGTGACGCTCGACAAGGCGATCGCGCACGTGAACGCTCTCCCGAACCAGCCCGACTTCATCGTCTTCACCGGCGATCTCACGCACACGAGCGACGATCCGCAGGAGCGTCGGAAGCGTTTGGCGCACGTCCGCGACGCCGTCGGGAAGCTCAAGGTGAAGACGCACCGGTATCTCGCCGGCGAGCACGACGCCTCGCTCGATCGGGGGGAGGCGTTCAAGGAGTTCTTCGGCGAGACCCGGTACACGTTCGATCACAAGGGCGTGCACTTCATCGTGCTCGACAACGTCTCCGATCCGACCGGCAAGCTCGGCGACGAGCAGATCCAGTGGCTCCGCGCGGACCTCGCGAAGCACGACAAGGAAGCGCCGATCGTGGTGCTGACCCACCGCCCGCTCTTCGACCTCGCCCCCGACTGGGACTGGGCGACGGGCGACGGCGCGGCAGCGATCGAGGCCCTCATGCCCTACGAGTACGTGACCGTCTTCTACGGCCACATCCACCAGGAGCACCACCAGATGACCGGCCACATCCCGCACCACGCGGCGAAGGGGCTCATGTTCCCGCTGCCCGCGCCGCACTCGGTGCCGAAGAAGGCGCCCATCCCCTGGGACGCCGCGAACCCGTACCGCGGGCTCGGCTTCCGGTCGGTCCAGTCAAAGGCCGGGGGCGATGACTACGCGCTGACCGAGTGGCCGGTCGAGAAGAGCTGAGCGATGAAGCGAATGGTCGCAGTGGCCGCCCTCGTGGTCCTCGGCGCGATAGGGATGGCGACCGGCTGGCGTCGCTTCGCGACGGCGGCCCCTCCGCCCGGGACGGAGCAGGTCGTGCACATCACGGCGAAGAGGTTCGAGTACACGCCGAGCGAGATCACGCTGAAGAAGGGCGTGCCGGTGATCTTGGAGCTCACCGCGCTGGATCGGGACCACGGCTTCAAGGTGCCCGAGTTCGGGGTCCGCGCCGACGTCAAGCTCGGCGAGGTGGCGCGCGTCCGCATTGTTCCCGATCACACCGGCCGGTTCGAGTTCCGATGTGACGTGTTCTGTGGCGACGGTCACGAGGACATGGCCGGAGAGATCGTTGTCGTCGAGTAGAACGGCATGGCGGGGAACTGATGCCTGACCTCGGTTTCTATCATCCGATCGTCATCCACTTCGCCATCGGCCTCATCGCGGGCGGCGTCCTTCTCCGCTGGCTGTCGCTCACGCGAAGAGGCGCGTTCGCGGGGCCGGCCGCGATGACGCTGATCCTGCTCGCGACCGCCGCAACGCTGGTCGCTGCGCAGTCAGGCGAGGACGCGCATGTCGCAGTCGAGGCCGCGCCCGGAATTGCTGCCGCGGTGCACGCGCACCAGGAGTGGGGGGAGCGGACACGGAACGTCGCCCTCCTCGTCGGGGGGCTCGAGCTGCTGACGCTCGCACTTCGGGGACGCTCAGTCGTCCGGACGATGTCTTTCGTGTCCGCCGGTTTCGGCCTGCTCGCGTTCCTCTGCGTCCTCCAGACCGGCAAGCTCGGCGGCGAGCTCGTCTACGGGCACGCCGGAGGCGTCGGCATCCGCAGTGGCGATCCCGAGGACGTTGCCCGGCTCTTCCTGGCCGGCCTCTTTCGGCAGGCCGAGCTCGACGAAAAGGCAGGCCGTGCCGGGGACGCGGCGAGCCTTCTCGAGCTTGCCGCGCAGCGCTTCCCGAGCGATCCCGCGGTCCAGGTGCGGGCTGCGGAAGCGCTGCTCGAGGATCGGAACGACCCCGCGGGTGCCCTCGCGATCCTCGAACGGCTCGTGCCCACGTCGGACGAGCCACGGCTGCGTTTCCGCCGCGGCTGGCTCACGGCCGACGCGCTCGACGCGCTCGGACGTCAGCCCGAAGGCCATGCCGTGCTCGAGCGGCTGCGGGCCGAGTTTCCGGAGAACACGCGCCTGCGAGGTCGGCTGGCCCGGGCCGACACGAGCGCGGTCACCACCAACCGTCCATAGTCGGGAATGGAACCCTTGATTAGCGAATCCATGCGTTGGGTGTACGTAGCTTCCCTTCACCCTGCGCTCACCTGCTGCGCAGCCCTTGGCACGTTGCTGGGGGTGAACGTTTGGCTCAGGTGGCGATGAGGCTCGTCGACCATCTCGAAGAGCTTCGGCGCCGCCTCTTCTTCTGCCTTGGGTCCGCTTCGTCGGCCCGGCGTCGGCGGCGGCGGACCCAATCCAGATCGCCTCTGCCGGTGTAGTAACGGTTACTGATGGTGCGGTGGAACGCCTGGCCTGAGGAGCGGCAACCTCGCATCACCACGCGGCGGCGATGTACGCTCGCATGAACGGACAGCGGCGGATGCCATCGACGGAGCGCGCCCCCCGCGACGAGGAGCTCATGCGGCAGGTCGCCGACGGCTCGGCGGAGGCGCTCGGGCTGCTCCACCGTCGCTTCGCACGATTGATCTTCGGCCTGGCCGTCCAGTCGCTCGACCGGGCGGCTGCCGAAGACCTCGTGCAGGAGGTCTTCCTGGCGGTCTGGCGCAACGCCCGGCGGTTCGATCCCGAGCGGGGCACCGTGCGCGCGTGGATCCTGCAGATCACACACTTCCGCCTCCTGAACGAGCTGCGTCGCCGGAGTCGCCAGCCGGAGGTCGTGCCCGATCCCGAGGGGCTCCTGCTCGCAGGCCAGCCCGCGAGCGACCTCGGCCCCGTCGAGGCGACATGGGAGCGGCACCGCCGCACCGTCCTCAAGTCGGCGCTCGACGAGCTTCCGCATGCGCAGCGCGAAGCACTCAGTCTCGCCTTCCTCGACGACCTCACGCACGAGCAAGTCGCGGCCGAGCTCGGGCTGCCGCTCGGCACAGCGAAGACACGCATCCGCGCCGGTCTTCTGAAGCTCCGCAGCACCCTCGGACCGCAATGGGCGGCGCTCGTCGCCATCTGCCTGCTGGCGGCTCTCGGCATCCGCTACCGCGCCGAGCACGCGACGCTGGCGCGCTACGATCGTGCGCTGTCCCTGGTGACGGCGAGCGACAGCGTGAACCTCCGCCTGGCGCCCGTGCCCGGGACGGCGGAAGCGACGCACGCCCGCTACCGTGGCCGTCCTGGCACCGACATCGCCGTGGTCACCTTCTCCGAGTTCCCGCCGGCGCCGGCCGGGCAGATCTACCAGGCATGGGCGCGGCACGGGGCCACGTGGACGTCCCTCGGCACCATGTTGCCTGACACGGGCGGCGCCCGTCTGATCGCCGAGAGCCCCGCGCTTGCTGCGCTGCCCGATGCCCTGGAGGTCACGCTCGAACCCCGTACGGGAAGCGCCGCACCGAGCGGGCCGGTCGTCGTCGCGTGGGTGCCATAACCGACGCGCCGCAGCCGCCCCGTATTGCGTTATCCCCGAGGTGGTGCGGCGGGACGAGAGCGATCGGAGCGAGGCCCTGCTCTTCCACCTCGGGTGACAGCTGAGCGTCCTGAGGGATTCCCCGCGGTGCGGCGCTGGTATACGTTTCGACGGTGAGGTCGACGCTCTGTACCGCTCTCCTCGTGCTCACCGCCGGGCCCGCGTTCGCCGGAGAGCCGCAGCAGCGCGTCCGCCAGACGGTCGACGCCGTGTCGGCGGCACTCAACGATCCTCAGCTGCAAGGATCGAGCAACGAGCGCGCGCGGCGCGAGCGCGTCGCGAAGGTGATGCACGAGTCGTTCGACTTCCGGGCGATGGCGCAGGAGTCCCTCGGATCTCACTGGGCGAGCCTCACGCCCGAGCAGCGGGACCGGTTCGTCGGCCTCTTCGCCCAGCTCTTCGAACGCTCGTACGACCGGCTCGTGCTGCGCTTTCTCGGTGGCAGCGCCACGACATACGGCGCGGAGTCGGTCGACGCGGGGCGGGCTATCGTGAAGACCGTGCTCCTCCGGAAGGGCGGTGACGAGCTGCCGGTCGACTACCGTCTCACCGCTGACGGCGGACCCTGGAAGATCTCCGACGTCGTCGTCGACGGCGTGAGCCTCGCCGGCAACTTTCGCGCGCAGTTCACCAAGACGATCCGCGCCTCGTCGTATGACGCGGTCGTGCAGCGGATCGAGACGAAGCTGGCGGAAGAGCAGTAGGTCTACGCTGCCGCCCGCTTCGGGGGCGGGGGCTCGATGACGAGCACCACCGCCGTGGTGCGGGGCTCGGTCCAGCGCAGCAGGACGGGTAGCACGATCAGCGACGCGGCGAGCGTCGCGATCATGCCGAGCGTCAGCAAGAGCCCGAGCCCGAAGATGCCGCGGTGGGCGGCGATCATCAAGCTGCCGAACCCGGCCACGGTCGTGAGCCCGTTGACGAGCACCGCGAAGAAGGTGCTGCGGGGAAGGCGCGGCCCGCCGTGCAGGCGCGCCTCGCCGTAGCGGAGCACGACGTTCAGGCCGAACTCGGCTCCCGCTCCGAGGATGAGCGGGAAGCCGAAGACGTTCCCCAGGTTGAAGGGCAACCCGAAGGCGAACATCAGCCCGACCGTGCAGAGCGTTCCGAGCACGAGGGAGATCGTCGCGAGGACGCTCTCTCGCGTGCGCCGGACGATCACCGCGGTCAGGAGTCCAACCAGCAAGAACGCGTAGAGGGTGCCTTCCTTGTAGGCCCGCTCCATGTAGCGGATGGCCTCGAACGTGATGACCGGCGTGCCGGCCACGTCGGCGTCGACCGTCCGCAGCTCGCGGATGAACCGCTCGGCGCCGTTGCGGTCCCAGATATCGACCTTGGGCTGGATCTGGAGGAGGAAGCGGCCGCTCTCCCCGACGAGCTTGCGCCGAAGCTCACCCGGCACGTCGGCGAGCCCAATCGGGGTGGGATGGAGATTTCGCTTCAGGCGACCGAGGGTCCGTGCGAAGTCGGCGCGGAGCTGGTCCTGCAGTGTCGCGAGCGAGGGCGCTGCGGCAGGGGCCGCCTGCTCGAGCTTTCGCGCGAGCGCGGCTGTTTCGTCCCGCAGCGCGACGACGTCGTCACGATCGTGACCGGACGGTGCCTCGTCGGCGGCGAGATCGAGGCGCTGCCGGAGCGCCCGCACTGCCGCGAGCAGTCGCGGAAGATCGACTCCGTCGCGCGGCGCGACGGCCACGGGCGCGACGATCGGCGCGATCTCGGCGAGTATCTTCGCCTTCGTCTCCTGGTCCGTGGGAATGAGAGAGAGCACCGATTCGACATCGGATACCGAATCGAGCGCCTCGAACGCCGCGACCCGCTCGCGGAGCTCGCTGAGCGAGCCGGCGGTCGAAAGCGCGACGAAGCTCGAGCGGCCGGCGGAGCGGAGAATGCGTTCCTCCCAGTCGACCGACTCGGTACCGCGCGCCTGGAGGTGGAGGAGATTGTAGTCGAAGCGGACGCCGCGCAGCGCGACGAGCGAGAGCGCGCCGGCCACGGCGGCGAGTCCGACGACGACCCGCGGATGCCGCGTGACCCGCGCGACGAGCCGCACGGATTGCGGCCCGGTTTCATGTCGCCGCTCGACATGCCCGCGCCCCGTGACGAGCACGAGGGCGGGGAGGAGCGTCATCATCGAGAGCCAGGCGAGGATGATTGAGGTCCCGGCGATGAAGCCGAGCTCCCGGATGCCCGGGAAGTCCGTCAGCATGAGCACGTAGAAGGTGCCTGCCGCCGTGAGCGCGCCGCTCAGCATCCCGGGTCCCGCGCGCATCGCCGTCGTCTCGAGCGCCTCGCGCGGCGAGCGGCCGAGGCGACGCTCCTCGTAGTTGCGGAAGAGCAGGTAGATGCCGTAGTCGGTGCCGAGGCCGACGACGATCGAGATGAACATGATCGAGAAGATCGAGAGATGACCGACCACGAGCGTCACGATGCCGAGCGACCAGCAGATGCTCACGGCGAGCGTGGCGAGCACGAGGAGCGGCATGCCGAACCGTCGGAAGGCGACGGCTAGCACGCCGAGCGTCAGGGCGAAGGCGAGCGCCGTCGCGCGCTTGCTGTCGCGGAAGGCAGCTTCCATCTCGTCGTTGCCGAGCACAGGAGCGCCGGTCAGCCCAGCCTTCACGTCGGGGAACTCCGCCCCGACGCGCGCCATCGTCGCGCGGAGGGGTGCGATCGCGTCCCGATAGTTCGTGAAGCTCGCCTTCTCACGCGTCGCCTCGACCAGGACGAAGAGGAGATGCTTGTCGTCGGAGAGGAAGTAGCCGGCGTCCTCGCCGTCGTGATCGAGCGAGAAGAGCGACCCCCACGGTGACCGGTAGGGCGCGGGTCGGTCGAGCCGGGTCGAGATCTCGTCCAGGACTTCGCGCGCGGCGCCGAGGTCGACCTTCTTCTCGACTCCGTCGAGGCCGAGGTCGAAGGCGCTACGCACGAAGGCGGTCACGATCTCCGTCCGTATGCCGTCGATCAGACTATCGAGCGTCGGCCGCGCAGCGAAGGAGGCGAGGAATGCCTGGTGGTCGACTGCCTCGTCACGGATGTCGCGAAGGTCCGCCGGGCTCAGGTAGAGCAGCTCCCGACCCCGGAATTTCTTGGGATCGATCCGATAGGTCACGTGCCGGAACGTTCCGGGTTCGCGGCGAAGCTCCGCCGCGAGCCGGTGCGCGTACGCCTTCGATCGCCCAACGTCGTCGCTCTCGACCGCGACGACGAGCTGGTCGAGGCGCGGAAAGTCGTCCGAGATCTCTTCATCACGCTGGACGTACGACCGGTCCTGCGGCAGGAGATCGCGGCCCGAGGTGACGAAGCCGAGGTGGCTGAACGTGTACGTGAGCGCCGCAAAGGCGAGAACGACGCTCAGCACTATGGTGACGACCGGCCGGGCGGAGGCCAGCCGGACGAGGGCGCGGAGCCCCCGCCAGCCCTCGCGGCTCATCGCGCCGCGACCGCCTGCGACGGCGGGTGCCACTCCGCCTGGCGCGCCGCGTCCGCTTCCTCGATCGAGCGGCGGCGCTTCTGCAGGTACCCGTTGCGGACGGCGCTGTAGAGGTCGAGGACGCTGTCCTCGACGTCCTGGAAGACGTCGAGGTTGAGGGCACGCTCGTTGACCTGCTTGACGATCGACATCCCCATCGCCGCAAGGAACGGCGTCGCGTAGCCGAAGGGATCCAACACGCCGTCGACGCCGTATCCGATGCCGTCCCGGACGGTGAGCGGCGGCAGCGTGGGGAGCACGAGGTAGGGTCCGGGACCAAATCCATAGACCCCCAGCGTCTGGCCGGTGTCCGCGTCGCTCTTCTCGATGTGGAGCTGGCCCCGCGCGACGTCGAGGAAGCCGACGACCCCGACCGTCGTGTTCACGCCGAAACGAGCGAGCTCGCGGCCCGCCCCACGAACACGCCCTTGCAGGAGATTGTTCACCAGGCGCTTCGGCATTCCGAGGTTGTCGAAAGCGCGATCGAGTCCACGCTTGCCGACGTCTGGAAGGATCTTGCCCCAACCGGTCGCGACGGGCTTCAGCAGGTAGCGGTCGAGGATGTCGTGGTTGAACGAGAACATCTTCTCGTTGAACCTCTGCCACGGGTCGTAGTCATCGGAGGCCTCCTGCTCCGCGTCGGCGATCGGCGGTTGTAGGGCTTCGTCCGCGCTCGTCGCGGGCGACACCATCCCGGCGGCGAAGACCATCGTCAGAACGAGGAACGCGAGGTGGATCGGCTTCATCGTGATGGTGTCACATTCGCAACTGCCGTGCCGAAGAACGGGGCGCTCGGGTGCAGAACGACAAGGCGGCAAACCCGCGGGAACTCTTGGTTCTAAGCGTGTTCGGTGGTCCCCGCGCTCGCGGATGTGCCGACGCCTCGGCACGCGTGCCGAGCTGTCGGCAGTCCCAGAACAACGGCCTGGCAGGTCAGCGTTCAGCCAGCCGGCGGCTGCCTGCGCCTTCAGTCACGATCATGTCGCTCGGTCTCCTGGAGTCGGAGCGCCGCGAGGGTCCGCTCGACCGCTTCGGGAGTCCCCCAATCGCTCCAGGAGACGCCGTCAACCGGCACAACGACCAGGTGGCGCGAGATCTGGGTGAGGAAGTCCGCCGAGAAGTTCCAAGATGGAACACCCTCGTACCCGGCACCCGAGCGGATCACGCCGCGGAGCTGCTCGACGTCCGCACTTCGCCGTTGCCGAACGAGCGCGAGCAGCCGGCTCGGGTGGAACACCATAACGAACGAGTTCCACAAGGCGCCTCTTCGCTGCAGGTGCTTCGCCAGCTCGATCGACGGCTTCTCGTGAAAGGCTGCAACGTGGTACGCCGGATGCGATTCGAGACCCCGCGCGACGAGCGGCGGGCCTGGCTCGATGTAACCGAAAGCGGGCTCTGGGTGAGTCGGGCGAATGCCGAGCAGCGCGATCTTGGTGGGAAACCGATCGACGAGGACTGTTGCACGCTCCACGTGCTCACGAAAGGCGGAGCCATCACCGACATAGTGATCGCTCGGAAATACGACCACCGGTGCGCGCGGGCGCCGGGCGGTGAGGTCGAGGAGCCCGAAGACGATCCCCGGACCCGTGTCGCGGTTCCCCGGCTGCACGATGACATTATCGGGCGGGATGTCGAGCAGCTGTGGCAGGGCTAGCTCCAGGTGGCTGCGATTCACGAGCACCAGCGTCCGCTCTCCCGGCACGAGCGGGGCGATCCGCGCGAGCGTCGCTTCGAGCAGGGAACGGTCGCCCATGATTCGGCAGTACTGCTTCGGTATCGGCGCGCCGGCGATTTTTCGCGTGAGAGACTGGAGGCGCCTACCTTCTCCGCCGGCTAGGACGAGTGCCCAGAGCCGTTCGCGCCGATGTCTCCTCGAGAGCTCGGGTCCGTTCAATGCCTCGATCGCGGGCAGGGACATCTGGAGCACGCCTGGGTGCAACCGTCGTGCCGCCACCGACGGTGTTGGGATGGCTGGAGGCTCCCCCGCAGATCAACGGGTCGAGCGTCGAGCCTGCCGCGGACGCGATGATGGCGCCGGCATGTCGGCAGGTGCCGAGCTGTCGGCGTCTGAGTCTCACGCGGTATTGCCGCTGGTGCCGCCTCTGGCTCCCTTCGGAGCGGGGAGTGGCTCGCCGCGCGCGTTCTTCTCCCGCAAGAGCTCGAGCAGCCGATCGATGCCGCCGTTCGTCATGATCTCCTGGAACTGCGAGCGATAGTTCGAGACCAGGCTGACGCCTTCGATAGTGACGTCGATGATCTTCCAGGTGCCGTCGGTCTGGCGCGGCCGGTAGTCGACCGAGATGTCGTCGGAACCGTGGTCCACGATCTTCGTGCGGACGGTCCAGTCGCCGCGCGCCTCCTGGCGGTCGTCGACGATCGTCACCCGCTCGTTCTTGTAGCGCTCGACATTGCGCCCGTATGTCGCGGAGAGAATCTGTTTGAACTCGCGCTCGAACTCGCCGCGCTGCTCCTCGCTCAGCTGGTTCCAGTCCCGCCCGAGGACGAGGCGCGAGAGGGTGTCGAAGTCGACCCGCCTGTAGACGGTCTCCTCGACCCGCCGGCGCTTCTCGTCGGTCGAGAGGTCCTTGTGGGCCAGCACTGCGATGACCGCGCTCGTCGTCGCCTCCACCACGGCGCGGGGACTCTCCGCCGCCGGAGCGGGCACCGCGAGTGTTCCGGCGTAGGCGAGTGCCGCGATGAGGGCGCTCCTCATTCGGTCTTCACGTCGCTGCTGTGGATGAGCTTGCCGATCACCCGCTCGTTGGCCGGCCCTGGATGGGGGCGTGTGCTCACCTTCGTAACCTCGGACCCTGACGAATCCACGACGCGAGCGAGCGCCAGGAGGCCGGGCCGGCTGCCCGCGCCCGGATGGCGGCGGCCCACCCGCGTCCGCTCGTGTCTCCGGCCACGACACGCAAATTCCGTTCCGCCCGCAGGCGAGTCCAACAATAGCGGAACGGTCCGGCACTGAGTTCAAAGGCGGAAGAGCTCAACCGCGGCCGGCCCGCGTCAGGTTGACGAGAGATCGGCACGAGTGCCGAAGGGTCGGCGCCAAGCGCGGGGAGCGTACTGTCCACTCACCAACCTCCGACGGGCCGCACGCGGGCGCGCTCGAACGCGGCGGCGCTTTGCGGCTTGATCCGCAGTAGTACGACCTCCGGATGGACGTTCCTGACATGCTCTTCGATCGCGGCGACGATCGCCTCCACGTCGGCGGCGGAGAGCGTGTCCACGAAGTCGAACGCTGATCGCCGCGACAATCTGGTCGGGGCCGAGATGCACCGTGAACAGACCGTTCGACCGCTCGACGCCCGGATGGGCGCGCGCGATCGCGCAGATCGACGAGACCACTTCCGACGCAGCCGGCTCACCGATGAGGAGCCCCTTGGCCTCGCGGGCGAGGAACACGGCCACGACGCCGAGCAGGACCCCGATGCCGATCGACGCGGCACCGTCCAGCACCGGGAGGTCGAACGTCTCGCTCGTGGCGATCCCGGCCAGGGCGATCACCACGCCGATCAGCGCTGCGGTGTCCTCGAAGAGCACCATGAACATCGTCGGATCCTTGCTCTGACGGACCGCCTCGAAGTACCCGCGCTTGCCCTTCGCGGAGCGGAACTCCTTGATCGCCACGCCCCAGGAGATACCCTCGAAGACGAAGGCCAGGCCCAGGACGACGTAGTTCACGATGGAGTTCGAGATCGGCACCGGGGCGATGACGTGGCTTACTCCCTCGTACACCGACACGCCGGCGCCGAGCGCGAAGATCAGGAGCGTCACGATGAAGCTCCAGAAATAGAGCTCCCGGCCGTGCCCCAGCGGGTGGAGCTCGTCGGGCGGTCGCGCCGCGCGCCGCAAGCCGTAGAGGAGGAGGATCTCGTTGCCCGTGTCGACCAGCGAGTGGATCGCCTCGCTCACCATCGCCGAGCTGCCGGTGAGACCGGCGGCCGCGAACTTCGTCACGGCGCGAGGACGTTGCCGAGCAAGGCCGCGTAGACGACCTTCTTCGATGATCGGGGGGCCATGATGTCGCTCGCCCGCAGCCGGAGGCTTGGCCTAGTAGTCCCGTGCCCGATCCGGCGCCAGTCCCGCCACGCTGAGGTCGCCGAGATCAGTCTCTCTCTCGGCGATATCCATGCCCGACGATGAGCGGAACACCCAGTGTCATGCCGAGGCCCGCCCGGGTTCGACGAGGCCCGAACCACTTCGACTCGAGCCGCTCCGGCCAGCGAAGCGGAGGCACGGCGATGCGTCGCGCAAGAGCGTGTGGCGGCATGAACGGGCAGGCGAAGCAGAAGAGGTTGACCATGCCTCCCGTTCGCACGGTTGGCGGGATTGGCGACTTCAGTCGAGGACGTGGTGCCCGCGCTCGCGCATGCAGGCCTGGAACGCGTGCTTGAATTTCTCCTCGGCACTGAACCCCTCGTAGGCCCCGCCGCCGAGTCCTCCGCTCGCGGCCCCGATGGCCGCGCCGGCGCCGGGCGCTCCGCTCGCGGCCCCGATGGCGGCGCCGGCCGCCGCGCCGAGCACCCCACCGACCGCCGCTCCGATCGCCGTCTTCTCGGGGGTGCCTCCCGAGGCGTGGAGAGCCAGCTCGCGGCACTCGGCTTCGTCGCTGGGGATCCGGGCGGCGTGCGGATCATTGTAGGGATCCACCGTCGGCTGGTAGCCGCCCATGGTGGCGCAGCCGGCGACGACGAGTGTGAGAGCAAGCAGCCATTTGCGTGTGTCCATGCGACTCCTTGCGCGGCTCGGGCTCTGTGCCATTCTGTGCGGACGATTCGCAATCGACGTCTCTGCAACATGTGCGCCAGCAGCAGTCGGTTCGATGGGGCGGTCACCGCATACGCGCCGAGTGCCCACGCGAGCATGGAGCCGCATGTGACGGCTGCACGAGCCGTCGTCCGACGGACAGCGTGAACCCGAGGGTCGGCCTCGTCGCCCCGGGGCGGCGGCGCCGCGGAGTCGCCGTCCGGGCTGATTCTCGACTACGCCGCCAGACCGGCGCACCGGCTCCGAGGGCCGTCAACCGTCGTGACCACGCTGTGCCCTTTCGGGAGCTCCATCGCCTACGGGCGTCCGCGTCACGGGCTCGCCGTCGCTTCGCATCGTCGTCACCAGGTCACGCAGCTCGAAGCGCTTTATCATGCGCGCCAGTTTCCAGCGGCTCACACCGAGCAGCACGGCGGCCTGGCGCTGGTTCCCATGAGCCAGCGCCAACGCGTCCGCGAGGTGCCTTCGCACGGCGGTCTCGAGTGTCTCGAAATCGTGTCTCACGTCAATTGGGTCCATTCGACGAACTCTCTCCTTCTGCCCCCCGAGCAATTTCCGCGCGCCAGCAGTGAAGCGCCACGGCCCCCGGGGCCTGGCGGCCGAAGATCCTGCGTCCGCATTTCCGCCGGTCCGGAGACGTCCACAAGTCGGACGCCAAGGAACCGAGACGGTTGGAGGGCGGATGTTAGACGTCGCGGCCACCGCGGATATTCGTCACGTGAGCACGTGCACAACCACCTCTGAAGGTTGGAGCGCAGCGAACCGTGATCGCGGCAGGCACCTGGGTGCCTGCTGGGCGTGCTCGGAGGGACCAAGACCATGGCGCGGTGTCAGGGTCCGATGGAGCGTTCTCCGATGGAGCGTTCCGGGTCGTCCCCATCGTCGCCCCGCGCCTCGTGCGACCGCTTCGGAACGTCTGCGTCGCGATCGGCCGAGCACTCGAGCCGCTCGACGTGGCAGATACCGACATCGCTGTAGCCCGCGGCCCTCGCTTCGGTGCACTCCTGGTGAAACTCGCGGCAGTCCTCGGCGCTCGCCGCCGCCGCGGGGCGCCGCTCGCCCATGAGGAGCACCGCGGCGCAGGCACCGACGGCCAGGAGCCGTCGCCTCGGGTGGCGCGGCGTCCGGATCATGACCGGTGCCCCGCGGCAGCCGCCGGCGAGAACTCGTCGCGGGCGGCCGATGAGCCGGCATCCGTGGTCGTCTCCGGTTTCGTGCTTCATCTCGGGTCTCCTTGTTGGGCGTCCTTGCTCTACCGGACGAGCAGCCTTACGAACTGCGCCCGCCGCCTCGCGGTCGGCACCGCGATGCGCGCGCGCGGGCGGAAGATCACACCACGTCTGCGCACGAGCGGCACTTCGCGTCCGCTCTCCGCCAACAGACTCCCGTTCATGGGACGTACAACTCAGCAACCGCCGCGCCAGGCGCAGCGGCCGTGGCATCCGGCCAAGCGCGGGCGATCCCCGGACCAGGGCCGACCCGTCCTGCCGGGGTTCCGGCACGCTGCCGAGCGCTCGTCACGCGCTCGGTCCGCTCGCAGTGCTCGTGGGCGCGGCATCCTGGCCGGCGTGGCCGTGCACATCGGCCTCATCGGCTATCCAACGGCGGTCGCCGGGTGGCGTGGGTGCTCTGCTTGGCGACTCGGTCTTCTTGTGCGCTCTGCCGGCGCGGCGGTGCAGCCTTACGGCGCTGGGACGCCCATGCCCGGGTTGCATCCTTCGTGCGGCTCCCGGGGGCGCCGTGGTCACCGCGGTGGCGGGCTCGGCTTCAATGCGCTCGGACGCCGCTTGCGAGCGGCGCGGCGGCGAGGGTCGCGCCCCGTCGCCGGCTGGTGCGCCGCAGGTGCGCCGGTGTCCGCGCGCGAGCGGCCGTCAGCTGATGGCGCGAGCCGGCCACCGCCCGGGTACGAAAGCGGATCATCGGGGCGCCTCGTCCGGCAACGGACACGTTAGCGGTCCGCCACGCACGCAGTCCGGCCCGAACGTAGTCCGGCTCGAGATCGAGGGTCTCGCAGATCACGACGAACGAGAACGGCCACGTCGCTGCGTCCGAAGCGAACCACTCCTCCGCCTCGCGGAAGAGGCGCCGACCGCGCTGGCGGGAGGAGCTCACGTAGCGTTGATACGAACGGATCGCCTCGTCGAGAACCGCGAGCATGAGGCGATGCTCCGGCGGCCTCGCCTCGTCGTTGCGCAGCAGGTCGGCGAACTGGGATAGAAGGATCGTCTCCTGCTCGCCGTCCGTCGCAGCGCGGTGTACGTCGGATGCAGCCTCGATGGCTGCCAGGCCTACGGCACTCATGCCGGCCTCGACCTGAGGGCGGCAGATGGTGCCCGAATGGCGTCGTCACGGGAGCATCGCGGTCGAAGCGGCACGACGACCGCGAGTCGGCGGGGAAGACCCAGGACGGCTCTCTCGGGATCACGATCGACGTAGACGCTTCCGGGAGCGACGCGCAGGGCGAGCTGCCGCCGGGTGCGCGGGATAAAGATTTCCATGCCGAGGCGGTCCAGGGCTCGATTGATGTCCGTCAGGGTCAGCATGCCGCCTTTCAGCAACGACCGCGCCAGCGAACAGACTGCACGCCCAGCGCGAATGCCGTCGGCGAGCACCATCGCGTTCAGCGACGGAGCGGGGAAACGTCGACGACGTTCCCGTAGATGAAGTCCACCTCGCCCACGACCGCTGCCGCGGCCGCGGCCGCCAGCGCCGGCGGAATGGCGGTTGGGAGATCGCCCGAGAACTGGGTCGCGCCTTCGGGGTCGATGTCGACACTCAGCCATCCCACCTCCTTGCCTCCGGTGGCGTGGAGAGTGGCGCGGTAGGTTCCTGTGAGCGCATTCCGGGTCGATGTGCCGCGGTCGAGCGCACCCCCGCCGCCGGACGCGCGCTCGAACACGGTCGTTCGCACGGCCGCGCCGCCCGCGGGCTCGATCGTGAGCCTGAGCTCGTCGTCGTTCCAGGAGGGGACGATGCGGCCGAGGACGGGCGCCTTCTCAGTCGTACCGCTGCGCACCACGGCAGCATCGGGGCCGGTCGCCCAAACTCCGGCGACCGCCACACCACCTTCCCGGTAGACGAGCGCGGGCTCGCCGTGATGCCAGAACCGGCCGTTGGCAACGAGCCTATCCGTCGTGCCGTCGGCTCGGTCGATGACCAACCCTCGATGCGTCTCCCGAGCCGAGAACGTCGCCGCGGACGCTGCCGGTGCGGCCGTCGCTACCCCGCAGGCGACGATTGCGCCGAGCAGGACCGTCCGCTTCCGCGCTTGTTCGAAACGAGCCTTCATGAGATGCCTCCCTTACTCGAAACACCATGAAACTGCAGGAGCTGTGCCAGGAGCGAACGTCACCGAGCCGGTTCGATTGCGCGGCCGGCATGATGCTTCCGCTGCCGACATCTCGGCGCGTGTCGAGATAGCGGCAGCGTGGCGTCCCATCTTAGAACTTGCTGGCCTGACGACGTCAGCATCTGAGACCGTGACCCGGCTCTGGGTGCACTGGCTGCCGGCACGAGCGTTGCTCGAAACGTCGTGGTCCCGTTCGTCGATACCGTGCCGACGACGGTGCCTGTCCGCCGGTGGCCCCTTATGCCGCCGTATCGCCTCGGCGACGTCGTGGGACATCGCGACGCTCACCCCACCGAGCAGCACAGCTACGAGCGATCACCGCGTGCCGTTCGCCGCGCCCGCGCGGCCGTATGCCGGCCCTGGAGCGCGAGACCGTACACCCCCTGCTGCTCCCCGGTTGGGCCCAACCCCACGCCGACGAACACCATGTCGTTCACGATCGCCGGGCCCGACGTGATGATGCCTCCGAGGTCGAGCTTCCGGAGCAGCGCACCCGTCCCGGCATCGAAGGCCCGAAGCTGACGCGAGCCGTCGCCCACGAAGAACAGACCGCCCGCGATCCCAGCGGGCCCGAAGCTGAAGACATTGCACTCCGTCGGCGGACACTGCCACGCGACGGCGCCGGTCGCGGCGTCGAGAGCGAAGATGTAAGGCGGCCCGGTGAAGGTGGCGGCGTAGATCTTCCCGAACGCGACCCCCGTGGACGGGCTGAATCCGCCGGCCTCCCCTCCCGCCACCACCGCTTGCTGCCAGACGAGAGCGCCGGTGTCCTGATCGACGGCGTAGTAGACGCCGTTCTTGCTCCCGACCCCCGACCAAGGGAGAACCGCGAAGGAGACGATCAGGCCCAGTGCCCAGAGCGCGATCAGCAGGATCTGCGAGAGCGGGCAGGATGACGAGAGGAGACCCGCGACGGCGGCAGCCCATGCGTGCATGGTGCGTGGCAGCGCGGACCCGGATCACCCCTCGGCGAAGAGCACCGTCGACAGGTACCGCTCGCCCGAGTCCGGCAGCACGGTGACGATCGTCTTGCCGGCGAACGCGTCGTCGCGCGCGAGCCGGAGCGCCACCGCCGCCGCGGCGCCACACGAGATGCCGGAAAGGATGCCCTCCTCCTTGGCGAGTCGCCGCGCCATCTCGACGGCCTCCTCGTCCGACACGGTCTCGACGCGATCGACCATGGCGAGGTCGAGGTTCTCCGGGACGAAGCCGGCGCCGATCCCCTGGATCTTGTGCGGCGAGGGCGTGAGCGGTGCGCCCGCGAGGGTCTGGGTGATGACGGGACTCTTCGCCGGCTCGACCGCCACCGACAGCAGGGGCTTCCGCTTCTTCACGAAGCGCGACACCCCCGTGATCGTGCCGCCGGTGCCGACCCCGGAGACGAGCACGTCGATCGCGCCGTCCGTGTCTGCCCAGATCTCGGGGCCGGTCGTCCGCTCGTGGATAGCGGGGTTGGCGGGATTCCGGAACTGCTGCGGCATGAAGAACCTCGCCGGGTCCGAGGCGACGATGTCCGTGGCCTTGCGGATCGCTCCCGTCATGCCCTCCGGGCCCGGGGTGAGGACGAGCTTCGCGCCGAACGCGGCCAGCACCTTCCGCCGCTCCAGGCTCATCGTCTCGGGCATGGTGAGCACGAGAGCGTAGCCGCGGGAGGCGCAAACGAAGCCGAGCGCGATGCCGGTGTTGCCGCTCGTCGGCTCGACGACCTCGACACCCGGCTTGAGGACCCCGCGCTCCTCCGCATCCCAGATCATCGAGGCGCCGATCCGGTCCTTGACCGAATAGGCGGGGTTGCGGGCCTCGAGCTTGGCCAGGATGCGCGCCTTCGTGCCCGCGCCGATGTGCTTCAGGTGGACGAGCGGCGTGCCTCCGATCGAGCGGGAGTTGTCGTCGAAGATGCGTGCCATGCTGGTCAGATCTGGTAGTCGGGGACAGGCTGGTCCACGTGCATCAGCTGCGGTGTGCTGGCGACGATGCGGGTCTTCGGGGGGACGCTCTGGGTGAGCCACACGTTGCCCCCCACCACGGAGCCCGCGCCGATCCGCACCGGGCCCAGGATGGTGGCGCCCGAGTAGATGATGACGCCGCTCTCGATGTCGGGATGGCGTTTCCTCCCCTTGATGACCCGGCCCTCGGCATCACGGGGGAAGTTGAGCGCGCCGAGCGTCACGCCCTGGTAGATCGTCACCTCGTCCCCGATCTCGCACGTCTCACCGATCACCACCCCGGTCCCGTGGTCGATGAAGAAGCGCTGCCCGATGCGCGCCCCGGGATGGATGTCGATGCCGGTACGCGAGTGGGCGTACTCGCTCATGACGCGAGGGACGATCGGCACGCCCTCCGCATGGAGGACGTGTGCCATTCGATACACGGCAGTCGCTTGGAGACCCGGGTAGGCGAGGATGATTTCCTGCAACGACTGCGCGGCCGGATCGCCGTCGTAGGCCGCCTCGATGTCGGTCCCCAGGACGGCACGAATCTCCGGGATCTCGGCGAGCAGCCTCAGGGTTGCCGCCTCCGCCTTGGGGCCGCAGTCCTCGCAGTCGGCAGCCGAGACGGTGCGTCCGCTCTGGAAGCGCAACCCCCGCTCGATCTCTGTGCGGAGCCGCCCGGCGATCGAGCGCACGCGCGTCATCGTGCGGGCCGCGAGGTCGGCCGCGACGAGGTCGCTCGTCTCGAGGTATCCGGGGAACAGCACGCGCAGCAGATCCTCCACCACGCCCCAGATGACCTCGCGGCTCGGGAGGCTCCCGCCTTCGAGGTGGGCGAGCTCTCCTTGCCGCCCATAGCTCGCGAGGATCGAGCCGACACTGTCCTCGAGCTGGCGGTCGTCGGGCGTCGTCACGGGGTGACCACTACCATAGGGCGGCCAGCGCGGACGAGAGTGCGTCGATGATCCAGGTGCTCGAGCACGAGTACGACGAGGTCACGTCCGAGGACTCGGCGCCTCGCCGTCCGTCATGAGCGGCTGGAACGACCCGGCCGGGGCCGCGTCGAGCTCGGCCCAATCGACCTCCTCCTCCAGCCGGTGAAATGCCTCGTCACCGATTGCGCCCTGCTCGCGCAGCCGGTGCAACGTCAGTCGCTGGGCCGTGATCGCGCGCAAGCGTAGCCGGTCGTGCTCGGTCGGGCCCTGCGGCTCCTCCGGGCTCGCGGCCACCTCGCGGGCGGCGAGGTACCCTTCGCGGACGGCCGCCGCCGCGGGCGAGCGCTCTCCCGCGAGGGTGTCGAGCGCCGCCTGCATGATGCCGAGACGTCCGCGCGAGATCTCCCGCTCCACCCCGCCGTCCGTCTCGAAGCCGAGGCGGTCGAGCAGCGGGCGGAGCGTGAAGCCCTGGATGACGAGCGTTCCCAGCACCACGCAGAACGCGGAGAGGACGATCAGGTCCCGGCCGGGGAACCCCGACGGCAACGCGAACGCCGTCGCGAGCGTGACGAGCCCACGCATGCCGCACCAGGAGACGAGCAGGCCGCCCGCGACTGTCGGCGGCGCCATTCCCGGCGTCAGCGCGACCCCGACCCAGCGGTTCTTCAGCCGCGCGACCGTGCTGTAGGCCATCACGTACGCGATACGGACGACGATCACGGCTGCCAGTACGGCGCCGCTCACGAGGAGTGCGTGGAAGAGGCTCTCGCGCGACAGGCGGTTCAGGATGGGTCGCGCCTGCAGGCCCATGATCACGAACGCGAGCACGTTCAGCACGAAGACGGCTGTCTCCCAGACCGAATATGTACTGACGCGGTTGCGCGCCGTCGCGCGGCGCGAGGCTTCCCGGGAGAGCGCCATCCCGTAGGTCACCATGGTGATGATCGGCGACAGCCCGACGCGCGCGGCGAGCAGCCAGACGCCGAACGTCCCGACGAACGTGAGCACCGTGAAGCTCGCCGCGTCGCGGACGCGTGCGGTGCCGAGCAGGTACAGCCGGGCGAGGAGCCATCCCGCGAGCGGACTTCCCACCGCCATCAGCGCGACGATCGGCCCGGTGTGCCCGGGAGTGACCGTGCCGACGGCGGCCCCGACCGCGATGCGATAGACGAGAAGCGCCGTCGCGTCGTTCAGCAGGCTTTCTCCCTGGAGCACGTGCAGGATTCGCCGCGGGAGGCGCAGCCGACCGAGGACGGCCGCGGCCGCCGCGGCGTCCGGCGGGGCGACGATGGCACCGAGCGCGACCGCGGCGGCGATCGGGAGACCACCCAGGCGCCAGCCGACCCACGCGACCGCCGCGGTGGTCAGGCCGACGGCGACGACGACGAGGGACACCAGTGGGATGACGTTCCGCCGGAGGTCGCGGGGCGAGGTGTCGAACGCCGCGTCCAGCAGGACGGGGGCGACGAAGAGCGCGAGCGCCAGGTCGGGCTCGATCTCGAGCTCGGGGCCCGCGGGGACGAAGGCCAGCGCGGCGCCCGCGATCGCGAGGAGCGAGGGATAGGGGACCCCGACACGCCGGGCAACACCGGTCAGGATCACCGCTCCGAGGAGGAGCGCGAGGGTCGATTCGAAGAGGGCCATGTCCACCTCATTCTCCCGGAAACGGGATCGCCGTCAGCACGAGCCCGATCCCGACGCCGCCGATGATCTCGGCGCATCGCCAGAAGCCGGCCGCGAGCGCGTGCTCCTGCCGGTCGAAGGTGAACACCAGCACGGTCGTCAGGGCAGCCAGCGGCATCGGGTCGTGCAGCCGACCCGAGGACCAGCAGAGCAGGATCGTGACGGCGACCGCGCCGGCGACGGTGAAGGCGTTGGCCGGCAAGACCGCGGCGCACGCCGTCGCCACCGCAGCGCCGATCACGGTCCCGACGACGCGGTTGACGCCCTTCGCCCACGTCTCGCCCCGACGCGGCTGGAGCACCACGATCGCCGAGATCGCCAGCCAGATGCCGTGCGTGAGCTCCAATCCCTGCCACAGTGCGGTCGCGATGCCGGCGGCCGCTGCCGCCCGGATCGTATAGGCGATCCGCGCGGCACGTGACTCCGCGCTGATGGTGCCTACAGGAGGCGATGCCGGGTCAGGTCTCAATCGACGCATGAGCCGCGGAAATGGCGTTCACCCGGCGTGGCCGGCGGCCGAGAGCCGGCGGTCGAGATCGAAGGCGGCGCTGATGAGCGCCAGGTGCGTGAACGCCTGGGGGAAGTTGCCGAGGTGCTGCGCCTGGGGGCCGAGCTCCTCGCCGTACAAGCCCAGGTGATTGGCGTAGCCGAGCATCTTCTCGAAGAAGAACCGCGCCTTGTGCAGATCGCCCATGCGAGAGAGGCACTCGACGTACCAGAAGGAGCACATCGAGAACGTACCTTCCTCTCCCGTGAGCCCGTCGGAAAATCCGCCGGCGAGGCGATAGCGATAGACCAGCGAGTCGCTCACCAGCTCGCCCTCGATCGCGCGCAGCGTCGAGAGCCACCGCGGGTCGGTGGGGGACACGAAGCGGACGAGCGGCATCAGCAGCGCCGCGGCATCGAGCGTGGTGGCGCCGACGTGCTGGATGAACGCGCGCCGCGCCGGGTCCCAGAAGCGGGTGAAGACGTCCTGGTATATCGTGTCCCGCGTCTCGTGCCAGCGCGCCAGCGGCGCAGGGAAGGACCGCTTCGTCGCGAGCCGGATGGCGCGGTCGACGGCCACCCAGCACATCACCCGCGAGTAGAGGAACTCCTGCCGCCCGCCGCGCACCTCCCAGATGCCCTCGTCCGGCCGGCGCCAGTTGGCGCATACCCAGTCCGTCAGCCGGACGACATTGGTCCACGCGTCGTACCCGATGGGAGAGCCGTACTTGTCGTACAGGTAGACCGAGTCCATCAGCTCGCCGTAGATGTCGAGCTGCAGGTTGTTGAAGGCGGCGTTGCCGATACGGACGGGACTCGACCCCATGTAGCCCTCGAGGTGGGGCAGGGTCTCCTCGGGCAGCGCGTGACGGCCGTCGAGCCCGTACATGATCTGCAGCGAGCCGTCGGGCTCGAGTTCGCTGCAGCGCGCCATCACCCAGCGCATGAAGGCGGCCGCCTCGTGCGTGTAGCCGAGGCGCATGAGCCCGTAGAGTGTGAACGACGAGTCGCGGATCCAGGTGTAGCGATAGTCCCAGTTGCGCCCGCCCCCGATCGTCTCGGGGAGGCCGAAGGTCGGCGCGGCGACGATCGAGCCGTGCTGCCGCGAGGTGAGCAGCTTCAGCGTCAACGCCGAGCGGTTCACCATCTCGCGCCAGCGGCCCCCGTAGGTGCTGCGCGCGACCCAGCCGCGCCAGAAGTTCACCGTCTGCTTGAAGGCGTCACTCTCGTAGTCGGGCTGCTGCGAGGGTGACGGCTCCTGCGTTAGCACCACCTCGAGGACGAACCAGGCGGAGGTGTCGGCGCCCAGCGTGAACTCGGCCAGGGCCGCGCCGTTCTCGAGGCGCATCGGGACCGACGACCGCAAGCGCAGCACCAGCTCGCTGTCGCCGGAGGGCCCGACGAAGAGCACCTCGGTGTCGCTCCGACGCTCGGCCGTGTGGGTGGCGCGCGCATAGTCGAAGCGCGGATCGCAGCGCATCTGGAAGCGCACCTCGCCCCGCACCGTCTTCGCCCGCCGCACCAGGTTGTGCGCCAGCCCCGCGTCTTCCACGGGCATGAAGTCGGACAGCTCGGCGACGCCATGGGCGTCGAGGAAGCGCGTCAGCAGCACGTTGGTGTCGGGGAGATAGAGCTGCTTCCGCGCCGCGCCCTCGAGGAGCGGCGAGATCTGGAAGCGTCCGCCGCGCTCCGCGTCGACGAGGGCTGCGAAGACCGACGGCGAGTCGAAGTGGGGCAGGCAGAGAAAGTCGATCGATCCGTCCATGCCCACCAGGGCGACGGTGTAGAGGTCGCCGATTACGCCGTAATCGCCGATGGGTGCGTAGCGACTCGCCATCGTCCCCGAGCCTAGCACGGTAGCGGACGCTTCGGGCAGCCGGCACGGAGCGGGGCGATTCTCGCGCGGTGCACGATCGGTCCATGGTCTGAGGTGACGACATGTCGGCAATCGCCGACATGTCGTCGTCCGCGTTTCGGCAACGCGAGCGAGACTCGAGGCGCGAACCTTGACGTGACAGGGCCTTCTGGCGGTTCCGTCCCCCCGAGCGGCCGGCACGGCGTTTGCCTCTAGTCTGTGATCATGTCCAGCGCCGCACGACATCGGGACGGTTGGTTACCAGTCTTGCTCGGCGCCGCCTTCTTGGTGCTCGCGCTGGGAAGCGGTGCGGCGTGGCCCGCCGTGGGGGGAGGGCACGGGGGCGGCTTCTCCGGCGGAGGCCACGGCGGTGGGAGTTCTCCGCGAGGCCGAGAGTTCGGGGGTCGCGGCTTCGGTGGAAGACCAGTCCCGCACGAGCACGACCACGACCACGACCGCCGGCCATTCTTCGTGTTCCCGTACTTCTACGACCCCTACTACGGGTACGAGCCGTATTATCCTGACTACCCGTACGACGCGTACTGCGACCCGTATTCACCTTACTACGCTCCTCAATACTGCTACTGGGACGGTCCGTAGTACCGCGGCGATGCAGCTTCCACAGTCCGAGCTCGCACCAGAGAGCATCCTACTCGCTGAGCTCTACGACAGGCCTTTCGGAGGCGCCCGGATTCAGCCCGAGAAGCGTCTCCAGGTCGCGATTCTCGCACTGCTTGCCGTCGCGCTCGCCGCGCCCGGGCTCTGCTCGAGTGCTCGCGCCTCGGCGTGGGAGCTCGATCCGGCGGCGACCCGGATCGCGTTTTCGGTCAAGAATCTCTCGGTGGCGTACGTCGACGGCACGTTCCGGCTCGCCTCCGGGCGCGTGGTACTAGACGACGAGAATCTGTCGCGCTCGACGATCGAGGCGGTGATCGACGCGGGCTCGGTCGACACGGACGAGCCCAAGCGTGACACTCACCTGCGCACCGCCGACTTCCTCGACGTCACACGCTACCCGACCATCGCTTTCCGGTCCACGCGAATCGAGCAGGCCTACGGCGACCACTGGAAGGTGACCGGCGACCTGACGTTGCGTGGGACGACACGCCCGGTGGTCCTCGACGTCCAGGGTCGGCCACCGAGGGGAGACATGCGAGCGCACACGCCTCGACCACGATCGACCGCCGGGACTTCGGCATAACGTACTCTGGCTACGCGGTTGGCAAGCAGGTCGCGATCACGATCGACGCGGTCGGGATCGAGCTGCCTGACATGTCTTCCCACTAGAGCGACGCCGCTGCGGATTAGCCCGAGGACTGGACTGGCGGTGCAGACGATGCGGAGGTACTGGGAGCTCGATAAGGTCGCTCGACAGCGAGGAGCGGGCCCATGAACGCGTCGTCGCCTACTGTCGGACCGGCATCGCGCGCGTTGAAGGCGCTGCGCGGTGAGATCATGGCACGCCGCCACCCGGCGGGTGGATCATGACGACCACACCCGCCGTCCCTGCCGTCCAGCGCGAACCCGCTGTCCGGGCAGACCGTCGCTGCCAATCAGGCGCGTGGTCGGACCGGCCGACGTCGCGACACTCGCCGTGCACATCATGACCAACACGGCGCTCACCGGCGCGACGTACGACATCGACGGCGGCCAGCAACTCGTCCCAGGAGTGTGACCTCGTGAACGACCGAAAGGAGAGACGACGGCGATGTGCCGAGGGACGAGTGCTTTCCGTCAATGTCGGGATGGCGCGCGATTTCGAGCTCAACGGCCGCCCGGTCAAGAGCGCCATCTGGAAGTCTCCTGTCGTCGGTCGAGTCGCCGCCCGAGGCGTGAACCTCGAGGGCGACGATCAGGCGGACCGGAAGGCGCACGGAGGTCCCGACAAGGCTATCTACGCATACGCGGTCGAAGACGTCCGGTGGTGGGAGAGTGAGCTGAGACGATCGCTCCCGGTCGGGCAGTTCGGCGAGAACCTGACCACGGAGGGGATCGACGTGAATGGAGCGCTCGTCGGCGAGCGCTGGGAGGTCGGGACCACCTTGCTCGAGGTCTCCGAGCCCCGCGTGCCGTGCTGGCGGCTCGGCGTCCGGATGGACGACATGAGCTTTGTGCGACGCTTCACGGAGGCGTTGCGTCCCGGAGCGTATCTCCGAATCCGTTCCGAGGGCTCGGTGGCCGCCGGCGACGCGATACGAGTGGTCGAACGGCCTGATCGGAGCCTGAGCGTCCGCGATGTGTTGCGCATCTACTCCCACGATCGCCAGGAAGCCGGGCGGCTGCTCGCGGTGCCGGGGATGTCCGAGAGTTGGAAGGCATGGGCTCAGGCGCAGCTGCGGCGAGCCAGGAGCGCTCCCACGCCGGCTCCCGAGCCCGGGTGCTGCTAAAGGTACGCGTTCAAACCAATGCGCTAGCTAGAAGGGAGCTGCAAAATGAGCGACACGACCAGGCAGATTCTTCTGACGCGACACTCGCCCGCGTATTGGCGCGTGACGTTCCATCACCCGCCCCTCAACATCTTCGGCCCGGAAACCATTCCGCAGCTCAACGAAATCATCACGGCGCTGGAAACTGACGAGCACGTCAAAGTCGTCGTCTTCGACAGCGCGGTGCAAGGGTTCTTCCTGACTCATTACGATTTCCTCGCGAAACTCGAGGATACGACCGGCCTACCGCCGGGACCGACAGGCTTGCAGCCCCTCCCCGATATGCTCGTGCGCCTGAGCCGTGCACCGGTTGCGTCGATCGCGTCGATCCGGGGACGGGCGACCGGTGTCGGAAGTGAGCTTGCCCTGGCATGCGACATGCGCTTCGCCAGCCGCGAAAAAGCCGTCTTGTCGCAGTGGGAAGTCGGCGCCGGTGTGGTGCCTGGGGGTGGCCCAATGGCACGGCTCCCGCGTCTCATGGGACGAGGACGCGCACTGGAAGTGCTTCTGGGGGCCGACGACATCCCCGGCGATCTCGCGGAACTATACGGATACGTCAACCGGTCATTGCCGGATGCCGACCTCGACGCGTTCGTCGAGTCGCTCGCTACCCGCATCGCATCGTTCGACAAGCGGGCGATCAAAGAGACCAAGCGCTTCGCCGACGTGGCCAGTCTGCCGCCCGACTTCGAAATCGCACCGGAGTGGGACGTGTGCTTTGCCTCGATCATGCGGCCGGCCGCGCAAGAGAGGATCAAGAAGTTGATGGAGCGAGGCTTTCACAAGGCGGGTGATGTGGAAGACCGCTTGGGATACCACGTCGGCCAGCTCGGGCGCTGAGCGATGTCACACCATGCCTCCGGTCCCGAGTTCGGGTTTCCACGCGGGGATGCCCGACTCGACATGACGGATCTCTATGCGTTCCCCAAGCCAGGCGACCCGGGCAAGTCGATTCTCGTTTTGAACGTCCATCCGTCCGTGGGCGTGAACCCTCCGGGGCCCACGACGAAAGAGCCCTTCGCGCCGGGAGCGCTGTACGAATTCAAAATCGACACGGACGACGATGCCGTCGCCGACATCGCCTACAACGTGCAGTTCTCCTCTTCCGAAGACGGGAAGCAGACCGCGACACTTCGCCGTATTCAGGGTGAACGAGCCGCCGGGGTGTGCGACGACGGCGAAGTCATCGTCGAGGCAGCACCCGGTCTCGGTCGGGAGGGAAGCCGTGGCGACGACAGCCGGCGACTGCCGCCTGTTCTGTGGTTGGCGCAGCGACCCATTCTTTTTCGATGCAAACGGGTTCTTCAACAAAATGCAGTTCACTGGAGACGATTTCTTCTCCGACAAGAACGTGTGCAGTATCGTCCTTGAAGTGCCCAATTCGGCTTTGGGGACGAACGTGGTGGGACTGTGGGCTCGCACGCTGGAGAAAACTCGAGAAGGCTGGATCCAGGCCGACAGGGGTGGAAGGCCGATGCAAGCGGTTTTCCTTCCCGGAGAATCGAGGGAGGCATACCTCGACGGGGAACCGGCGCATGATGATCGCTTCATTGGCGTCTTCGCGCACGAATTGGAACGCTCGGGGGGCTATACGCCGGAGAACGCGGTAGGCGTGGCGAGAGAGTTGTTGCCAGACGTTCTCCCCTACGATCCTCGCAGACCGGCGCGCTTTCCGGACAATGGCCGGACACTGACCGACGACGTCGTCGACGCGTTCTTCTCCATGCTCACGAACGGAAGGGTGACAGGAGACAAGGTTGGGGCGCACGGCGATCTGCTGAACGAGTTCCCGTACCTTGGCCCCCCGCACGATTAGCGGCTGCGCCGTAGGTTCTCGTCTGGCCGAAGAGAAACGGAGGTTGGCGAGATGGATTACAGGGCATGGGTTGCAAAGGCAGCGAAAGAGCCTTTGGTGCTCGACGCCGTCGATCTCGGGACTATCCATCGCTTGGCGACTTTCTCACGTTCCAGTTCACGATCGACCTGAACTACAGCGAGCTGATCGCCTTCTCTGAGATGGAGTTCGTCGTTGCTGGTCCGGGCCGCGCGACGGCATCCGCAAGTCCTTCAGTGAGACCGCTGGGCTGACCGAAGCCGAGATCATCCACGTGATGGCCGAAAGAGCCGACGCCGAGTTCGCGCTCAGGCTGCCGTTCTCTGCTTCCGTTCAATGTGGAGGCTTCATCGATGACGAAGATGATGCGCCCGAAGCTCGTATTGTCGATGCTGGTGTTTGCATGTGGCTTCTGTCTCGGCACCGTGTTACAGCCATGGTCGGCGGTTCACGCACAACCGACCATGCGCGTGTTCGAGATCAGGACGTATACGGCTGCCGAAGGCAAGCTCGACGCGCTTCACGCGCGGTTCCGGGATCACACTCTAGCGCTCTTCAAGAAGCACGGTATGACGAGCGTCGGCTACTTCAAGCCGCAGGACGCGCCGCTCAAGCAGGACACGCTCATCTACATCCTGGCGCATCCCAGCCGCGAGGCTGCGGCGAAGAATTGGCAGGCGTTTCAAAGCGATCCTGAATGGCAGAAGGTGAAAGCGGCGTCCGAAACGCAGGGCGCCCTTACGACGAAGATCGAGTCCGTCTTTGCCGATCCAACAGACTACTCACCGATGAAGTGATCCGATGCGCCGTCGCGACGGAGCATGGCGATTCGCGGACCTACTCGTATCCCTCGGCTACGAGCTTGCCGTCCTCGACTCTGAACAGCACGCCGTCGAACGGCGTCCGGCGTAGGAAGCCGTGGAGGTTGACCGCGAACAGAAGCGCGGGGTGGTCGGCAGTGCGGAGCAGGCCATAGCTCGCGCTGCGCCGACACCGCACAATGCAGAGAGCTTCAGTTCACCGGAAAGGAGGTCCGAACGATGGCTCTGAAATCTGGGGAGGCGTTCGAGGCGCCGACCCGGCGTGCACGACGGGCGCGGGGATGACCGCCACGTACGACGCGATCATCATCGGCACCGGCCAAGCCGGCCCGTTCCTGGCGCACCGTCTGACGAGCGCGGGCATGCGCGTCGCGATCATCGAGCGCGGCGCGTTCGGCGGCACCTGCGTGAACACCGGCTGCATCCCGACGAAGGCCTTGGTGGCGAGCGCCTACGCCGCCCACATGGTCCGCCGCGCGAGCGACTTCGGCGTGAACGTTGGCCCCGCAGCCGTCGACATGAAGCGTGTGAAGGCCCGCAAGGACGCGATCGCGGGTCAGTCGCGGATCGGCGTCGAGACCTGGTTGGAGACCATGGAGCGGTGCACGGTCTATCGCGCCCACGCCCGCTTCGAGTCGAGGCACGCGGTGAGTCTCGATGCAGACCGGCTCACGGCGGAGCGGATCTTCATCAACGTCGGCGGCCGCGCCGCCGTGCCGCGGCTGCCGGGCCTCGAGCAGATCGAGTACCTCACCAACAGCTCGATGATGCAGCTCGACTTCGTTCCCCGGCACCTGATCGTCGTCGGCGGCAGCTACGTCGGTCTCGAATTCGGGCAGATGCTCCGACGTTTCGGCAGCGAAGTCACCATCATCGAGATGGCGGAGCGGCTCATCCATCGCGAGGACGACGACGTGTCGGCCACGGTCCAAGACATTCTCGAGCGCGAAGGCGTTGTCGTACGCCTGAACGCGACGTGCATTGGCTTCGCGAAGCGCGGCGGCGATATCGTCGCGCACGTGGACTGCGCTCAGGGCGCGCGCGAGGTGACCGGGACCCACGTCCTCCTCGCGGTGGGACGACGGCCAAATACCGACGACCTCGGGCTCGACGAGGCCGGCGTGGCCACGGACGAGCGCGGCTACATCGTCGTCGACGATCAGCTCCGCACCGGCGTGCCCGGCATCTGGGCACTCGGCGATTGCAACGGCAGGGGCGCGTTCACGCACACCGCCTTCAACGACGCCGAGATCGTTGCCGCGAATCTCCTCGACGACGATCCGCGTCGGGTGAGCGACCGCATTCTCACCTACGGTCTGTTCATCGACCCGCCGCTCGGACGGGCGGGCCTCACGGATGCGGAAGTCCGCAAGAGCGGCCGACCCGCGCTCGTCGGCAAGCGCCCAATGGAGCGGGTCAAGCGCGCGGTAGAAAAGGGAGAGACGCAGGGCTTCATGAAGATCGTGGTCGACGCGGAGACGCGCGCAATCCTCGGCGCCGCCATCCTCGGCACCGGTGGCGACGAGGTCATTCACTCCATCCTGGACGTCATGTACGCCAAGGCCCCGTACACGACGATCCAACGCGCGATGCACATCCACCCGACGGTGTCGGAGCTCATCCCGACCATGCTGGGCGAGCTGAAGCCGCTCTCATGACGCGATGATCTTGGAACGTTCCGCGTGATAGCGGGGTAGTTACGAGCAGGGATTGGCTAAGCTACTGGCTGTAAACGTCGGCCTGCCGCAGGACGTGCCGTGGCGCGGCGCCACGGTCCACACCCGGGTGTGGAAGCAGGCCGTCAGCGGTCCCCGCATGGTCCGTCGACTGAACATCGACGGCGACGGGCAAGGCGATCTCGCGGGGCATGGGGGCGAGCACCGAGCGGTGCTCGTCTACCAAATCGCGTCATGTCGCGACTGGCAGCGGCAGCTCGGACGCGACGATCTCGGCTGCGGTCAATTCGGCGAGAACTTCACCGTCGACGGGCTCGCCGACGACGAGGTGTGCATCGGCGATCGGTACCGGATCGGTGACGCGCTGTTCGAAGTTACCCAGCCGCGCGTGACCTGCACCCGGAGGAGCTTCGGCTGGAGCTCGAGCGGGATCTCGCCGACCTCGTCGAGGAAAAGCGTGCCGCCATGGGCCACCTCGAAGCGCCCGATCTTTTGCGCGATGGCCCCGGTGAACGCGCCCCGCTCGTGACCGAAGAGCTCACTCTCGAGGAGCCCCGACGGAATGGCCGCGCAATTGATCTTGACGAAGGTTCGCTCGCGGCGGCCGCTTCGGTCGTGAACGGCGCGCGCGATCAATTCCTTCCCCGTGCCGGTCTCGCCGAGGACGAGCACCGTCGCGTCGGTCGGCGCGACGGTCTCCACGTGCTGGAGGACGTCTCGGAGCGGGCGGCTCTCGCCGACGATTTCCCCGAAAGGGTGCTCGGCGCGGATCTCGCTCTCGAGGTAGACGCGCTCCTCGGCGAGCCTTTCCGTGAGCTGGGCGATCTCCCGGAATGCGAGCGCGTTGGCGACCGCCATCGCGACCTGGCGGGCGACCGCCTCGATCATCGCGACCGACGCCGGCGTGAAGGCATCGGGCTGATGGTTGCCCACGGTCAGCGTACCGAGCCCGCGGTCGCCGACGACGAGCGGGACGGCGCAGACGGACCGGATGCCCGCCTCGCGCATCGCGGCCGCCGTGTCGGCGAAGCGACCCGTCAGGTCGTCTTCGCCGAAGATGAGGGTCCGTCGCGCGGTGAACGCCTGGCCGGCGGCCGAGCCCGTGAAGCGTTTGCCGACATACCTGCGCCCATCGCTCGACTTGGCAGCGGCCGCGTGGACCACGAGCTCGCCGGTATCCTTGTCGTAGAGCGCGAGGGCGGTGAACGCGTGCGGGATCGCTCGCTCCAGAGACGAGGAGATGGCATCGACGAGCCCGGGCAGATCGAGGTTGGCAACCATGGCGTTCGTGACCTCGAGCAGCAGCCGGAGATGATCCCGCTCGGTCGAGAGCTGCCGCTGCGTGGCCTGCGCCTCGTCGAAGTTCAGCGCGTTGTCGACCGCCACCGCCACGAGTTTAGCGACCTCGCCCAGGAAGGTGACGTCCGCAGCGGTGTAGGCGACCGGCGCGCGGCTCCCGAAGCCCAGCGCACCGATCCGCCGGCGCGCGGTCGTCAGTGGAAGACTGCAGAAGCTGACGATGCCACGTTCCTGGAGCTCCGCCATCGCCCGGGGCCACCGCGTCTCGGCCGCCGTATCGGGGACGATGAGCGGCTGCTGCGTCTCGATCACCCATCCAGAGGGGCTTCGGTCGACCGGATGCTCCGGGAGTGTCGTGAACTCCGAGCCGGTCGTCTCGAGGGCCCGGGCGCTCGTGACGCCGCGCTCGGGTCGGAGGAGGACGAGGCCCAGACGGTCGAAGCGGACGACACGCTGCAGCTGGCGGGCCAGACGGCGGAAGAGCTCCTCCGGGTCTCGGCAGGCCGTGATCGATTCGGCGACGGCGAGCAGCGCCTGGAAGCGCTCCACCAGGGACAGAGGGCCGGTCGAAGCGTCCCGCGCCGCTGCCGCCGTCTCCATCCTACTTCTCGAGCATCGGCCGACCTTCATGGGTCACGAGCAGGTCGTGCATGTCGTTGGCGTGCTCCTCCTCCTGCGCCAGGATGCGCTCGAGGAGCACCCGGGTGGTCGGATCCCGGTCGCCGAAGTAGCGCACCATCTCACGGTACGTCTCGATGGCGACGCGCTCGGCGACCAGGTCTTCCTTGATCATGTCGATGAGGTCCTCGCCCTCGGCGTACTCCGAGGCGGCCCGGGAGCCGACGCCGTCCGGGTTCAGGTTCGGCTTGCCGCCGAGCTGATTGATCCGCTCGGCGAGGAGGTCGAGATGCTCCTCTTCCTCCTTCGCGTGCTGAGCGAACTCTTCCTTGACCGCCTCGCTGGCGAGTCCGGTCGCGCAGACGGCGTGGAACTTGTAGCGGAGGATGCACACGATCTCCGTGGCGACCGCGTGGTTCAGGAGGGCGACGGCGTCCTCCACCTTGCCGCCGTAGTTCTGCGTGACGGCACCTTCGCTGAGATGCTCCCGCGCCCTGCGCCGAATCTCCTTGATGTCCGAAAGAAACTCCCCTCGAGCCCTCATTGCCTGTCCTCCCTTCTACTTGAGGCCGTTTCGATCCTTCGTCGGCACAAACCTCACGATCCGCTGTCGGCGACTTCCCGCGCCGTCTCGGCGGCTTCCCATCCGCCACCGACCGCTTTGTAGAGCGCAACGAGCTCGAGCGCGACGTCGCGCTCGGTCTGTGCGAGCGTGTCCTGCGACGTGAAGACCGATTGCTCCGCCACGAGCACGGTGAGGAAGTCGGTGAGCCCCTGGCCGTACAGGTTACGGGCCAGCTCCGCGGCGCGCTGGTTCGCACGCACGGCCTCCTCGAGCTGCGCCCGGGTCGCCTGCTCGTGTGAGAAGGCGACGAGCGCGTCCTCGACGTCCTGGAACGCCTGCAGCACGACGCCCTCGTAGGCCGCGAGGAGCTCCTGCTGCGCCGCGGTCTGGAGCGCGATGTTGGCCCGGATCCGGCCGCCCTCGAAGATCGGCCAGGAGACGCTCGGGCCGAGCGACAGGAGCCGGCTCTCCCAGTCGAAGAAGTCCGAGCCGCGGACGCTCTGGAGACTCGCGGCACCCGAGATGAAGAAGCGCGGAAAGAGGTCACGGGCGGCGACGCCGATCTGGGCGGTCTGAGAGGCGAGCTGCCGCTCCGATCGGGCGACGTCCGGCCGGCGGAGCAGGAGCTCGGACGGGAGACCGACGGCCACCTGCGCGGGCGGCTTCGGAATCGGCCCGACGGCCGCGAGCTCCTGCTCGAGCGCCATCGGCGGCTGCCCGATCAGGACGCTAAGCACGTGCATCGCCTGCGCGGCCTGCTGCTCGAGGAGCGGGATCGTCGAGGCGGTGGTTGCGACCTGGGCGGCGGCGCGCTGGACGTCCAGCTCCGGCGCGAGCCCCGCGTTGAAGAGCCGTCGCGTCAGGTCGAGCGTCCCCTGCTGCGCGGCGACATTCTGGTTCGCGAGTGCAATCCGCTGCTGGAGGCTCCGGTAGGTGACGTACTCGAGGCCCACCTCCGCCATGAGCGAGACGAGGACCGCGTTCCGGTCGTCCTCCGCCGCCTCGACGCTGGCGTCGGCCGCTTCGACGGACCGGCGGATGCCGCCGAAGACGTCCAGCTCCCAGTTGGCGTCGAAGCCCGCCTGGAAGAGATTGAACGACTTTCCCGCGCCCCCTACGCTCACGCCGTTCTTGCTCGTTCGGTCACGGGCGTAGGACCCTGATGCTTCGACATGCGGCCAGAGGTCGGCCGCCGCGATACGGCGCGACGCGCGGGCCTCGCGCACCCGGGCCTCGGCTTGCTGCAGGGTGAGGTTCGACTCCGCGGTGCGCTGGATGAGGGACATCAGGAGCTGGTCGTCGAAGGTGGTCCACCAGGCCGTCGGGGCGCCGTCGACGATGGCGTCGCTGCGCCCCTCCGGCGGCGCCGTCGGTGCGAGTTCACCCCAGGACGGTGGTGTGGCGACGTCCGGCCGTCGGTAGTTCGGCCCCACCATGCATCCTACCGTGCCGAGCACGACGACGAGGAGGAGGGACGAGCGTCTCGTCATGGCTTCGCCGCGCCGGGCGCGGAGTTGGCTGGCTTCGCAATCTCGACCCGGCTGCCTTCAGCGATGTTCGCCGATATTCCGGTCGCCACCACGTCGGTCGTTTCGAGTCCCGACAGCACCTCCGCATCGTTCCCGTAGTCGCGGCCGATCTGGATCGGCCGGTAGTGGAGCGTACCGTCCGCGTCGACGAGCGCTACCCGCACGCCGTTGGCGTCGATCAGGAGGGCACTCTGCGGGACGACGATCGGCGGGTCCGCCCGCTGGACCTTGAACCGCACCGTGGCGTAGCTCCCGGACAGCAGGAGGCCCTCGGGGTTCCGCACCTGCACCTCGGTCAGGAGCGTCCGCGACGTCGGGTCGATCGCACCGGCGGTGCGGGTCACCGTACCCTGGAAGACCCGGCCGGGAAGCTCGCGGACGCTCACGTCCGCGGACTCGCCGGCCCTGATGTCCGGCGCGTAGGACTGCGGCACGTAGACGAAGATGCGCAGGACATCGACCTGCGCGAGGCGGAAGAGCTCGCGCGTCCCGCTGGTCGAGCCCGCGGAGATGAGCGAGCCCGGATCGACGTTGCGCACCGTGATGACCCCGTCGAAGGGTGCGTACACCTTCTGGAAGCTCTGGAGTTCCAGCAGACGATGCACGTTGGCCTCGTCGGCGTTCACGGTGGCGCGGGCGGCATCGACGACCTTCTCGGCATCCGTCACGGCCGACGTCCGCTCGTCGATCTGCTGCTTCGACACCGTGCCCGGTCCCGCCGCGACGTAGCGCTGGAGCGTCGTCCGGGCGAGCGCGAGGTCGGCCTCGAACTTCACCACGTTCGCCTTGTCCTGGGACATCGTCGCGATCGCCTGCATCAGCTGCTGGTCGACTTCCGGGGTGTCGATGTCGGCGAGCAGCTGTCCCTTGTTCACGCGGTCGCCGATGTCGACGAAGCGCGCGTTCAGGTAGCCGTCGGTGCGCGCCCAGATACCCGTCTCGAGGATCGCCTCCATGCTCCCCGGCAGCGGGACCGCGAGCACCTCGGGCGCGCGGCGGGGGCTCACCGTCGACACCATCGGGGCCCGGTTCTGCACCGCATCCGCGCTGGTCCGTAGCCGGTGGCGCAGCACCAGGCGCGGGACGACGCCCACCAGGAAGAGGACGGCGAAGACAGCCGCCGCGGCGACCAGGATGCGGCGGATGTGGCGGACGGGGACGACGCTGGGGGCGATCACGACGGCGGGCTGGGGAAGGCTCATCGATATCCTTCGCTCATGCGCGGAGCTCCGGTGGTATCTCGGTCACGGCCTGCTTCCGGCGAAGCACGCTGTAGACCACCGGCACGAAGAGGAGCGTGGCGAAGGTCGCGAGCGTGAGCCCGCCGATGACGACGCGGCCGAGAGGGGCGTTCTGCTCGCCGCCCTCGCCGAGGCCGAGCGACATCGGCAGCATGCCGAGGATCATCGCGAGCGCCGTCATGATCACCGGACGGAGCCGCGTCGTGCCCGCCGCGAGCGCCGCGTCGTGAGCGTCGAGCTCCTCTTCCTCGCGTTGCTCGTTCGCGAACTGGACGACCAGGATCGAGTTGCTGGTCGCCACGCCGACGCACATGATCGCGCCCATCAGCGCCGGGATCGAGATGTTCGTCTGAGTGACGAGCAGCATCCAGAGCACGCCCGCCATCGCGCCCGGGAGCGCCATCAGGATGATGAGCGGGTCGAGCCACGACTGGAAGTTGACCGCCATGAGCAGGTAGACGAGCACCACCGCCAGCACCATCCCGCCGGCGAGCGCCGTGAAGCTCGACCGCATCGTCTCCGCCTGCCCGCGGATCGTGATGAACGTCCCCCGCGGCAGCGTCGGCCGGACCTCGTCGACGATCCGCTCGACGGCGCTCGACACCGACCAGAGGTCGGCGCGATCGCAGGCCGCGAGCACGTCGAGGACCGGCTGGACGTTGTAGTGGCTGATGACGCCGGGCGCGACGTTCCGGCGAATCGATGCGAGGTTGGTGAGGAGCTGCGGGCGGGGCTGACCGGGCACGGCGATCGGGGTAGTGGCGAGGGCGTCGACCGAGTCGATCCGGTACTGCGGCGTCTGCACGATGACGGGGTAGTTCACGCCGGTCTGCACGTTGAGCCAGTAGTTCGGATTCGCCTGGGCGGTTCCCGAGAGCGACACGAGCATGCTCTGCGCGACGTTCGATTCCGTGAACCCGATCTGGCGCGCCATCCAGCGGTCGACGTCGACGTCGAACTCGGGATAGCGCGGCACCTGCTGCAACCGCACGTCAGCCGCGCCGGGGATCGCCGCGATCCGCCGCACGAGGTCCTCCGCGATTCCGACGTTGCGCGGATCCCGCCCCACGACCTGGACGTCGATCGGCGCCGCCAGCCCGAAGTTCAGGATCTGCGACACGATGTCGGCGGGCTGGAAGAAGACGGTCAGGTCCGGAAAGCGCTTCCCGAGGATCGTGCGCAGCTTCTCGGCGTAGGCGGTGGTCGACGCGTGCACGGGCTTGAGCGCGATCAGGATCTCCCCGTCGGCGGAGGTGACGAGCGACGCGTCGCTGAAGGCGAAGTTGACGCCGCCTTGGGGGAGACCGAGGTTGTCGATCACCGTGTCGATCTCCCCGGCCGGGATCGTCTGACGGATCACGTCCTCGATGTCCGCCAGACGACGCTCCGTTTCCTCCAGTCGCGTGCCCGCCGGGCAGCGGACGTGCAGGCGAAGCTGCCCGGCATCGACCGTCGGGAAGAAGTCCATCCCGATCAGCCAGAAGAGGCCGAGGGAGAACGTAACGAAGCCCGCGAACAACCCGGCCACGATGCGCCGGTGACCGAGCGCCCACGCGAGAAGCTTGCCATACCCATCCCGCAAGCGCTCGAAGCGGCGGTTGAATGCCCGATGTACGGCCCAGATGCGTCCCGCATCGGTGACGGTGTGCTCGGCGCCCGGGGCGTGCAGGTGCGCTTCGGCCGGCAGCAGGTAGCGCACCATCGTCGGCACGACGGTGCGGGAGAGGAAATAGCTCGCCAGCATGGCGAACACGACCGCTTCGGCGAGCGGGGTGAAGAGGTACTTGCCAACCCCGGTGATGAACACGACCGGGACGAACACGATGCAGATGCAGAGCGTCGCGACGAACGCCGGGGTGGCGATCTGCTGTGCCCCGTCGAGGATCGCGCGGATCACCGGCTTCCCCATGGCGAGGTTGCGGTTCGTGTTCTCGATCTCGACGGTCGCGTCGTCGACGAGGATGCCGACCGCGAGCGCGAGGCCGCCGAGCGTCATCACGTTGAGCGTCTCGCCGAAGAGCGACAGCGTGATGATCGACACCAGGATCGCGAGCGGGATCGAGACCATGATCACGAGCGTCGAGCGCCACGAGCCGAGGAAGAGGAGGATCATGAGCCCGGTGAGGGTGGCAGCGATCGCGGCCTCGCGGAGGACACCCTGGATCGAGGCGCGCACGAATACCGACTGATCGAAGAGCGGCTTGATGGCGAGCTCAGGCGGCAGCGTCGCCTGGATCCGCGGCAGGGCGTCCTTCACGCGTTGCACGATGTCGAGCGTCGAGGCGCTCGGCGTCTTGAGGACGGTCAGCAGCGCCGAGCGCCGCCCGTCGACGTGCACCTGGTTGGTCTGCACCTGGAACCCGTCGCGGACCTGGGCGACGTCCCGCATGTAGACCGTGGCGCCGCCGACCTGCCTCACGGGGAGGTCGTTCAGCGTCTCGAGGATGTCGGGCGAGGAGTTGGTGCGGACGTTGTACTCGATCGGTCCGATCTTGGCGGTGCCGGCCGGGAGGATGACGTTCTGGCTGCCCAGAGCGGCGGAGACGTCGAACGCCGACAATCCCTTCGCGTAGAGTGCCTCGGGGTTGAGGTCGACCATGACCGAGCGCACCTTGCCGCCCCACGGCAGCGGCACCTGCGCGCCCTGGACGGTCGCGAGCTGGGTGCGGATGAAGTTGAGGCCGTAGTCGTAGAGCTGCTGCTCGGAGAGCGTCGGCGACTGGAGAGCCAGCTGGAGGATCGGGACGTTCGACGCCGAGTAGCGGATGATCAGCGGGGGCGTCGTCCCCGGCGGCATGGTGCGGAGGAGGGTCTGGTTGATCGCCGTCACCTCAGCGTCCGCCGCCCCGATGCTGGCGTCGGGGTGGAAGAAGACGCGGATCAGCCCCACGCCGGCGATCGACTGCGATTCGATGTGCTCGATGCTGTTGACGGTCGTCGTCATCGCCCGCTCGGAGATGGTGACCATGCGGCCCTCGACTTCGTTCGGCGAGAGGCCGCTGAACTGCCAGATGACCGAGATGACCGGGATGTTGATCTCGGGGAAGATGTCGACGGGCGTCCGGGCGATGGTGAGAACGCCCCCTATGGCGATCAGCATCGCCATCACGATGAACGTGTACGGGCGGCGGAGTGCGAGGCGGACGATCCACATCGCTCAACCTATGGCCCTTCCGTTCGCATGATTCGCGGCATTGCCTCGTCGTCTCCGATCGCAACCGCCGTGCCGCTGCGAGCTCGAGAGCTCGCCGACCCGGAAACCGCGCGCCCGTGAAACTACTCCTGGATGAGGGAGGGCCGCTGGCCGGACGGCCGAGGGTCTGTGTGCCGATCTGTCGGCACGAATGCCGGCCGGTCGGCAGGCGCCGTCTGGTGTGCCGCGCCCACGCTGGGCGTCGGCGCGTCGTGCTTGTCACGCGTGTTCATCACGATCGGCCGTACGCGGCGATCGGCTCATTCAGGGGCCGGTTACGTAAACTCTGGCGGCTCGACGACCGTGAATCGCTCGGCAAGCTGGGGGATGATCGGCCTCCACATGCGCGAGGTCTCTGCGTAGCCGTGGAGTAGGATCAACGGTGCACCGCGGCCGGCCGTCAGATAGCGGAATGTGACGCCGTCGACCTCCGCCGTGCGTGAGACCGCGGTCTTGTCCGACATTCCGGCGAACGCCGTCCCCGGAATTGCCGCGGAGAGGAGGAGCAGGCCGAACGCGGCCGAACCGAGAGGCCGGTCAAGAGCGCGCTTCATGGGACATTCCTCCAAAGAGTCGACCTTCAGTACTCCTGCTTGCGCTGCGATCCGCTCGGCGGGTCCCCGAGGCCAGCGTCCTTCGCCGCGAGCTGTCCGATCGCCGACCAGTCGAGCGCCTCGCCACCGTGAGCGAGCAGCGTCAGGAAGCGATCGCGGAGCAGGCTTGCCAGCGGCATCGGCACGCGAAGGGTTTCCGCCGCGGCGAGGGTGAGCCGGATATCCTTCTCTCCCAGCGCTGCGGCAAACCCTGCGGGCTCGAACTTCCCCTCGGCGATCAGCCCTCCATAGCTCTTGTAGACGGGCGCGGTGAAGAGCGTGGAGGTCAGGAGATCGAGATATCGATGCCCGTCGACGCCGGCCTTGCCGACGAGCGCCAGGGCCTCGCCGAGCGCCTCGATCACCGAGGCGATGAGGAAATTGCCGCTGAGCTTGACGAGGTTCGCGGCTTTGGGCTCATCGCCGACGGGGAAGGTCTTTTGGCCCATCGCCTCGAAGAGAGGCAGGCAGGCGCCGACGGCATCCGGCGCGCCCGCGGCGACGATGAAGAGCTTGCCTGCCGCCGCTGCTTCCGGCCGTCCGAAGACCGGTGCCGCGACGAAACCCTGGCCCGCGTTCGCGTGCGCTGCGGCGAGCCTTTCCGACAATGCGACGCTGATCGTGCTCATGGAGACGTGGATCGCGCCCTTGCCCAGGACCTCGATCACGCCGTTCTCGCCGAATACGACGCCTTCGACGGCACCATCGTCTGCCAGCATCGTAATGACGGCATCGCCCCGGCAGGCGTCTGCCACCTGCGCGGCGGCGCGCGCGCCATGCTCGACTAGCGCTCGCGCCCTGCTGGGCGTGCGATTGTAGACCGTGACCTCGTGGCCCGCCCGGAGCAGGTTCGCTGCCATGCCCGTTCCCATGTGACCGAGCCCGATGAATCCGACCTTCATGATGGCACCCCGCGTTTCTGCTCGTGCGCTTTCGCCGGACCCGCTGGATCAGTAGCAGTAGGTCTCGTTCCCGATCTTCCGGCAGAGGCTCGGGTCCGCGCCGAAGTTTTGAAGCTCGATCTCGAACGGGCGCCGAGATGCCGCGTGGTCATCCGGGTCATCTCGGTGAACCTCCCGACCGTCCGGAGTGCATCATCCGGACCATCGCTGGGGCGTGGATGTTGGAGGACGGAGGGACGGGAGCTGCCGACGGCTCGGCATGTGTGCCGACAGGTCGGCAGAGAAGAGGGTACCGGGCACGAAGCCGCTACGCCGCGGAAGAGTCGCGAGTCGGAAGCGCGTCCGTCGGCCTGGCATCGAACTTGCCTCAGACGGAGAGCGGAGGGTACAGCGATGGCGCCGAGCATCACGCTCCTCGATCTCGTGAATGCGGTCGCCCAGCACGCCCTCTCGGAGGCCGAGGTGATCGCCGCCATCGTTTGCATTGTGAACCAAGGTCACGTGCGGCTCTGCGGAACCTTCAAAGGGGCGCGCTTTGACCTGACCACCTTCACTGCAGCCTGAACGAGGGAAGGAGACAGCCATGTCGCTTATTCCAGGGACGCGCTGCCGCTCGGCGTGCACCATTGTATTCCCGGGAGGGATCGTTCGACGGGCTACGCTGGGGACTCTCGTGTCGCAGCGCGAGAACCTCGGCCGCGAGCTCTTCACCGTCAACTTCGACAGCGGCCAGAAGCTCATCCTCTTCACCCACGAGATCGAGCCCGTAAGAGACGATCTCGCCGCGTAGGCCCGATGCATCGCTTCACCCACTCTCTCTTCCCGACGCCGTCGGCGCTGTTGGCGGTTGCGCTGATCGATGGCGCGACCTCTCTCGCCACGAGTATGGAGACACTGTTCCTGGCCGAGAACGACGCTGCCATGGCGAAGATGATGGCCGCCATGGACGTGAAGCCCTCCGGCGACGTGGACGCTGACTTCGTCGCGACGATGGTTCCGCATCATCAAGGTGCGATCGACATGGCGCAGGCTGAGTTGCGTTACGGGCGCAACGAGCAGCTCCGGCGCCTCGCGCAGGAAATCATCGTGATGCAGCACGAGGAGATCGCGGCGATGCGGTTGGCGATTGGCCAGCCGCTCCCGTCCGCGTCGTCGCCCGACCAGAAACCCCCGGCCGCTTCGACCGACGCCCACCCGACGTTCTCGCCGATGAACGTGCACCCGGGCCTTTGATGTGAAGCTCACCTTCTCCATCTGGTTGCTGCTCGTCACGGCTGTTCTGACCCCTCCGTCCGCTCGGGCGGGGCAGGCCCCGGGCGCCGTTTCCGAGCCGGATGTGCCCGTCAGCCATCGCGACCGCGTGTTGATCATCTCACCATCGCCGTCGTCTCGATCGGCTCGAACTCGGTGACCTTGATCGACACGGCAACCAATGCCGTGAAGCACGTGACGTACGTCGGACGCTCACCGCGGGAGCCGCGCGGTAGTTGCGGAGAGTGCGCCGCCGGACCGCAGGTTTCGATGGTACAGTGTCGGCGACTCAGGCGACTAACAGAAGGAGGAGCGTGATGAGCAGCATCGCCGTCGGTCGGGAACACTCCACACCCATCGACCTCTACTACAAGGACTGGGGCGCCGGGCAGCCCGTCGTCTTCAGTCACGGCTGGCCGCTGACTGCGGACGCCTGGGAAGACCAGATGCTGTTTCTGGCCTCCCGCGGCTACCGCTGCATTGCCCATGACCGCCGCGGCCATGGCCGCTCCAGCCAGCCCTGGAATGGCAATGACATGGACACCTACGCCGACGACCTCGCGGCGCTCGTCGAAACGCTCGATCTGAAGAACGCGATCCATGTCGGCCACTCCACCGGCGGCGGCGAGGTCGCCCGCTACATCGGCCGCCACGGCACGAGGCGCGTCGCCAAGGCCGTGCTGATCGGCGCGGTGCCGCCGCTGATGCTCAAGACGGCGGCCAATCCGGGCGGCTTGCCGATCGAGGCATTCGACCAGATCCGCGCCGCCGTCCTCGCCGACCGCTCGCAGTTCTTCAAGGATCTCGGTGCGCCGTTCTACGGCGCCAACCGCCCGGGCGCCAAGGTCTCGCAAGGCTTACGGGACTCGTTCTGGCTCCAAGGCATGCTGGCGAGTTTCAATGCCGCCTTCGACTGCATCAAGGCCTTCTCAGAGACCGACTTCACGGCGGACCTGAAGAAGTTCGATGTGCCGACTCTCATCATCCACGGCGACGACGACCAGATCGTCCCCATCGGAGCCTCGGCTCTGCTCTCCTCGAAGCTGATCAGGAAAGCCCAGCTGAAGGTTTACCGGGGCGCGCCGCACGGCCTGTGCTCGACTCACAAGGACCAGGTCAACGCCGACCTCCTCTCGTTCATCAGCGCGTAGGTGGAGGACGAAGGATGGCCAAGACACGTCGGGTCGAGAAGGTCTGGAAGAGCAAGCCGACCGTCGAGGGGGCGGGCGTTCACCTGAGGCGGGCCTTCGGCTTCCAGGAGGTGCCACGGCTCGACCCCTTTCTCCTCCTCGACGACTTCCGCTCCAACGAGCCGCCCGAGTACCAGCGCGGCTTCCCCTGGCATCCGCATCGCGGGATGGAGACCATCACCTATGTGCTGGCAGGCGACGTGGAGCACGGTGACAGCCTCGGTAACCGGGGCGTCATCGGGGCGGGGGACGTGCAGTGGATGACGGCGGGGAGCGGCATCGTCCACCAGGAGATGCCGAAGGGCGACAGCCAGGGCCGGATGTGGGGCTTCCAGCTCTGGGCGAACCTGCCCGCGAGCCACAAGATGATGGACCCGCGGTACCGGGAGGTGAAGCGCGACGACATCCCGATGGCGGAGACGGCGGACGGTGCTCGGGTGCGCGTGATCAGCGGGGAAGTGGCGGGCGTTCGGGGACCTGTCCGTGAGATCGTCACCGATCCGGAGTACCTCGATGTCGCGCTCCCTCCCGGCCGCACCTTCACGCATACGGTCAAGCCGACGCACACGGTCTTCGCCTACGTGATCGAGGGCGAGGGCTACTTCGATCCTGAGCGCGACCCCTACGCCCGCGAGGTCGTGGGCGAGAGCTACTTCGACATGGCCCGTCCCTGCCTGTGCGGCAACCATTCGCTGGTGGCCTACGGCCCCGGAGACACGGTGGTCGTTTCGACGGAAGAGCAGCCGGTGCGCTTTCTCCTCGTCGCGGGACGGCCGCTCAACGAGCCGGTCGCCTGGTACGGCCCCATCGTGATGAACACGCAGGCGGAGCTGCGCACCGCATTCCGCGAGTACGAGCAGGGCACCTTCGTGAAGCACGGGCGGCGGTAGCGCGCTTTCCACGTCCCGATCCCATCCCTCCCCACGGCCGCAGCAGCCGCTCTTGCGTGCGTACGAAGGGGCGCTTGACAGGTGACCAAACAGTCACCTATACGCGGTGTGTGAAGGCAGTGTTCAGGGCCCTCGCCGCCCCGCCGCGCCGGAGGCTGCTCGACGCGCTGTTCAAGGAAGACGGGCAGACGCTCAGCGCGCTCGAGCGGCGATTGCCGATGACGCGCTTCGGCGTGATGAAGCACCTGCGAGTGCTCGAGGAGGCCGGCCTCGTGGTCACGAAGAAGCGCGGGCGCGAGAAGCTGCACTTCCTGAACCCCGTCCCGATCAGGCTCGTCCACGACCGCTGGGTGAGCAAGTACGCCGCGCCCTGGGCCGCGACCCTGAGCGGGCTCAAGCACAGATTGGAGGACAAGGCGATGGAGAAGGTGTTCGAGATCTACATCAAGACGAGCCCACAGCGTCTGTGGGAGGCGATCACCGACCCCGAGATGAGGCGCAAGTATAATTTTGGCGTGCGCGTGAAGTCCGACTGGACACCCGGCTCCCGTTACCAGGGCACCAGCTCGCTGAACGACACCGCGATCCTGGAGGGCGAGAACCTCGTGGTCGATCCGCCGCGCCGGCTCGTCCAGAGCTTCAGGGCCCTGTGGAGCGAGGACGTGAAGCGCGAGGGGACCTCGAGGGTCACCTGGGAGATCGAGCCGGTCGGCGATTCATGCCGGCTGACCGTCACCCACGACCAGCTGCGCGAGGACGCCAACGCCGAGCTCTACGGCGGTTGGATGATGATCCTCTCCGGCCTGAAGACGCTGCTGGAGACCGGGCAGTTGCTGACGACGCCTGGCTCGCTGCGCTACTCGCAAGGCCCGAAACCGGCTGCGTGAGACAGCGACGGGCCTGATCGCTGGTGCGCCTGATCGGGCGCCACGGCGGGCTTCGCTTACCCCTCGCCGAGGCGCAGGCCGCGGATCAGCTCCTTCGCGCCCGGAATCAACCCCGGGGCCATGCTGAGCGAACGGAAGCCCAGCCGGAGCAGTTGCGGCATCGTCTCCTCGCGCCCTGCCAGCTCGCCGCACAGCGCGATCGGCACGTCTGGCGCGTCGCTGATGGCGATCGCCAGCAGCCGCAGGACGGCGGCATGGGTGTCGTCGTAGTAATGGCTCACGGCGGGATCGTCCCGTCCCGCCGCGAGCGTGTACTGCGCGAGGTCGTTCGTGCCCACGGAGAGGAAGTCCACGTGGCGGGCGATCGTGGCGACGTCGAGCGCGGCGGCGGGCGTCTCGATCATCGCCCCGAAGGGAGGCCGTTTCGCGCCCGGGAACGTCGCGAGCGTGGCGTCGAACAGCGCGCGCATCTCGCGGGTGTCCGCCTCCAGCGTCACCATCGGAACCAGGATGCGGACGTCCTGCTCCTGCGCGAGGCGGACGAGTGCGGCAAGCTGAGTCCGCGCCAGCTGCGGATACTCGAGCAGCAGGCGCACGCCGCGCCGTCCGAGCGAGGGGTTGGGCTCGACGGGGTGGGGCAGGAACGGCACGGGCTTGTCGCCGCCGACGTCGAGGAGCCGGATCGTGACGGGCC
>Ga0209376_1000263_pt1 | contig 58800 bp, 62 predicted proteins | sample GraSoiAngelo_134_FD_185891 | JGI IMG/M metagenome (GOLD analysis project Ga0209376, IMG submission 185891) | Grasslands soil microbial communities from the Angelo Coastal Reserve, California, USA - 14_0929_05_30cm (SPAdes) (version 2) | ecosystem: Environmental > Terrestrial > Soil > Grasslands ...
GATGTAATCGTCTGAGCTCGGATCATATCCAGAGTCCAATTCATCGAAGAGAACATAAACCTTTGGCGCTGTCCTTCCGATAGCAACCAGCGCATTCCACAACCATTCATTTAGGCGTTCAAGCGTTTGACTCAGGTTCGCATCTTTCTTGACTTCAACGCTACCCAATCCAAACCCAAACGCTTGCGGCTCAAACGATATGCCATCGAATTTGAAACCGCCTGACGGGAAAGTCTTGCGGTAGTCAAACGCGATCGCGCCCCAATTCTTCTGAATAAACTTCTCAATGCTCGCAAGCGCCTTCTTGGCATCTGAGGCATACCGACCCGGACGAGCGTCCTCAGTCAGCAATACTTTAAAGATCTCCATGAAAGTGAGGAACTTCCAGGACGCTAGAAATCGCTCGTAACGGGTCATTGCCGGATGTGCGCAGCGTGCATGAAGAGCCCATGGGTAGTCTCTAAAAGCGAGGCCGCGTGCGAAAAACTTCCTGTCGTCAGTCCGCTCAATCAGTGCCAAGTAAAGGGCGGTCTTGCCAGCGCCTTTCCTACCAATCACAACCTGCCGGGTACCCGACTCTACGTCGTCATAGACAGGCGTTTGGACGAAGAATCGTTTGATGTCGTCGTCCTCTGCGGCAATTGCCCCGAAATTCTTGACTTCACAGAGGTCTTTCATGAGTCCCTCTTATGACATCGATCACCGAACGCTCCTCCGTCCTCGCTTGAAGTAAAGTGAGTAGTCCAACGAGCAAGGAGCCGACCGCAGCGTACGCGGTTGTACGTGAGGATCGGCGACGAGCGAGAACGAAGGCGGGCGAGGTTAGATGGCCCGGCATCTCAAGCGTCCTCGGGGGCTTCGATGACGACGCGATCCTCACCATCGTGCTCGCGCATCCGCACGGCGACGGTCTCGCGACGGGACGTGGGCAGGTTCTTGCCGACGTAATCGGGCCGGATGGGCAACTCGCGGTGCCCGCGATCGACGAGAATCGCGAGCTGGATCATACGCGGCCGCCCCAGGTCGATCAGCGCGTCGAGCGCGGCCCGAATCGTCCGGCCGGTGAAGAGCACGTCGTCGACGAGGACGACGGTCTTGCCCTTGATGCTGAAGGGAATGTCGGTGCCGCGGACCACCGGGGCGCCCCGCATGTCGAGGTCGTCCCGGTAGAGCGTGATGTCGAGCGTGCCGACTGGCAGCGTGGTGCCGTCGATGCGCGCGATCTTCTGGGCGAGCCGCTGGGCCAGGGTGACGCCCCGGGTGCGCAGGCCGACGAAGGTGACGTCCTTGGCGCCGCCGTTCTTTTCGAGGATCTCGTGGGCAATACGTGTCAGCGCGCGGTCGAGCGCCGACTCGTCGAGGACTTCGGCCTTTTCACGGAGCTTCGGCGGGCCACTGCTCATTTCCGCTCCTTGCGAGCCTCGCGGGGCACACTTAAAGGAGTTCACTGCACCAGCGACTAATGCACTCTACACAGAATCTCGGGCCCGTGTCAACGAATTGCCCTACAGGTAGGGCCTCACGCTGGTCTCAGGAGGCTCCGACGGCCGCCTCTGCGTGGGTCGATTCCGTGAAGGTCGGCTCCCAACCGGGTTCGGGATCTGCGACGAAGCAGGGCATCTCTCCGAGATGGGCGTAGCTGAGCAGACGACGCTCCATGCCGCTCGCCACTGGGTCCACACCGGCTCGCTCGAGCGCCGGCTCGGTGAAGAGCAGGTAACCGTCGGCGTCGACCGGGTTCTTCAACAGTCGATGCGCCAGGATGACGTCCGGCCCGGCGACGCGGGCGTGTCCGCCGACGACCTGGCGGACGAACCGCCCGTGGTGGGCGATGAGCTTGAGGTTGAGCTGCGCCGTTGCGCGGCAGGCCCCGCAGGAGCACGAATCGTCGAGCGCCATCCTGCTCTGCACTTCCTTGAACCCTCGGAACGCGTCCATGAGGGCGTTCGGGATCACGCGGCTGTCGACGGTCCCCTCGGGCCCGATGGCGAACACCGCGTCTCCCTCCAGCTCCTGGATCTCGAGGGGAGGCGCCAGGCGATGCATCACGGCCTCGAGCAGCGCACCGGTGATCTCGGCGCCATGCTGGAGCTCGGTGGCCGTCACGAACGCGGTGAACCCGGAGATGTCGGCCAGGATCAGGAACCCCTCGTCACTCATGTCACAGGCTAAGACACCGGATGGGTGTCCCGGTGAAACGCGGGCGAGGACTCCCTCAGCGCGGGCCTTCCTTCCAGCGGGGGCGGATCCGGCGCTCGTGCTCGACGGTTACCCGGCCGTTCTTGATCACCCAGGGGCGGAACGGCTGGGCGGCGACGATGTCCTCGACGCGCTCGCAATCCCAGACGACGAGGTCGGCGCGGCAGCCCTGAACGATGCCGTAGTCGGGCAGGCGCAGGATCCGCGCGGGGTAGATCGTCAGGCAGTCGACGAGCGTACGCAGGTCCTGGGGTGTCCCCATGTGCGCCGCCACCGAGGCCAGGAACGCCATGTGGGCGAGATCGGCGGTGCCCACGGGCGTGAAGGGATTACGCACGTTGTTGGTGCCGAGCGCGACCGGCACGTCGGCCGCCAGCAACCGGCGGATCGGCGCGAGCCCGCGGGGCGGATTGATGTCGTCGTTCCGGCCCATGAGGTAGAGGTCGGTGGCCGGCAGCGAGATGACGCCGATGCCGGCCTTGGCCAGGTCCTCGGCAAGCTCCTTCTGCTCGACGGCCGGCAGCGCCGAGGCTTCGCTCAGATGGCCCACGGCGACGCGGCCCCGCCAGCCCGTCCGATGCGTGCGATCGATCACCTTGCGGATGTGCATGTGCGCCGGCTCGTCGAAGAAGTCGATGTGGAAGTCGACGTCGACGTTGAAGGCCTGAGCGAGCCCGAAGACGATGTCGATGTGCTGATCGGCGTCGCGGTCGTTGTAGGGGACGCCCCCTACCGCGTCGGCGCCCATCTGGAGCGCCCGTCGCAGCAGGCCCTCGGTGCCCGGGGCTTGGAGGATCCCCTCCTGGGCGAACGCGCAGAGGCGGAGGTCGATGGCCGGCGCGTACTCCTGCTTCAGCGCCAGCGCTGTCTCCATGCTGAACCCGCGCTTGGCCTCGGCCACCATGCGAATCGCGTCCAGCGCCGACTCGGCGCCGGTCGCCAGGCGCTCCGACAGCAGCGCCTTGTCGAGGTGGATGTGCGCTTCGACCAGGCCCGGCGTGACGACGCGGCCGCCGACGTCGATGCGCTCGTTCGCCGGCGCGCGCACGCCCGGCTCGTGGGTCAGGAGCTCCGTGATGCGGCCGTTGGCGATCGAGATGTCGACCAGGCGCGGGCGGCCCGGCAGCACGCAGCCACGCAGCAGGAGGTCGGTCACGAGCGGCGGGCCATCCGCTTCTGCACCATGTGAAGGCTGCCCTCCTGGTCGGGTGACACGCCGTTTCGTCCCGCGTAGGACGGCACGGCCTGGAGCAGCTTCTGGCCGGTCGTCGGATCGATCAATCTGGCCAGCTTGATGCCGTCCACGCGCATCAGCGCGATCTCGGCCAGCGACAGCACGCGACAGCCCTCCTCCAGGTGTCCGCCGAACGCGCGGTGGCGGTCCGTGAGCACCATGTGGCAGTGCACGTGATAGTTCGCGATCACGCCGCTCATGGCGAGGATCTCCACGCCGCGAGGCGTCGTGCGCCGATAGAAGTTCTTGGGAGGGAAGGAGGGGCCGATCGCCCCGCTGACCGCCACGTCGGTGAGGCTGCCGAAGCCCGTGAGGATGACGCCGTTCCTGATCTTCTGCTGGCGGCAAATTTCCCTCAGAGATTCCAGGAGGCGGTCGCCGTAGGCCAGGCGGAGGACGACGATGCGGCCGGCGCGTGCTCCGCGCGCGATCATCCGTGTCGCAGCCATGGGGTCTCCTTTCCGAATCGCCCCGCGGGCATCATACGCGGTTGGTGGTTCGATCACGGAATTCATCACGCGATCTCGAGGAAGGCGTCGGCCGGTAACCGCACGCCGATCGGATCCCCGGGGCCGAGTGGCGGCGCGGCGCGAACGGTGGCGAGCAGCCGCACGCCGCTCGACAGCTCGACCCTGACCTCGGTGTGGTCGCCGAGGTACATGACGCCGATCACCAGCGCGGCGAGCGTGTCGGCGCCCTCCCCGAGCTCCACGCGCTCGGGCCGGATTAGCAGCCGCACGTGCTCGCCCGGGACCAGCGGCCGGGGCAGGCGGACGTCTACCCGCTGGCCGCCCGCGATCTCGACGGCGCGCGCCTCGAGCGCGCGCGCTTCGAGCACGGTGGAAGCGCCGATGAAGTCGGCGACGAACCGGGTGGCCGGCCGCTCGTACACCTCGCGCGGCGTGCCGAGCTGCTCGATGCGTCCCGCATTCATGACGGCGATGCGATCGGACAGGCCCAGCGCCTCGTGCTGATCGTGGGTGACGAAGAGCGTCGTGATGCCGACCGCCCGCTGGATCTCCTTGAGCTCGGTTCGCATCTCCTCACGCAGCTTGCGGTCGAGCGCGGCCAGCGGCTCGTCGAGCAGGAGCACGCGTGGCCGGATGACGAGAGCGCGGGCGAGCGCGGCGCGCTGCTGCATTCCGCCCGAGAGCTGGCCTGGGCGCAACGTCGCCACGCCGTCCAGGCGCACGAGGGCGAGGGCGTCGGTCACCGACTGGACGATCGCGGCCCGGTCCGCGCCCCGCTCGCGAAGGCCGAACGCGACGTTCTCGGCCACCGTCATGTGAGGAAAGAGCGCGTACGACTGGAAGACCACGCCGAGGCCACGCTGCCACGCCGGCCGGGCGGTCACGTCGGCGCCGTCGATGCGAACGCGGCCGCGGTCGGGCTGGACGAAGCCGGCGACGACGTTGAGCGTGGTGGTCTTGCCGCAGCCCGACGGCCCGAGGAGCGCGAGCAGCTCCCCTTCGATCACGGCGAGGTCGATCCCGGCCAGCGCTCGGACACTCCCGTACGCCTTCTCGACCCCTTCGAGGGCGACGACCGTCTTCGCGGTCACCGGTCGTCGCCGATGTGCAGGATGCGCGAGAGCCCCAGGAGGCGGTCGGTCAGCAGCACGGCGATGAGCGTGGCGCCGATGAAGAGTGTGGAGAGCGCCGCCATCGTGGGATCGGTGTAGTTCACGACGTAGGTGAACATGGCCACGGGCAGGATCTCGGTGACGCGGGTGGAGACGAACAGCGAGACGACGAACTCGTTGACGGACACGATCACCGCGAACAGCACCGCGGCGAAGAGGCCGGGGCGGAGCAGCGGCAGGGTCACGCGGCGGAAGACCCGGCGAGGTCGCGCACCGAGACTGGCCGCGGCGCGCTCGAGCTCGGGGTCGAGATTCGCCACGCTCACCGCGACCGAGCGGATCACGAAGGGCAGGACGAGCACGGTGTGGGCGGCGATGAGCACGGCGCGGTTGGCGAGCAGGCCGAAGCGCGCGGCCAGGATGAGGAAGCCGAGCCCGATGGCCACGCCGGGAATGATCAGCGGTGACAGGAGCATCGCGCTCCAGAATCCCCGCGCGCGGAGTGGACGGCGGACGAGCGCCAGCGCGGCCGCCGTCCCGATGGGGAGCGCCAGCAGCGCGCTGGCCCCGGTGACGATGACGCTGTTGACCGCGGCGCGCTGGAACTGGGCGTAGGTCAGCGCGTTTTCGTACCAGCGGAGCGACAGCCCCTCCGGCGGGAAGGACAGGATCGCGGTGGGGTTGAACGAGGCGACGACGACCACGGCCGTCGGCAGCGTCATGAAGCCGACGAGCAACCCGACGACGACGCGTCCGATCACGCGGCGGCGCCACCCGCGCGGGTGAGGGCGCGCGTGACCACGGCCAGGAGCAGGAACGTGATGGCGAGGGCGACCGCCGCGAACGCTGCGCTGCCCGGCCAGTTGAAGGCGTCGAGGGCCAGGTCCTTCACGACGTTGGCGATCATCTTCACTCGGCCGCCGCCGAGCAGCTCCGGCGTGGGCAGCGCGCTGAACGTCCACGCGAACACGACGAGCGATCCCGACACCACGCCGGGCATCGACAGCGGCAGCGTCACCCGCCAGAAGACCCGCCACGGTCGCGCGCCGAGACTGGCCGCGGCGCGCTCGTAGGTCCGGTCGATGTGGCTGATGGCCGCGGCCAGGATCAGGATCATCGTCGGCATCGAAAAGTGCACGAGCCCGATGAGCACGCCGGCCGGCTCGAACAGGAGCTTCACCGGCCAGTGGATGAACGTGTTGCCGAGGACGAGCATCCACGCGTACGTCCGCACGATTGCGCCGGTGAAGAACGGCGCCAGCGTGAGCACCAGGAGGAGCGAGCGCATCGTGGCCGACCGGCTCCGCGCCAGCGCGTAGGCGACGGGATAGGACGCCACCAGCGTCAGGACGGTGGTCAGCGCGCTGAGCACGACGGTGTCCCAGATGTAGCGGAGGTACAGCGGCGACAGCACGGCGTCGAGGTTGCGCGTGGTCAAGCCGCCGGTCCTGAGCGAGCCCGGGATGAACTCGAGCACGCTGAACTGCAGCAGGGCCGCCAGCGCGATGGCCAGCAGCGCCATCACCAGGATCGCCGGGAGCAGCAGGATCACTTGGCGACGATGGTGGCGTTGAACCACTCTTTCCAGGCCGGGAGCGTTTTCGCGCGCGTCTCGTCGTCCATGATGTAGCCGCGCTCCCTCCATTCGGCCGGTGTGGTGAAGACGCCGGGCTGCCCGCGCAGCTTCGCGGGCACCTCGGCCTTGAGGTTGGTGGGCCCGGCCTTGAAGGTAAGGACGAGCTGCTCCTGGATCTCCCTGGACAACGCGAGGTCGATGAACTGGTGGGCGGCGTCCGACTTCTTGGTGCCGGCCATGATCGCCATCGTGTCGATGCCCACGATGCCGGGCTTGTCCGTCGCATTGACCACCTTCACGGGCAGCCCCTGTTCGATCAGGTGGAAGGCATTGATCGACAGCATGACCTGCACGGGCGCCTCGCCGGTCTTCATGAGGTCCTGGCTGCGGGCGTCGGTGGAGAAGAAGGCCGCGATGTTGGGCTTGAGACGCTTCAGGCGCTCCTGGCCCTTCTGCCAGCTTCGCTCGTCACCGCCCTCGAGGAGCGCGCTGATCGTGATGATGTGCGACGGATCGAAGTCGGGCATCCCGACCTTGCCCTTGAGCTGGGGATCCCAGAGGTCCGCCCACTTCGTGATGTCCATCTTCACCTGATCAGGCCGGTAGGCGATCGTGTACACGTAGGCCCACACGCCCAGGTGCGCGTCGCTGCGCCGTGCCTCCGGTGCCAGGTCGCGCGCGTTGGGCAGCTTCGCCATGTCGAGCTTCTGGAACAGGCCGTCGGACATGTAGAGGCGGCCGACGTGGCTCGTCGTGAACGTGATGTCCACGAGCGGCGCGGCCTTGGCCACGCGGGCCTTGGCCAGCCGGTCGAGCGTGCCGCCGACCTCGAACTCGACCGGGATGCCCGTCTTCGCCGTGAAGGGCTTGGCGATCACCTTCTCGACGGTGTCCTTCCAGTTGCCGCCCCACATGCTGATCACGAGTGGGTCAGCGGCGGGGGCGGGGCCGGCCGCGAGCAGCAGGACGACGACAAGCGCGGCGAGGATCGGTCGATGAGCCATCAGGAGCCCTCCTTCGAGGCGACGGCCAGCGCGGCGCTCACCCGAGCTCGAGCACGAGGTCGCTGACGCGGTAGCCGCTGATCGGGTTCAAATCCATGGGGCAGGCGCTGACGGCGGCGATCACGCTCATGAGCGCGAGCAGCTCGACGGTGTCGCCGGGCCGGGCCAGCGACTCCCCGAACTCCACGCGGCCGTCGGGATAGCTCATGTTCTGGAAGAAGTTCACCGGCTGGGGCAGCCGATGACGCTCGAGCTTCCAGGGACGCAGCGCTTCCACGAAGTTGTCGGAGCAGGAGCGGTGGCCGGTGACGCCGAAGTCGTACTCGTAGCGCCACGGATCACACGCGGCGATGAGCATGTCGTGGCGGCCGGTGTCGTCGCGAGTGATCTCGAGCATCGGCGCCCGGCGGTTGGTCCTGAGCCGATCGCCCTTCGTCGGGAACAGACGCCCGAGGGACACCAGCGTGTGCAGCGTGCTCAGCGCGTGGTTGACGTCGCCGGCATCGAATGCCACGAAGTCCGCCACCTGCTTGCCAGCCACGTTGACGATCCGCAGTCGATCGCCGGCGCGCAGCGTCACTGCCCGGGCGGTGCCGGCGGGCACGGTGATGCGCTCGGCCATCAGAGATAGTGGTCGAGGGGCTGGGGTGGGTGGGCGAACTTGCGCACCTTGGAGTGGGTCACGCCCAGCCCGACGATGCTTTCGGCGACCTTGACGCCGACGGTCACGGGATCGAGCACGGGTATCCCGGCCAGCCGCGAGAGCTCGACGTCGTAGCCGCAGAGTCCCGCGCAGGCCAGGATGACGACTTCGGCCCGGTCCTCGGTGACCACCCTCTGGATCTGCTCCTTCAGCTCGCGCAGCGTCTTCTCCCGGTTGATCGCGCACTCTTCCACGTTGATGTTGATCGCCCGGACCGACGCGCATTTTGCCTCGAAGCCGTAGTAGCGCACGAGGTCCTGTTGATACGGGATGAACTGCTGGAGCATGGTCAGCGTCGTGAAGCGATGCCCGAGCAGGCAGGCCATCGCCATCGAGGATTCGGCGATCGAGACGACCGGAATCGTCAGCGCTTCCTTGAGGGCATCGATGCCGACGCGCCCGAAGCCGGCCAGCACGACGGCGTCCGGCTTGTGCAGCGCGACCGCGTCCAGGCACGTCCGGATCATGAAGGCGCCCGACAGATAATCGCCGAAGGCGGAATCGATGTTGCGGGTTCCGCCCTTGGTGGTAATGCCGACCAGCTCAGTGCCCGCCGAGGCCGCCCGGCGCGCCGATTCCATGATCTGGGCGGTGACCGCCTCGGAGCTGTTCGGGTTGACGACGAGGAGTTTCATTCGCGAATCCTCAGCCACAAGTGAGAGGCGTGCCGCGGCAGTCGCGGCAGTTCGCGCTCCACATCCGCGATGACGGCATCGGTCTCTGCCCCGGCCAATAGTTGCTCGATGTCCCAGGCGTCCTGAGGGCCGCCGGCGTAGAGCGTGAGCAAGATCAGGTCAGCCCGTCGGGCGACCGGTACGTGGATGCCGTCGACCTCACTCTCCGCCGCCCGCTCGAGCACTCCGGACATCCAGCCGCTCCGGCCGATGACGACATCCAGCGGCCCGCCGCCTTCGCGAGGCCGCAGGCGCACCGCGCCGACCCGAGCAGAGTCACCCGATGAGGACGGCCAGACAGGCCGAGGCCCGGCGACCATACTGCTTCTGGCGGTCGAGGATGCGGGCCGCGTCGACGCGGGAGAGCCCGCGCGCGCGCCTAAATGCCTCGAGATCCCGCTCGCCGAGGGCCAACGCCAGGGCCACCCGCTCCGCCGCCGTGAGAGCGAGCACCGCTCCGCGATCCTCGTCCCGTAGACGATCGAGCACGCTCTTCATCGCCTCGAACTATAGCAAGTGTGCCTGCTCAGTCCACCACCGCCACGACCTGGATCTCGATGAGCTGCTCGGGCTCGCCCAGCTCCAGCACCGCGATGTTGGTCGACGTCGGCTTGTGGTTGAACGGGCGGAAGTACGAGTTGATGACGCCGGCGGCCTTGCCGATGTCGCCCATGCGCGGGCGGGCGCGCAGGACGAAGATGTGCACGACGTCCTTGAAGCTGGCGCCAGACGCTTCCAGCGTCTGCTTGATGCCGTCCATCGCGGCCCGGGTCTGGGCCTCGAGATCGTTCGGCATGTACTTGAGGACTTCTTCGCGGCGGTGCGGGTGGTCGTGATAGACGGGCAGCGCGGTGTTGCCGGACAGCCACAGGATCTTGCCGCTCTTGATCTTGATGGCCGGCACGTAGGGCATGAACACCGACGTGTCGTGGCTCGGGTGATGGATCACCTCGAAGTTCGGGTTCTGGCCGGCGGCCGGGATCGGCAGCAGCATCGTCACGACGACGGCGAGCATCGCCAGTACGGTCAGCATGGTTCGCCCTCCTTGGCTCACGGCATGATCTCTCCGCCGTTGGGATGAAGCGTCTGCCCACAGAAGTACCGGCTCTCGTCGGAAGCGAGAAAGACGAAGGCGCCGACGAGGTCCTCGGGCATCCCGAGGCGCTTGAGCGGCAGCGATGCGGCGTGGGCGCGCTTGACGTCGTCGGGCAGCGGATCGAATCCGGTGTCGATCAGCCCGGGCGCGATCGAGTTCACCAGGATCCCGTGGGGGGCGAGCTCCTGGGCCAGAGCGCGGGTGAAGGTGAGCAGGCCGCCCTTGGCCGCGGAGTACGCGGTGTAGCGGGGGCGCCCGATGTAGGCGAGCTGGGACGTCAGGATGATGATGCGTCCGCTCTTCTGCGCCATCATCACCGGCGCGACCTCGCGGCAGCAGAGGAACGCGCCACGGAGGTGGACGCCCATCATGCGGTTCCAGTCGTCGAGGGTCATCTCGGTAATCGGCTGGGCTTTCTGGATCCCCGCGTTGTTGACCAGGACGTCGATGCGCCCGAAGGTCTCGCGCACGGTGCTCACGAGCGCTCTGACGTCGCGCTCCACGGTGACGTCGGTCTTGATCGCGAGCGCACGCCGTCCCGTCTTTTGAAGCTCGCTCACCAGCGAGCGCGCCTGGGGCTCCTCCGCGATCCACGCGACGGCGACGTCGGCGCCCTCGTCGGCATAGGCGCGCGCGACCGCGCGACCGATGCCGGTGTTGCCGCCGGTGATGATCGCCACCTTGCCGGCCAGGCGGTTCATCGCAGTCGCCCGGCCATCAGGGCACCACCTGCGTCCCCGCGCGTCCGGCGATGGCCTCGGCGACGCGATCCAGCGAGGTGATCACCGCGGCGACGCCTCCGCGCTCGACGAACTCGACGGCGGCCTGGACCTTGGGCCCCATGCTGCCGGGCGGGAACTCGCCGGCGGCGAGGAACCGGTGAGCCTCGCTCACGGTGAGCCGGTCGAGGAAGCGCCGCCCGGGCGTGCCCCAGCCGATGGCGACGCGGTCTACCCCGGTCAGGAACACGATCCGTTCGGCGGAAAGCTCGCGAGCCAACACCCCGGTGGCCAGGTCCTTCTCGATGACTGCCTCCACGCCCTTCACCCCGGCAGGCAATTCCAGGACCGGGATGCCGCCGCCACCGACGGCGATCGGCACCACGCCCGCATCGACCAGCGTGCGGATGAGCGGCGCCTCCACGACGCGGATAGGCCGCGGCGACGGCACCACGCGGCGCCAGCCGCGGCCACTGTCCTCGACGACGTGCCATCCATAGTCGCGCGCGTGGCGCTGGGCTTCGGCCTTCTTGTAGAAGGGGCCGATCGGCTTGGTCGGCAGACCGAAGGCCGGATCGTCCTCGGCCACGACGACCTGGCTGACGATCGAGGCGACGTGTGTGGAGAGCCCGCGAGCGGCCAGGAGATTGCCGAGGACCTGCTGGATCGCGTAACCGAGGCTGCCCTCGGTCTCGGCCACGCAGAGATCGAGCGTCAATGCCGGCATGACCGGCTTCGAGATCTCCATCCTCAGCAGCTCTTCGCCGACCTGGGGCCCGTTGCCGTGCGTCAGCACGAGGCGGTGGCCGGCGCCCACGAGATCGGCGAGCGGAGGCAAGCTCACGGCAAGGGCGTCGAACCACTCGCTCGGCGCGCCGACTCCATCGTCGGAGCGGAGCGCGTTGCCGCCAATGGCGACGACGACCAGGCTCACGGCGCGTCGGCCAGCGCCAGCAGGGCCTGCTCGAAGCAGGCGAGGGGGGCGCGCACGACGCCGGCACCGATCTGGCCGGTACCGGCCTTGCGGCCGGCGATGCCCGTGTTGATCAACGGCGTGACGCCGAGCTCGACCACGCGGCGGACGTCGATCCCGGCCGGAGCGCCGCGCTCGTCGAGCGTCGGGATCCTGAAATGCGGATGCTCGCCGACACAGATCTCCTCGATCTCGCCGGTGGCCGCCATCGCTTCTCGCATGCCTCCAGCTCCGACGAATCGCGCGACGGAAGGCGAGGCCGCCATGGCGCCACCGCCGAGCCCGATCGTCTCGACGATCGCGCTGTCGCCCATGTCCGGGTTGGCGTCGTCGCCGGAGAAGCCGGGAAAGTAGAGGCCGACGGGCGTGTTCACCGGGGCCGTGAACCAGCGGTCGCCGAGCGCCGAGACACGAATCCCGAAGTCGGTGCCGTTGCGCGCCATCACCGTGACCAGCGTGGAGTGCGGCACGCCGGCGGCGGGATCGGCGAGCGCCTTGCCCGCGGCCATCGCGACGTTGAGGAAGAACTGGTCGTTGCCGGCGATGAACTCGGCCAGCCGGGCCGCGGCGTGGTGGCGGTCGGCCGCGCGCGCGACGTGCGGCATTAGCGCGCGCGCCAGCAGCGCAGACGCAGCCACGTTGCGCTGATGCATCTCGTCGCCCATGCGGAGCGCCTGGGCCATCAGGGGACGTAGCGCGATGCCGCCCGAGGCGCGGAGCGCGGCGCCGAGCAGTGGGCCCGCCTCCTGGGCCAGCCAGGTGAGCCGCGCGACGACGCTCGCATCGTTGGCGCCGAAGCGGAGGACCTTGCCCAGTCCCTCGTTGATCGTCACGTGGGCGCGGTTGCCGTGAGTCCGATTCTCGACCACGAAGACGGGCATCGAGCTGGTGATCAATCCGGTCATCGGGCCGACCGCCTTCCAGTGATGGCAGGGCTCGAGGCGGACCTGACCGCTCACCACGAGCCCGGCCGCCGCGTCGTCGTTGGGCGCCCAGTTCTCGTAGCGCACGCCGCAGACGATCGCGGCGCGCATCGGCTCGCACATCCGCGCCCACGCGATCGGCGGTCCGGCGTGGAGCACGGTGCGCGGGGGCAGATCGAGCGCTTCCCAGGCGGGACGGCAGTCGAGGAGAACGGGCTCGCCGTTGACGAGGCGCTCGAAGGCGTCGGCGTTCGCCTGATCGATGACGTCTCTGTGGTCCTCGAGCCGATCGAGCGCTGACACCAGCGCCGGGCTGGTCGCCGCCGGCGGCCGCCAGTCGAGATGGACGACCGGGACGCCCAGGCGCTGCAGCTCCTCGGCGAAGAGCCCGAGGCCCAGGCTCACGACGCGCGGCGGCCGGCCGAGCAGTGGCTCAATCAAGAGAGAGGGACAATAGCATCACTGCCGGCGGACCGTATACTTGGCCCCGATGGCCTCGGTGTTCCTCCTCTCTCCGGCGAGCTGCTCGGGCCTGCGTGCTCACATGATCCTGCGTCCGGACGCGGCCTCGCTGCTGGCGCGCCGGCTCCGCGAGCCGCTCGGCGCGCCCCTGGGCGAGGTCTACACGTTCCTGTCCGGGCTCTACTTCCGCGGCAAGCTCGCCTACGCCCGCGCATTCGCGGATCGGCCCGAGCACGTCCTCGTGATCACGCCGACGGCCGGCCTGAGGCCTCCGGACACGCTGGTGACGCTCGACGTGCTGCGTGGCTTCGCGCGCGTCGACATCGCCGATGGCAGCGCTCGCTTCCGCCGACCGCTCCTTGCCGACGCGAGGACGCTGGCCGCCGGCCTCGGCGCCGACGACGAGGTGATCCTCCTCGGCAGCATCGCCTCGCCGAAGTACGTCGACGTCCTGTCCGGTGTCTTCGGCCCGCGCCTCAAATTTCCGGCCGCCTTCGTCGGCCGGGGTGACATGAGCCGCGGCGGGCTGCTGCTCCGCTGTGTGACGGCCCGCACGGCGCTCGACTACGTTCCCGTGGCCGGCGCCACGCGTCGCGGTGCTCGGCCGCCCAAGCTGCCGCCGCTTCCGCGTCGCGTGGTTCAGGCCGGCGAGTGATGGCGACTCGCCGCGGCGTCCATCCGGCGGTTCACCATTCCGGGCTGCGCGAAGCGAGGCGGCGAGCGGCGTCGGCCGTCACGATTCCACGCAACGTCGACAACGCCGTCCTCGAGATCGCCGGGCGCGAGGTGAAGCTGACGAACCTGCGCAAGGTCTTCTGGGCGGACCTCGGCGTGACCAAGGCCGACCTGCTCCAGTACTACGCCGACGTGGCGCCCGTGCTCCTGCCGCACGTGCGCGACCGGGCGATGGTCATGCGGCGCTATCCGAACGGCGCCACCGGCGAGGCCTTCTTCATGAAGCGGGCGCCCTCACCGCGGCCGGATTGGATCGAGATCTGCGAGATCGAGCACGACTCCGGCAACGTCATCGGGTTCCCGATCGTCCAGGACGTGGCGTCGCTGCTGTGGCTCGTCAACCTGGGCTGCATCGATCTCAACCAGTGGTACGCGCGCTGCGACGACGTCGATCGGCCGGACTATCTCCACTTCGACCTCGATCCCGGCACCGCGACGTTCACGGAGGTGCTGGAGACCGCGCTCATCGTCCACGAGGCGTTGCGCGGCCTCGGGATGCCGGACTACGTCAAGACGACGGGCTCGAAGGGCCTGCACGTCTACGTGCCGATCGTGCGGGGGCCGACGCAGAAGGACGTGTGGACGGCGGCCAAGACGATCGCGCTGCAGCTCGCCCGCGCTCACCCGCGCCTCATGACGGCCGAGTACAAGGTGGCGCGCCGTCCGGCCTCGCGCGTCCTGCTCGACTACAACCAGAACGCGTGGGGCCGCACGCTGGCGTCGGTCTACTCCGTGCGCCCGCATCCGCGGGCCTGTGTGTCGACGCCGGTGACGTGGGACGAGGTCACGCGCGGCGTGGCCATCGAGGACTTCCGGATCGACAACGTGCGCGAGCGCATCACGCGTCTCGGTGACCTGTGGGCGCCCGTCGCCCACGACCGGGGCCGGCGCTTCGACTTCGCGCGGCTTGCATCGTGAGCGCGCCTTTTCGCCCGTCGCGTCCAGCCTACCCTCAATAACCCGGATCCCGGTCCACGTGCGCCTGAGATCGTCGGGCGCGGCGCTGCGTCGGCGACACCTTGATGCGTCTCAGGACCATCGTGCGTGCCCGGGCCGAATCCGACGTCAGCTCATCGAAGAGCGTGCCGGTCTGATGGTGCCGGCTGGTGAATCGGCCGCTCCGCTCTCGAAGCCGATCTCGAAGACGCCGTCCTCGACGAAGAGCCGGGAAACGCCTTCGGCGTCCGCGCTGTCGTACGTGTACGAGTACCGAGCGATGATCTCGAGGATGGGGTCCCTCTCGCCAGGAGCGTTCGCGTCGTGTTTTCATGACCGCGACCAACTTCCGAGGAGGAGCCATGGCAACGCTGCCCGAGGGTCTCGACCCGACCATCCAGCGCCGCGAGATCGTGTTCGAGGCCGACGTCACGTCGGTCACCCCATTCTTGAAGCTGGCGACCGTGAGCCACAACGGTACCGCACACAAGACGTTCGCGTGCGATGAGGGCCCGAACCTCGGCGGGCTCGGCTCGGCCCCGACGCCGCTCATGTACTTCAGCGCGGCGCTCGCCTTCTGACTGATGACCCAGGTGTCCCGGTACGGGCACATGCTGAAGGTGACCGTGAGTGGCATGCGAATGCGCGTGCGCGCCCGCTATCGTGTGACTGGTTCGGTGCTCGACGACAGCGTGAGGGCATCGATGATGGGGGCCGAGACCACGCTGGAAATCGACTCGCCTGACCCGCCCGACCGGGTGTCCCGGGTGGTGCGGAACGCCGAGCGCGGATGCTTCGTCATGCAGGCGCTCCTCGAGCCAGTACCGGTCACGGGCCAGACGATCCTCAACGGCCAGCCGCTGGCGACGGACTAGACGCGTCCGGGAGGGCGAAGCCGCTTCAGCGGGCGGCGATCCGCGCCGCAAGGCGCGCAGCCTGTGCGTTCGACGGCATGACGACGACGCCGGCGCCGCGCAGGCGGGAGACCTGGGCGCTTCGATTCTGGGGATCGGCGTCGGTGCCCGTGACGCTCGCCACGACCGCGAGCGCGCCACCACGCCGGCTCGCCTGGTCCCGCGCCGCGTCGATCGCGGGAAGGAGCTCCCCGGCCGGATCAGGGTGAGCGCCATGACCGAGGACGATGTCCAGGAGCAATGCGGCGGTCGACGGATCGGCGGCTTCCCGTGCGATCCACTCACGCCGCACGGTGCCGTCGATCATGGGATGTGGGCGGCCGACCGTGAAGACGTCCTCGCCCAGATCCACGACACGATGACCGCCGCCCGTGCCGGTCACGCCCGGCGCCACGTCGCCGAGCGTGGTGTCGAGAACGGAGCGCGCCTCCCACGCCAGCGTCCCGCCGGAGTACACGCCACGGACGAAGCGCTGCTCGGGCCGCCGTCCGCGGCGCGCCTCGCTCACCATGTGCGCCACCTCGGCGTCGGGGATGGTGAAGGCCACCGGCTGGTGCTTTTCACCACGGGCGAGCGCGACGGCGTCGCGCGCGCAGTCCTCGAGCGAGGCCGTCGTCGATCCGACGAAGTGCAGGGCGCACGGCTTGCCGAGGCGAGCGATCTGTGACTCGAGCCGCCTGGCCACGGTCCCGCCGGGCGGCTTGCCGATCACGCAGACGACCGACGTTGCCGGATCCGCCGCGAGCGCATCGATCGCCTGCTCCATCGCGAGGCCACCGACGGCGTCACTGAGATCGCGGCCGCCCACGCCGATGACGTGCGACACGCCCTCCCCGCAGCGCGCGATCGTGCTCATGACTTCCTGAGCGCCCGTGCCCGAGGCCGCCGCGATGCCGATGCGGCCACGCGACACGACATTCGCGAAGCCGAGCGGCACCCCGTTCACGATGGCCGTCCCGCAGTCCGGGCCCATCAGCATGAGGCCGCGCTCGCGCGCGAGCCGCTTCAGCTCGATCTCCTGCTCGACCGGCACGTTGTCGCTGAAGAGCATCACGTGCAGACCGGCGCGAAGCGCCCGTCGTGCCTCGGCGGCCGCATACAGGCCGGGAATGGAGATCAGGGCGATGTTCGCGTCGGGCGCGGCGCGGAGCGCAGATGCCAGCGTCCGTGGCCGGGGCATCTCGCTGGATCCGCGGCTCGCGGTCGCACGACCGCTGAGCGCGGCCCGCACGGCCTCCTCGGCCTGGCGTGCGGTCGTCTCGTCGTCGGCGACGACTGCGATGACGAGATCGATCGGTCCTGCCGCCTCGGCGGCCGACGTGAGGAGGCCGGCGTCCTGCATCAGCGCCCGGTTCCCAGGTGTGCCCATCATGGCCGCGGCGCGGGCGACACCCGGCACGCTCTCGAGATCCCGTGCGAGCCGCATCAGGGTGACGGAGTCGTGATAGGCGCTCCGCCAGACGAAGTTGAAGGCGGGCATCGCGCGGCTCAGCGAGCCGCGGTGACGGCGTCGAGGGTGGCGCGGACCTTGTCGAGCGAGAACGGCTTGTCGAGCACGGCGTCGGGGACGAGGCCGTCGCGGCCTTTCTTGACGGCGTCATCCCAGCCCGTCATGAAGACGACCGGGAGCCTGGGCCACTGGTCCCGCACGTGGCGCAGGACGTCCCAGCCCGACGAGTCCGGCATCACCACGTCCGTGAAGACGACGTCGACGGGCGCGGCCGCCATCGCGGCTTCCACGCCCGTTCCACTGGCCAGGGTGACGACATCGTGGCCGAGCGACCGGAAGACGCTGCCGAGCAGGAACCGCATGGGCTCCGCGTCGTCGACGACGAGGATTCTCACTTGGGGGGCGTGATGTTGTAGGACTTCAGCTTGCGGTAGAGGTGGCTGCGCTCGATCCCGAGCCGCTCGGCCGTGCGCGTCATGTTCCACTCGCTCGCGCGCAGCTCGGCCAGGATGTAGGCGCGCTCGAAATTGTCGCGGGCCTCGCGCAGCGAGCGCTCCCGGGCGTCACCGGCCACCGCCTCCTTGGGCCGGACGGGCGGCGGCAGGTCCTCGACGCCGATGACGTCGCGCGGCGACATGATCACCAGCCGCTCCACCAGATTCCGCAGCTCGCGGACGTTGCCGGGCCACTCATAGGCCAGCAGGTAGGCGAGGGCGTCGCCGGACAGCGTCTTCACGCGCTTGCCGTTCTCGGCGCAGAACACGCGCACGAAGTGGTCGACGAGCTGCGGCAGGTCGTCCTGGCGCACGCGGAGCGCCGGCACCTCGATGGGAATGACGTTGAGCCGGTAGAAGAGGTCTTCGCGGAACCGTCCGGCCGCGATGAGGGATTGCAGATCACGGTTGGAGGCGGCGATCACCCGCACGTCGACCTTGATGGTCTCGCGGCCGCCGACCCGCTCGAAGGCCTGCTCCTCGAGCGCCCGGAGCACCTTGGCCTGGGTCTTCACGCTCATGTCGCCGATCTCGTCGAGGAAGAGCGTGCCGCGGTCGGCGAGCTCGAAGCGGCCACGCCGCCGGGCGAGCGCGCCCGTGAAGGCGCCCTTCTCGTGGCCGAAGAGCTCCGACTCGATCAGCTCCTCGGGAATGGCCGCGCAGTTCACTTCCACGAAGACGTGCTCGTGGCGGCTCGACATGGCGTGGATCGCCCGCGCCACCAGCTCCTTGCCGCTGCCGTTCTCGCCGTAGATCAGGACGCGCCCGTTGGTGGGCGCGGCCGTCGCGATCTGCTCGCGCAGGGCGCGCATCACCGCGCTCTCGCCGATGATCTCCGAGCGCTCGCCCAGCCGCTCCTTGAGCGTCTGGTTCTCCTGCTCGAGACGCGCGTGATCGAGCGCCCGCGTCGCGGTCAGCAGGGTCTTCTCGAGCGACAGCGGCTTCTCGATGAAGTCGTAGGCGCCGAGCCGGGTCGCCTTGACCGCCGTCTCGATGGTGCCGTGGCCGGAGATCATCACGACCGTGGCGCCGGGCCGCAGGCGCTTCATCTCGGCCAGCGTCTCGAGGCCGTCGCGGCCGGGCATCCAGATGTCGAGGAAGACGAGGTCGGGAGTCTCGTCGGCCAGGAGGGCGACGGCGTCGTCCCCGGTCCCGACGGCGCTCACGCGATAGCCCTCGTCCTCGAGGACGCCGCGGAGCGTCGACTGGATCGCCGGCTCGTCATCGACGATCAGAATGTGCTCACCGGCCATCGGCTAGGCTCCCACGGTCGCCGCCGAGCGCGAGACCGGCAGGTCGACCACGAACCGGCAGCCACGCGGCACGTTGTCCTCGACGTGGATCAGGCCGCCGTGCTCGGTCACGATCTCGTGAACGATGGGGAGGCCGAGCCCCATGCCGCCGGCCTTCGTCGAGAAGTAGGGCTGGAAGAGCTTGTCCTTGTCGTCCGAGCTGATGCCGGGCCCGGTGTCGCTCACGACGATGTGCACGCGCCCCGCGCCCTCGGCGTGGGTCAGCTCCACATCGACGTGGCCGGCGCCGCCGACCGCCTCCACCGCGTTGTCGACCAGGTTCATGATGGCGCGCCGGAACTGATCGGGATCGACGTCGAGCAGCGGTAGATCGCCCGGCGCCCGCGTGTTGATGACGAGTCGCGGATGCGACTCTCGATAGAGCAGGGCCACGGCCTCGACGATCGGCCGGACGTCGGTCGGCCGCGGCGCCGGCGCCGGCATGCGGGCAAAGCGCGAGAACTCGTCCACGAGCCGCTTGAGGCCGTCGACTTCCTGGATGATCGTCTGGGTGCACTCCGTCACGAGCTGCTGCTCATCGCCGGGAGCGCGGACCAGCCGCCGGCGTAGCCGCTGGGCCGAGAGCTGGATCGGCGTCAGCGGATTCTTGATCTCGTGCGCGATGCGCTGCGCGACCTCGCGCCAGGCCGCCAGCCGCTGGGCCTTCAGCAGCTCGGTGAGGTCGTCGAAGACGATGACCAGGCCGCCGTACTCGCCTTCGGGGCCTCGCAATGTGGTGCCCGAGGCGAGGAGCGAGACCCGGGCACCATTGCGGCGGAGCTGGAGCGCCTGCTCGACGGTGGCGGCCCGGCCGCGCTGGATGCGCTGGGCGAGCGCGACCACGTCACGGAGATCGGGACCGACGAACGCCTGGTCGATGGAGCGCCCGACCATCGTGTGCTCGTTGAGCCCGAACATCGTCGCCGCGGCCCGGTTCACGGTCGTGATGCGGTTCTGGGGATCGAGGGACACGACGCCGGTGGTGATCGCCTCCAGGACCGTCTCCATGTAGCGCCGGCGGTCCTCGAGCTCGGTGTGCTTGTCCTGGAGATCGAGGTACGCCTCCTCCAGGCGCCGCTTCGATTCCGAGAGATCGTCCGTCATCCGGTTGAACGACTGGACGAGGACTCCGATCTCGTCGTCGGCCCGCGCGTGGACTTTGTAGGCGAGGTTGCCGGCGGCCACCTCGCGTGTGCCCTCGGCCAGCTCGGCGATGGGGCCGGTGATGCCGCGGGCCAGGTAGAAGCCGAACCACACGAACGAGAAGACGACGATCAGGGTCATCAGCAGGAAGAGCAGGATGTAGATGCCCTTGACGGGATTCTTCACGAGCTTGAGTTGCTTGTACTCCTGGAACGATTGCTCGATGCCGCGGATCTTCGCCTCCAGCCGCTCGGTGACGTGAGTGCCGACCACGACGGCGCCGACCACGCGCCGGTTCGGGTCGCGGCTGACGACGGGCACGATGGCCTCGATGAGATCACCCGAGCTCAGCTCCCGGACCGTGGTGACAGCCTGGCCGCCCAGCCCGAGCCGCAACTGGCTCTCGTTGACGTCGCGGGTCGGCAGGTCGGCGAGGCCGGAGTCCTTCACGTGCACCAGTTCCTGGCCACTCGCCGCGAAGACCGTCAGGGCGGCGAGGCCGAGCTGCTCCTGCTGCTCGACGAGGTACGCGGCGAGCGCCTCTCGCCGCGACTCACCCAGCAGGCCGTCGCGGTCGATGACGCGGGCGACGTGCTGAGCGTGGCGGAGCGCGGTGGCCTGGAGGTTCTGGTAGTAGGTCTGCGCAACGGCGAGGGCCTGCTCGAGCGGCCGCTCGACCTGGGGCTTGAACCAGCCCTCGATCGACTTGTTGATGAAGTTCGACGCGATGATGAAGATCAGGACGGCCGGCGCCAGCGACAGCGCCAGGAAGGACAGCACCAGCTTCGTCTTGAACTTGGCTCCGATGAGCTGCTGGCGGCGCTCGAACCACAGCTTGACCAGGTTGCGGATGAGCAGCACGAGCAGCAGCAGGAACACGATCAGGTTCAGGTTGAAGAGCGCGAAGACGACGATGTTGGAGGCGAGCGGGAGCTGGGGCACCCGCATCTCGAAGTTGACGGCGGTGGCGGCGGCCGCCAGGATGAGCAGCGCCCCGATGATGACGAGGTTGCGGCGTCGCCGGCTCTGTTCGGTCAGGAGGGGCATGGTGCTAACTCGATCCGGCTCATTGGATCCGCCGGATCGTCCGGAAGTCGGACTGCAGCAACGTTTGCTCGGCCGTGCCCGCCATCCGGGCCACGAAGGTGTTCTCGCCGTTCAGCGCGCTCTCGGCCCGGACGCGGACGTAGATGACGTCGTCGAGGTCGAGGCTGGACGCCGGCATCAGCTTGACCGAGCGCGCTTCCGACAGCACGCGCTGCGCGTCGCGGAGGTCGCGCGTGGAATAGATCGGGCGGGTGTCGCCCTTGAGGAACGTGATCTTGTACTCCTTGGTGACCACGTTGTATGTGAGGTGTCGCTCGATAACCTTGCTGATGAGGAGACGATCGCGCCACATCCGGTTGTACTGCCAGAGCTCGATCGTGAAGCGGATGAAGGCAGGAATGCCACTCTGGATCCCCTCGTGGTAGCCGGGAGCCACCGTGCCGAGCACGGCCAATGCTACCGTCACCTCGTGATCGTTCAGGTAGACTTCCAGATCCCCGATGCGCAGCTCGGCGCGGGCGGGCACTGTGAGCGCGAGCGCCCCCAGCAGCCAAACGAGCCCCAGACATCTCCCAGACATACGACAGAGAGGCCATTATAGCTGCGGAGGACTGCCCCGGCGCCCTGTCCAGGGCGGTTGCCCGCCCTGGGGCGGGCCGCTGGCTTGGTTAGATCCCGGCGGGAGCGGGGACCAGACGCCCGGCGAACGGGGCCGGTTCGGCGACGGCGACGCCGACGGCGCGCCGCTCGAGACCGAGCGCACGCTGAATCGCGACGACGAGGTCGAAGTTCAGCGCGTGGCCGGCGTTGCGCGCGATGACATGGCCGACGATGGGCCGCCCGAGCAACGCCAGATCACCGATGAGATCGAGCACCTTGTGCCGAACGAACTCGTCGCGGTAGCGGAGGCCGTTCAGGACGCTCCGCTTGCCCACGCCGATCGCGTTCTCGAGCGACGCTCCGCGGGCCAGGCCCCGCTTGCGCATCGCTCCCAGGTCCTTGAGAAAGCCGTACGTGCGGGCGGGAGCGAAGTCCTCGATGAACATCTTCTCCGTCGGCGTGCACGTGAGCGCCTGGGTGCCGATGGCCGGATGGTCGTTGTCAAGGGTGTAGCTGATCCTGAACACGTCGGACGGGACGATCTGGATCCAGCGCCCTCCACTGCCCGCGCTGATCGGATAGGGGATCACGAGCGGACGTCGCGGCGCGGACTGCTCCGTGCGCCCCGCATGCATCAGCAGCGTGACGAAGGGCTTGGCGCTGCCGTCGACCGCGGGGATCTCAGGGCCGTCCACATCGATGGAGAGGTTGTCGAGACCGAGGCCGGCTGCGGCCGCCATCAGGTGCTCGACCGTCTGGATCCTGGTTCCATTGCGCCCGACCGTTGTGGCGTAATGGCTGTTCACCACGCTCTCCACTGTCGCGGGAACCGGCTCGTCGTGCTCGTTCGTGCGGAAGGTGATGCCTGAGTTCGCGGGGGCGGGCGTGATCGAAATCCGCGCGAGCTTGCCGGAATGGAGCCCCACGCCCTCCAGAGTCACCGGCTTCCGGATCGTCCGCTGGTGCATGACCGGCGTAGTTGTGAGCAACGGGGGTGCCATACCCGAAAATCAGATCTAAGTAGTTGTTTTATAAGCGTCATATCCAGAGGCAGAGAAGACATTACACGCCGAAGTCTGTTGTGGTTATGACACGCCGCCGCCGGCTAGTGTCTCCTCCTTGCTACACATCGACGACGAGCCTGACGTCGTGAGTGCCGGAGTTTTCGGTCACGCTCACGCCGTGAAGCGTGGCGGCCTTTACCACCGTGCCGGCGCTGTGGCGGGCGAGGTCGATGGGCTCGCCGTGGAGGACGCCATGAACGAGACGTTCCGAGAGTGCATCGACCTCCACCCGCCGCACCGCGAAGCCCTCGATCTCGTGCACGTAGAGGCACTCGTTGATGAAGCTCACCAGCAGTGTTTCGGGACCATCGCCTTGCGCGCGCACTTCGCGGATCTCGCGAGCATCGACATCATCGGGGCCGATGACGAGCGCCAGCACTCCGAGTGCCGCGCGTGCAAAGGCCTCGGCCCGCGTCGGGCCCCAGGCGTGCACGCCGACGTCGGCCTCGACGTCGAAGTAGTCGTACCCCGCGGGCTCAGCCATCGCGCTGGACGGCGCCCGAGAGGTCACCGAAGACGAACTGGAGCACGGCGACGACCGCCGGCCCGGCCGTCTCGGTACGGAGGACTCGAGGTCCGGCGCTCGCGGCCGACCAGCCTCGCGCCGTTGCGGCCTCCACTTCGCCGCGCGCGAGTCCGCCCTCGGGTCCGATGAGCACGCGCACCGCGCGCGGTGAGCGGACCCGAGCAAGGACCTCCGCAAGCGGCGGCGCGTGGCCTTCCCACATGCAGAGCGCGAGGTCGGCGCCCTCGGCGTCGAGGCTGTCGGCGAGCGGCCGCGGGATCTCGACCACCGGCACGACCGAGCGCCCGGATTGTTTGCTCGCTTCCTTGGCCACGCGCTGCCAGCGCCGGGCGCGCTCGCGCCACCGGCTCGGCTCGAGTCGCACGATCGTCCGCTCGGTGATCACGGGAAGCACGCGGGCCACGCCGAGCTCGGTGGCGGCGCGGACGATCTGCTCCATCTTGTCGCCCTTGGGGATGCCCTGGACGAGCGTCACGACCACCGGTGACTCCGCACGGCTGGCCGCCACGCCCACGATCGTGCCGGTCGCGGTCGCGTCCAGCGTTTCGAGGCGCACCGTGTAATCGCTGCCCCGGCCGTCCCCGGCGATCACGAGGTCGCCGGGCACGAGCCGCAGCACCGCCATCATGTGGCGGCTTTCCTCGTCGTCAAAGGCAACACGATCCCCGTCGATCCGCTCTGGAGCAATGGTGAAGCGACGCACGCTCAGCGGGTGCGCCGCAGCGCGAGCGTCGTCCAGCCCTCGATCGAGGTCACGTCGGCGCCGTCGAACCCGTGGCGGCCCAGCTCGGCCTCGACGGCGGTGGCCTCGGCATCGAGCAATCCGCCGAGGACCAGGCGCCCGTCCCCAGCGACCTGGCGCGCGTACGACGGCGCCAGCCGGAGATGCGCCGACGAGAGGAGATTGGCCAGCACGAGGGGAACAGGCTCCCCGGTGACGCCGGCCGCGTCGGCGACTCGGCACGTGACCTGCCGGGTGACGCCGTTCACGGCGGCGTTCGCGCAGGCGGCGCCGACCGCGTCGGGATCCTCGTCCACCGCGAGGACGCGGGCGACGCCGAGGCGCGCCGCGGCGATGGCGAGGATTCCCGAGCCGGTGCCGAGGTCGATGGCCGACGCGGGCGCGCCGGGCCCGACGATCTTCTCGAGCTGAACGAGGCAGCCCGCGGTCGACCCGTGATGCCCGGTGCCGAAGGCTCGCGCCGGCTCGATCACGAGCGTGAGACGTCCCGGCTCACACGCGGCCGACTCCCACGGCGGGACGACCAGAAAGCGCGTGCCGATCGGAAGCGGACGAAAGTGCTCGCGCCAGGCCTCGCCCCAGTCGGCGTCAGCCAGCGCGGTGACCCTCAACGCGTCGGGTGCCGTAAAGCCGAGCGCGCGAAGGCCGTCGGTGTAGTCCCGAACGCGCGTGGCGAGTGTCGAGGCCTCCGAGCGCGCGGGAAAGAAGGCGCGAAGCGTCGGCTGACCACCCGCCACCTGCTCTTCGATCACACCGAGGGCGCCGAGCTCCCAGAGGAAATTCGTGAGGGCTTCGGCGACGTCGTCGGGAGCGGGGACGGCGAGCTCCCAGTATCCGTCGGACATCAGTCGAGCAGCTTCTTCATCCGTTCCAGGAAGGCTGAGATCAACGGCGTGCCGTGCCCCTTCGACGCCGCCTCGAAGGCCTCCAACGCCTCGCGCTGCTTGGCGTTGAGCTTCGGGGGCACCTCGAGCACCAGCCGATAGCAGGCGTCGCCCTGCCCGCGCTCGCGGAGTCGCGGCATGCCCTTGCCCCTGATCTTCAGGAGTTGATGGGGCTGACTGCCCGGCGGGATCTTGAGCTTGGCCGTGCCGTCGAGAACGGGAACGTCCAGCTCGGCACCGAGCGCGAGCTGGACGAACGTCACCGGCAGCTCGCAATAGAGATCGGCATTCTTGCGCGCGAAGAGATCGTGCTCGGCGATGCGCACCAGCACGTAGAGGTCGCCGGCCGATCCGCCCTGGAGACCGCTCGAGCCCTCGCCGCTGATCCGCATCTGCATCCCGTCCTCGATCCCGGCGGGGATCTTGATCTGGAGGAGATGCTCGCTCCGGACGCGGCCTTCACCCCGGCACTGCGCGCACGGTTTGCGATTGAGCTCGCCCTGCCCCCGGCACTTGGGACAGGTGCGGGCCACCGTGAGGAATCCCTGGGAGACCCGGACCTCGCCGCGGCCGTGGCAGACGTCGCACGTCACGGGGCGGCTGCCGGCTTCGGCGCCGGTGCCCGCGCACGTCTCGCAGACTTCCAGGCGCGGAATTTGTACCTTGGTCTCGACGCCGCGCGCAGCGTCTTCCAACGTGATCTTCAGCTCGTACTGGAGATCCTCGCCGCGCCCGGCGCGTCCCCGGCGTCCCCGGCCACCGCCGGAGAAGAAGCTCTCGAAGATGTCCTCGAACAGCGTGCCGAACCCCGCGCCGCCGAAATCGGCGCCGCCCAGGCCAGCGACGGTCCCGAAGCGATCGTAGTGGGCGCGCTTGTCGGGATCGGAGAGCACGGCGTAGGCTTCGCTGGCTTCCTTGAAGCGATCCTCGGCCTGCTTGTCACCCGGATTGCGGTCGGGGTGGTACTGCATGGCGAGCTGGCGATACGCCTTCTTCAAGTCGGCGTCGCCGGCGTTGCGGCCGACGCCGAGGATCTCGTAGTAGTCGCGCGGCACGCTTAGGCGGCGTCCTCGTCGGGCGCGACGGCCACGGCCACCTGGGCCGCGCGGAGCACGCGATCGTGCAGGAGATAGCCGGGCAGCATCTCCGCCACCACGGTGTTCGGCTTCGCGTCGGCGCTCACCACGCTCGCCGTGGCCTCGTGCCGGGTGGGATCGAAGGGCTGGCCGAGCGCCGAGTAGCGCTTGACGCCGGCCCGCTCGAGCACGCGGAGCAACTCGCGCTGGATGAGGGAGATGCCCTCGACCACCTTGGCGGCCTCACTGTTGCCCCGGGCCGCCTCGAGGGCGCGGTCGAAATTGTCGATGATGGGAATGAGGTCGCGGAGCAGCGACTCGGTCGCGTAGCGCGTGAACTCTTCGCGGTCGCGCTGCGCCCGCCGTCGCATGTTGTCCATCTCGGCCAGGGCGCGCAGGAGCCGATCCTGCTTCTCGTCGATTTCGCGCTTCATGGCCGCGACGTCGACGACCGCGTCAGGCTGCTGCTTCGGGCCCTGGCCGGATGCCGCGTCGCTCATGACGGCAGATAGAGGTCCTGACGCACGCGAGTGAGCGCATCGGTCACCTGGCGTGCGGTCTCGGTGACCACGGAGATGACCTCCGGGTACGGCAGACGGCGGGGCCCGACGACCCCGAGGATGCCGAGGACCTGATCACGGTAGAGATAGGTCGACGTGATCAACGTGCACTCGCGCATCTCCGCGAACGGATTCTCCTCGCCGATCGTCACCCGCATGCCCTCGTCCTCGGCCAGCGTGGCCATCAGATCGGCCAGGCGCTCCTTCTGCTCGAAGGTCCTGAGCAGGCCGCGCGTCGTCTCGATGTCCCAGAACTCCGGGTGATCGAGCATGTTGATGGCGCCACTGACGTAGAGCGTGCGGCCCCGGAGCATGGCCACGATCTGCTCGGTGATGCTGCGCGCGCGTGTGTGGAGCTCGTCCAGGGGATCGGCCGGCGTCGTCTCCATCTCGATGATCTGGGTGACCGTCCGCCCACCGAAGCGGCGGGTGAGCTCGCGCCCGAGCTTTCGCACTTCGTCGGCCGGCAGCGGTGGCTCGAGGGTGAGGGGCCGCGCGGTGACCCAGCCCGAATCGGTGACGAGGACGGCGAGCGCCCGGTGCTCCTCGAGGGGCACGAGCTCCACGCGGGCGATGGTCGTCCGCTTGAGCGGCGGCGCCAGGAGCAGCCCCGTCATCTTGGTGACCGCGGAGAGGTGGTTCGACGTGCGCTCCATGTAGCTGTCGATGCCCGACCCGCGGGCGCGGGCGTCGGCCACGCGCGGGTTCGTCGACGGCTTGGGGAACGAATCGACGTAGAGGCGGTAGGCCTTGTCGGTCGGTACGCGCCCCGCACTCGCGTGGGGCTGGGCGAGATAGCCCGCCTCCTCGAGATCCGCCATGACGTTGCGGAGCGTCGCGGGCGACAGCGCGGGGAAGTGCCGGCGCGCCAGCACGCGCGACCCCACCGGCTCGGCGGTGTCGATGTACTCGCGGATGAGGGCGATCAGGACGTCGCGGTGACGCGCATCCATACGATTTTTTGTAACAATCGGCGCTGACGAAGTCAAGATCGGCCGCCAGCGCGCCGTGGCATCAGAGCAACTCGACAAAGAGCGCGTCCGAGAGCAGGAATCCCTCTTCGCTGAGCCGCGCCCGGCCGTCGTCGACCCGCAGGAGGCCGCGCTCGCGCCACGTCTCCACGCGGCGTGCGAGGGTGGCGTCGTCGGCCGTCCGCAGGACCAGGTCCGTGGCGGGCACACCGTCGACCGTGCGCAATCCGAGGATCAGGCGCTCACCGAGCGCCTGGCGCTCGGTCAGTCGCTCGGACGTGTCGATCGGCAGCCGACGCTCTTCGACGAGGGCGCAGTAGCGCGCCAGCGGCTTCGTGTTGCCGTAACGAACGTTGCCGATGAAGCCACAGCCGCCCGGCCCGGCCGCGAGGTACTCCCCGCGTCGCCAGTAGATCTGGTTGTGGCGAGAGCGAGAGCCCGGTCGCGCCCAGTTCGAGATCTCGTAGTGCTCGAAACCGCGCGCGCCGGCCGCGTCGCAGAGCCCGCGGTACTGCGCGACCGTGGTCTCTTCGGCGGGGACCCGGGGCGCGCCGGTCGCGCCCCAGAGGCTTCCGGCGTCGAGCGTGAGGCCGTACGCCGACAGGTGATCGGGCTGCCAGTCGAGCACGCCGGCGAGGCCGCGGCGCCAGCCGGCGACGTCGAGGCCGGGCAGGCCGTACATCAGGTCGACGCTGACGTTGCCGAAGCCGGCCTCGCGAGCCGCCCCGAAGGCGGCGCGGGCGCCGCGAGCGTCGTGGAGCCGGCCGAGGACGGGCAGGATCGAATCGTCGAGCGATTGCACCCCCAGGCTCACGCGATTGACGCCGGCGGCCCGATAGGCGACGAGCTTGTCGCGCGTGACGCTTTCCGGGTTGCACTCGACGGTGATCTCGACGTCCGCGGCGACGGCAAAGCCGTCACGGGTCGCATCGAGGATCCCCGCGACCTCGTCGGGCTCGAGCAGCGAGGGCGTGCCACCACCGAGGAACACCGTCGCGATCTCTGGCCGCCGTCCGTTCAACGGCGCCGCTCGGAGCAGCTCGATCTCGGTGACGGCGCTCCGGACGTAACGCTCCACGCTCGCCCGATCCTCGAGCGGTGCCGTATTGAAGGAGCAGTAGTAGCACCGCTTCCTGCAGAACGGCACGTGAACATAAAACCCCAGCTCGGCGGACGTTGGAGTCGCCTCCGCCAGCGCCCCGAACGTTGACGAGTGAGAGAGTACATGCGGATGTTGGGGTTGAGCGGCGGTCTCGGGGGCCCCGACGAGACCCGTTCCATCCGGGTACGGCATCGCGCTGGCTGTGGGCGTGTTGTCGCGGCTCACGTTAAGCGTTCGAAGAATCGCTAGCGGGGATCGCGGTGGGGCACGGGCGTGGCGCGAGCCCGGGTGCCCGTGCCCATTTCAAGGAATGTACTTTCCGAGGCGCCACCAGCGGAGCCAGTGGCGATCGCTGTCCCACGACCAGTAGATGAGGAAGGCCTTGCCCTTGATCTTCTCCCGCTTCACGAATCCCCAGTACCGGCTGTCCTGCGAGTTGTCGCGGTTGTCGCCCATCACGAAGTAGGAGTCGGCCGGGACGCGCGTCATCTCACAGCCGTAGGCGTACCCGCAGTACGCCTGACCGCTGTGGGCGAACGGCGGCGGTCCGGGCTTGACGTAGGGCTCGACCAGGCGATGGCCGTTGACGTAGACATCGTGGCCGCGGATCTGGACCTGATCGCCCGGCGTGGCCACGATGCGCTTGATGAAGTCCCGCTTCTCGTCCTGGGGATACTTGAACACGATGATGTCGCCGCGGTGGGGGCTCCGCAGGCCGGGCAGCCGCCATTCCGTGAACGGGAGCTCGGGACCATAGAGGAACTTGTTCACGAGGATGTAATCGCCCACGAGCAGCGTGTCCATCATCGAGCCGGACGGGATCGTGAAAGCCTGGACCACGAGCGTGCGGATGACGAGGGCGAGCAGCACGGCGATGACGATCGCCTCGCCGTACTCGCGGATGAGCGACTTGCGGGGCCGCTTGGACACGGTCCCGGTTGCGGTCTGACCATCGGTCTCGGGGGTCCCGGGAACGGGGACGCGTACGTTCGCGGCCTGGAACTCCGCCTTGCGGTCGTCCACCATCAGCTCTTCAGCACGGTCAGGAACGCTTCCTGCGGGACTTCCACACGCCCGACTTGCTTCATGCGTTTCTTGCCTTCCTTCTGTTTCTCGAGCAGTTTCCGCTTGCGCGTGATGTCGCCACCATAGCACTTGGCCGTGACGTTCTTGCCCATCGCCTTCACCGTCTCGCGCGCGATCACGCGACTGCCGATGGCCGCCTGGATGGCGACCTCGTAGAGCTGGCGGGGAATCACGCCCCGGAGCTTCTCGACGAGCGCCTTGCCGCGCTCGTAGGCCTTGTCGCGATGGACGATGGTGGAGAGCGCGTCGACCGGATCGCCGTTGAGGAGGATGTCGAGCTTGACCAGGTCGGACGGCCGGAAATCGGCGAACTCGTAGTCGAACGAGGCATAGCCCTTGGAGATCGACTTCAGCTTATCGTAAAAGTCCACCACGATCTCGGCCAGCGGGAAGTCGAAGCGGATGTGCACGCGCTTGCCGAGGTACTCGAGGTTCTTGTGCTCCCCGCGCTTCTCCTGGGCCAGTTTGTAGATCGCCGTCATGAACTCGGTCGGCACGTAGACGGAGGAGTTCACGTACGGCTCCTCCGTCTGCTCGATGCGGTCGGGCGTGGGCAGCTTCGACGGGTTGTCGATGTCGAGGACCCCGCCGGCCGTCGTCAGGATCCGGTACTGCACGGAGGGCGCGGTCACGATGAGCGAGAGGTCGAATTCCCGCTCCAGGCGCTCCTGGACGATCTCCATGTGCAGCATGCCGAGGAAGCCGCAGCGGAAGCCATAGCCGAGGGCCAGCGACGTCTCGGGTTCGAACGTAAAGGCAGGATCGTTCAGGCGCAGCTTCTCCAGTGCGTCGCGCAGCGCTTCATAATCTGTGTCCTCGATCGGGTACAGACCGGCGAAGACCATCGGCTTGGCGTCGCGGTAGCCGGGAAACGCCTCCGGCGTCGGCCGCAACGCTTCGGTGATCGTGTCGCCAACCTTGGCGTCGGCCACGCGCTTGATCGACGCCGTGATGTAGCCGACCTGGCCGGCGGAAAGCTCCTCGACCGGCCGCATGTCGGGACTGAAGACCCCGACCTGCTGGACGTCGTAGACCCGCCCGTTCGACATCAAGAGGATGCGCGTGCCCGGCCGGACACGGCCGTCGCGAAGCCGCACGTAGATGACGACCCCCTGGTAGGAATCGTAGAACGAGTCGAAGACGAGCGCCTTGAGCGGCGCGTCGGGATCCCCTTGGGGTGGCGGGATGCGCCGCACGATCGCTTCGAGCACCTCGGGCACGCCGGTGCCGTGCTTGGCCGAGATGGCCAGCGCCTCGCTCCCGTCGAGGTCGAGCACCTCGGTGATCTGGTCGCGCGTGCCGTCGGCGTCGGCGGCCGGCAGATCGATCTTGTTGATGATCGGGATGATGTAGAGCCCGGCGTCGGCGGCCAGATAGTAGTTGGCGAGCGTCTGGGCCTCGATGCCCTGGGAGGCGTCGACGATCAGGATGGCGCCCTCGCAAGCGGCCAGCGCGCGCGACACCTCGTAGGAGAAGTCCACGTGGCCCGGTGTGTCGATCAAATTGAGCGTGTACTCGGCGCCGTCCCGCGCCCGGTAGAGCAGCCGCACGGTGTGGGCCTTGATCGTGATGCCGCGCTCGCGCTCGAGATCCATCGAGTCGAGGACCTGATCGACGGCTTTCTTGGCGTCCATCGTCCCGGTCAGCGCGAGCAGTCGATCCGCCAGCGTGGACTTGCCGTGATCGATGTGCGCGACGATCGAAAAATTCCTGATCCGCGCCAGTGTCATAACGTCCCAGTCTAGCACGCCGCCGTCGGCGGCCCGGCCTCAGACACCCAGCCGCGCACGGTCGGCGACGACCGCACCCGGCTCGAGAACCACGTCGGCGCCGATTTCCGCGTGAGCCCCGATGTGGGCATCGGTGGCGACGACACAGTTGGTCAGACGTGCGCCTTCGCCCACGCACACGCCTTCCCAGAGCACGGCGTTCTCCACGTGGGCCCCGGCGCCGATCCGACAGCCGGAGCCCAGCACGGCGCGCGGACCGACGCGGGCACCGCGGCCGATCTCGACGCCATCGCCCACGACGGCCGGGCCGGTGATCCGGTCCGCGGACCCGCCCACCGCGGATTCCAGCCACGCGCCGTCGTGACGCTCGCCGGGCGGCATGAGCGTCGTCCGCACGCGGCCGTCGAGCAGGTCCATCTGGGCCGCGCGGTAGGCGCTCGGGCTGCCGATGTCGCGCCAGTACGCCGGGGTCGTGAAGCCGAACGACGGCACGCCCTCGGCGATGAGCTGCGGGAAGAACTCGCGTTCGATCGACACCGCGCGTCCCGCCGGCATCCGGCGGAGCAACTCGGCGTCGATGAGATAGATGCCCGCGTTGATCATGTTGGTCGTGATCGGCTCATCGGCGGTCGGCTTCTCGCGGAAGCGCAGGAGCCGTCCCGCGGCATCGGTCTCGACCAGTCCGTAGGCGCGCGGGTCGGCGACCGGGACGAGGAAGATCGTCGTGCGGGAGCCGTTGGCCTGGTGGAAGCGTCGCATCGCGGTGAGGTCGGCATCGGTGAGGACGTCACCGTTCAACACGAACACGGTTCCCCGCATCAGGTCGACGGCGTTGCGTACGCCGCCCCCGGTGCCGAGTGGCTCCGTCTCGATCACGTAGCGCAGGCGTACGCCGAGGTGCCCGGCGTGGCCGAGCGCTTCGCGGATGTCGTCCACGCGGTACGAGCAGGCCAGAATGACGTCGGTGACGCCGTGGTCGCGGAGCAGCGCGAGCTGGTACGCGAGGAACGGACGATTCAACAAGGGCACGACGGGCTTGGCGCGCGCCAGCGTCAGCGGGCGCAGGCGTGTGCCCTGACCACCGGCGAGGATGACGGCCTGAGTGGCGTCGGCGCCGCTCACGGATTCCAGGGTTGCGCCTCTTCGATCAGCATCACCGGAATGCCGTCACGGATCGGATAGGCCTTGCGGCAGGCCGGGCAGATGATGCGCGTCTCTTCGAATCTCAGATCGCCCTTGCACGCGGGGCAGACCAGGATGGCCTTGAGCTCTTCGTCGATCACGCGCTCACCTCCTCTCCGCATTGCGCTTGAACCAGGCGAGTGTCCGGGCCAGGCCGTCGTCGAGCACCGTGCCCGGCGTCCATCCGAGGATGGTCTTCGCCCGTGTGGCGTCGAGCACGCTCCGCCGCTGCTCACCCTCACGCGCGGGTGCGTTCCGGGACGCCGCGCCGACCCCGGCGAGCTTCGCCAGCCGCCGGTACAGCTCGTTGACCGTGGTCTCGAGGCCCGTGCCGATGTTCGCGATGCCGGTCGCCGCATGACGGCTGAGCGCGCGCGCGATCGCGTCGGCCACGTCCTCGACGAAGACGTAGTCGCGCGTCTGGTCGCCGTCGCCGTAGACGAGACACGGCTCGCCGGCGAGCAACCGATGACAGAAGATCGCGATGACGCCGGCCTCGCCGTGAGGATTCTGGCGTGGGCCGTAGACGTTGGCCAGGCGAAGCGCGAGCGTCGTGCCCCCCGACAGTCCCGTCCAGCACTCGAGGTAGCGTTCGGCGGCGACCTTCGAGACTCCGTAGGGCGATGTCGCCCGGGCCGGGTGATCTTCCGGCGTGGGCAGGACGTCGGTATCGCCGTAAGCGGCGCCACCGGTCGACGTGTACACGATGCGGCGAACGCCCGCGCGCCGCGCCGCCTCCAGGACGTTGGCGGTGCCGACGACGTTCACTCCCGCGTCGAAGGCGGGATCGGCGACGGAGCGCGCGACGGCGGCCTGGGCGGCCGTGTGGACCACCGCGTCGGGTCGCTCCGCGGCCACGATGGAGCCGAGTTGCGGGCTCCGGATGTCGCCGACGTGCAGCGTGGCGGCCGGGCTCACGTTGGCGCGTCGGCCCGAGCTGAGATTGTCGACGATGGCGACGCGATGGCCATCGGCGAGCAGACGGTCCACCACGTGAGAACCGATGAAGCCAGCGCCTCCGGTGACGAGGATCTTCACGCTCCGAGTTTCCGGCGAAACCACTCGAGCGTCAGTCGAAGGCCTTCTTCGGCGTCGACGCGAGGCTCCCAGCCCAGGAGCGCCCGCGCCCGCGAGATGTCGGGCTGGCGGACCTTGGGATCGTCGACGGGCAGCGGCCGGAACACGATCTCACTCTGGGACGACGTCAGGCGAATGATCCACTTGGCCAGATCGAGGAGCGTCATCTCCTGGGGATTGCCGATGTTCACCGGATCGTGGACCGCGCTGTTCATCAGCCGCCAGAGGCCTTCGATGAGGTCGTCGATGTACTGGAACGAGCGAGTCTGGGAGCCGTCACCGAAGACGGTGAGCGGCTTGCCGGTGAGGGCCTGGGACATGAACGCCGGAATCGCGCGGCCGTCGTTCAGTCTCATCCTGGGGCCGAACGTGTTGAAGATCCTGACGATGCGGGTGTCCACGCCGTGGGCGCGATGGTACGCCATCGTGATGGCCTCGGCGTAGCGCTTGGCCTCGTCGTACACACCGCGCGGGCCGATCGGGTTGACGTTGCCCCAGTAGTCCTCGCGCTGGGGGTGCACGAGCGGATCGCCGTAGACCTCGGACGTCGACGCCAGGAGAAAGCGCGCGTTCTTCGCTTTGGCCAGGCCGAGCCCGCGGTAGGTGCCGAGGGCGCCGACCTTCAGGGTCTGGATCGGCAGCTCGAGATAGTCGACGGGCGACGCCGGGCTGGCGAAGTGAAGGATCTGGTCGACGGGACCGTCGACGCCGATGTACTCGGTGACGTCGTGCCGCACGAACGCGAAGCCGGGCCGGCCGCGCAGGTGCTCGATGTTCTCGACCGTGCCCGTGATGAGGTTGTCCATGCAGACGACCTCGGCGCCCCGACCGAGGAGGAACTCGCAGAGATGCGAGCCGATGAAGCCGGCCCCGCCGGTGACCAGGACTCGCATCGCGTCAGGCGGGCAGGACGGAACGGCGGCCGATCGAGTGGTATTCGAAGCCGAGCCGGCGCATGCGCTCGGGCTCCCAGGCATTGCGTCCGTCGAACACGACGGGCCGGCGCATCAGGGCGCGCACCCGCTCGAGGTTCAGGAACTTGAACTCGTTCCACTCGGTCACGAGCGCGAGCGCATCGGCGCCGGTGGCGGCCTCGTAGGCGGAGTCGCAATAGGTGACGTCGGCCGGCAGCTCCCGGCGCGCGTTGGGAATCGCGACGGGATCGTACGCGCGGATCCGCGCCCCGAGGCCGCGGAGCCGGCTGATGACCTCGACGCTCTTCGCCTCGCGCATGTCGTCGGTATTGGGCTTGAAGGCCAGGCCCAGCACGGCGATCACCCGGTCGTCGAGCGGCGACAGCGCCTTGGTGATCATGGCCACGAAGTGCTCGGCGCGCTCGCGGTTGACGTCGATGGCCGCGCGCAGCAGCCGGAAATCGTAGCCGAGCGTGGCCGCGGTGTGGACGAGCGAGTCGCTGTCCTTCGGGAAGCAGCTCCCGCCGTAGCCGAGGCCCGCCTGGAGGAACGCGTGACCGATGCGGGCATCGAGGCCGACCGCCTTGATGACCTGGGTGACGTCGGCGCCGGCCAGCTCACAGATGTTGGCGATCGCGTTGATGAAGGAGATCTTGGTCGAGAGGAACGCGTTGGACGCGTACTTGATCATCTCGGCCGAGGGCACGTCGGTGATGATCATCGGCCGCTCGAGCGGCGCATAGAGCTCGAGCAGCGTCATGGCGACCTGCTGATTGGGCGCACCGATCACGATACGATCGGGCCTGAGCGTGTCCTCGATGGCCGAGCCCTCACGCAGGAACTCCGGGTTGGACACCACGTCGAAGGGCACCCGCTGGCGCTGGTGGCGCGCGATGACGTCGCGGACGAAATCGCCCGTTCCCACCGGGACCGTCGATTTGTTCACGATCACGGTGTACTTCTCCATCGCCCTGCCGATGGCGGCGGCCACTTGCTCGACCGCGCCGAGATCGGTCTCGCCGTCGGCCTTGGGAGGTGTACCGACCGTGATGAAGATGATCAGCGCGCGTCGGACGGCGGCGGCGAGGTCCGTGGTGAAGGCGAGGCGGGCGTCCGCGACGTTCCGGCCGACCATCTCCTCGAGCCCCGGCTCGTAGATGGGCATCTTGCCGGCCTGGAGGGCGGCCACCTTTTCGGGCTGGTTGTCGACACAGAGAACGTCGTTACCGAGGTCGGCGAAGACGGCGCCTGTCACAAGACCCACATAGCCCGTCCCCACCACGCAGATATTCATGCCGGCAATTCATCATACCAGGATGGGTAGAAAAGGAGCGTCGATTGGAAAGTTGACGCAACGAGCGGGACGGGCGAATCAGGCCGCGAACGGCCCGTCGTCCCCGCTGTCGGGCCCGGGGATCCCGTCCTCGAACTGCTCCCGCGCGTCACGCATGGCGTCGCTCAACGAGTCGAAGCGGCCGGAGATCGTGATGGTATTGCTGCTCTCGTCGCGGGCTTTCCACATCCATTCTCGGCGACTGCGGCCGACCGGCACGAACTGCACCTTCATTCCGTCCACGTCCCTGCTCCTTCCGCCCGACTCGCTGGGAGGCTCGGGCTGCAGGAGACGGAGTGCAATCGCAGTGCCACGGAGAGCGGGTAACACTGGCCGGCTCCGTGTGAATGGTAGGCCTTACTCTGAGTACTCGGGGCCATCGTCGGGCTCGGCGGCGCACCACCGGAAGAACACCACCGTGAAGGCGATCAGGGGGACGATTCCCGCGGGAACCCACATCAGAATTCCGCCCAGGCGCTGATCCTCGAGCGGTGTGGTGCTCGCCGTCGGGTACACGACCACCTCGGCCCCGGTGATCATCGCGGCCACGACGGTCATCGGAACGCCGAAGGCGAAGAGGTAGAGGATCTGGGCTGCGTAGGGCAGCGCGGGCACTCGCTGTGACGGGCTCAGCACCGGCCACCAGGCGATGACGGCGACCGCCAGCATCGTCGCGTGAGCGGCGATGTGCCAGAGCGGTGACTCGATCGTGAGCGCGTAGGGACCCGGCACGTGCCACGCGACGAGGGCGGTGGCGTACAGCATGAGAGCAGTCACCGGCGTCGTGGCTCTGGCCACGAGCGCGCGCACGGCTCGGCGCGTGAGCAGGGCGTCGATGAGCTCGGCCGGCATGCCGGCGAGCAGGCACGGGGCGGCGATGAGGATCAGGACGAGGTGTTGCGTCATGTGCGCGCTGACCAGCGAGCGCTCGGCGAGGTCGTGGAGCGGCCCGTTCAGCGCGGCCGTGAGCGCCAGCAGACCGCCGAGAAACGTGGCCGCCCGGCCGCGTGGCAGAGGCAACTGCGCGCGCCGGCAGCCGGCCAGCCAGGCGGCGCCGAGGCCGGCGACGAGCGCAAGCGACTCGGGATGAATCATCGGCCGAACACCAGGAACGCGCCCGTCAGCGTCGCCAGTGCGATGGCGAGGAGGACCGCGATGATCAACGGCCCGAGGAACAGGAGCTTCAGCGGCCGCGGATCGTAGCGCAGGTGCATGAAGAAGAGCGCGACCAGGGCGAATTTCGCCGTGGCCATCACGATGAGCAGCGGAATCAGGATCGGCGTGAGCCGGCGGATATAGATGACGCCGACCTCGAGCGCCGTGATGATCGTCAGGAGAATGGCGACCTTCACGTAGGTCGCGACCGATGCCGGCGCCTGATCGTGAGCCATCACGGCACCAGATAGACGAGTGTGAAGATGACGATCCAGACGATGTCGACGAAGTGCCAGTAGAGCCCGGCGATCTCGACCTTGACGCTGTCGGCCACGCCGAGCCGGCCGCGCAGGTCGAGGACGAGCAGCGTCACCAGCCACAGCACGCCGAGGGCGACGTGCGCGCCGTGGAATCCCGTGAGCACGAAGAACGTCGAGCCGAAGAGGTTCTGCTGGAGCGTGAGGCCCTCGTGCACGAACGACGTGAACTCGTACGCCTGAAAGCCGAGGAAGATCAGCCCCAAGAACGCCGTGCCGGCCAGCCAGAGGCGCGATTGCCTGCGATCACCTCGTTGCACGGCGGCCAGCGCCAGCACCATGAGGAGGCTCGACATCAGCAGATCGAAGGTGCTGGCGCTCGTGATCGGAATGTTGAGGATCTCGTGCGGATGGGGCCCGACGACGCTTCTCCCCTTGTAGGCGATGTAGGTCGCGATCAACGTGCCGAAGAAGAGGCACTCCGAGCCGATGAACGTCCAGATCCCGACCTTGCGGTGGTCGATGCCGAGGACTCCCACCTGGTGCTCGTGGGCGGGATTGCGATGGTGCTCCAGCGCGAAGCTGATCGCGGCCCAGAGCGCGAGCAGGCCACCCAGGATGACCCAGGCCAGGTGCACGAGCGCCCCCACCGCCGCGACGAAGACGCCGCACGCCAGGACGATCGGCCAGTGCGACGGCGCCGGCAGATGGATGCCGTGCTCGGCCACCGGTGGCGCCAGGGGCGTCCGCTGAGGGCCGTGCTTCTCGCGCCAGAACGAATCGCGCCCGTACACCGGGGGAATCGCGTCGAAGTTGTGGGCGGGTGGCGGTGACGACGTTCGCCATTCGAGCGTTCGCCCATCCCAGGGGTCACCGGGCGCCGTCGCCGGCGTCCGGAGACTCCGGACGGCGTTGACCATGAAGAGCAGGATGCCGAGCCCGATGCCGAACGCCCCGACCGAGGAGACGAAGTTCCACAGGTCCCAGCCGGCCCCGGCTCGATAGGTGTAGATCCGGCGCGGCATGCCGACCGCGCCGAGGTAGTGCTGGGGAAAGAACGTCAGGTTGAAGGCGACGAAGATCAGCCAGAACTGCAGCCGCCCCAGCCGCTCGTCGAGGAGGCGGCCGGTGATCTTCGGCCACCAATAATAGGCGCCCGCCAGGAGCCCGAAGAGGCTGCCGCCGATCAGCACGTAGTGCAGGTGCGCCACGACGAAATACGTGTCCGTCTGCTGGAGGTCCACCGGCGGCGACGAGTGCATGATGCCGCTGAGCCCGCCGATCGTGAACGTTGCGATCAGCCCGGCGGCGAAGTGCAGCGCCGTCGTGCCGTGGATGCGTCCGCCCCACAGCGTGGCCAGCCAGTTGAAGATCTTCACGCCGGTCGGGATCGCGATCAGCATGGTCGCGATCGCGAAGGCAGAGTCGGCGACGGGGCCCATGCCGGCGGCGAACATGTGGTGACCCCACACGCCGAAGCCGAAGAACCCGATGAGCACGCCGGAGTAGATGACGACGGGCGCGCCGAACAACGGCTTGCGCGCGAAGGTGGGCAGGACCTCGGAGACGATGCCGAACGCGGGCAGGATCAGGATGTAGACCTCGGGGTGCCCGAAGGTCCAGAACAGGTGTTGCCACAGATGGAGGTCGCCGCCCTCGGCCACGTCGTAGAAGTGCGTCCCGAAGAAGCGGTCGAACATCAGGAAGATGAGCGCGCACGTGATCGGGGGGAAGGCGAGCAGGACGAGGAATTGCACGACCAGGGTCATCCAGGTGAAGAGCGGCATCCGCATGAAGCTCAGACCGGGCGCCCGAACGTTCAGGATCGTCACGATGAAATTCACGGCGGCGAGGATCGACGACGCGCCCAACACTTGAAGACTGAGCGTCCAGAAATCCACGCCCAGGGTCGGTGAGTATTCACGCCGGGTGAGGTTGGCGTATGCGAACCAGCCGACGGCGGGCGGGGTGCCGGCCAGGAAGCTCGTGTGCAGCAGGATCCCGCCGGCCAGGAACATCCAGAAGGAGAGCGCGTTGAGACGCGGGAAGGCGACGTCGCGGGCGCCGATCTGGAGCGGGACCATGTAATTGAAGAACGCGGACCCGAACGGCATGATGGCCAGGAACACCATCGTGGTGCCGTGCATCGTGAACAGCTCGTTGTAGGTGTCCGCAGTGACCAGCGTCAGGCCCGGACGCGCGAGCTGCGCGCGGATGATCAGAGCCTCGACGCCCCCGATGAGGAAGAAGACGAAGGCGCTCACGCCGTAGAGAATCCCGATCCGCTTGTGGTCGGTCGTCGTCAGCCACGACCCCAGGATCGCCGTCGTGGGGACCGCGAGCCCGGCGTGCGGATGGGCGGATCGAGGTGCGGGGTGGCTGCCGACGTATTCCGGATTCATGACCTTCGACGCGCGTCTATTTCAGACTGGTCAGGTAGGTCGCGAGCGCGCGGGCGTCGGCCTCGCCGAGCCCGAGATTCGGCATCTTCACCCCGGGCTTGATCCGCTCGGGCGCCCGCAGCCACGCGGCGAGATTCTCGGGCGTGTTCGGCAGCAGACCGGCCGCGATGGTGCGGCGGCTCCCGACGTGGGTGAGATCGGGGCCGATCACGCCGCCCGACACTCCCTGGATCGTGTGGCAGCCGACGCAGGCGAGCCTCGCGTAGATCGCTTGGCCTTCGGCCGCGGGGCCGGCCGACTCGCCGGGCGGTGCCTTCTGCGCCTCCACCCAGCGCTCGAATTCCCCGGGCGTCTCCGCGACGAGCCGGATCCGCATGTTCGCGTGGGACGCGCCGCAGAACTCGGCGCACTGTCCGTCGTAGACTCCGGGCGTGTCGACGACGAACGACATCTGGTTGTGGCGCCCGGGCACGACGTCGCGCTTGCCACCGATGGGTGGCACCCAGAACGAGTGGATCACGTCGGGCCCTTCCAGGTGCAACACGACCGCCTGGCCGATCGGGAGGTGAAGCTCGTTGGCGGTGACGACGCCGAGCGCGGGATAGCGGAACTCCCACCACCACTGCCAGCCCCGCACTTCGACGTCGAGCGCGCCGGGCGCCGCCCGGCCCTGGGTCCGGAAGATCACCTGGATCGTCGGGATCGCGATGATCAGCAAGATGAGCGCGGGCGCGATCGTCCAGCCGATCTCGAGCAGTGAGTGACCGCGCGTCTGCGCGGCCGGCGCCGCGCCGGGTCGGTCGCGATAGCGAACGAGCACCCACGCGAGCAGGACGAACACCACGACCGCGATGATCGCCGTCGCCCACGTGACGATGGCGTACACGTACAGGATCTCGCGGCCGAAATCGGAGCGCGGGGCGAGGCTCGACTGGGGGCCGTCCCAAGCGCACCCGCCGGTGAGGACGGCCACGGCCGCGGTGAGCGCGAAACGACGCGAGCACGCTCCGGCGTTCACACCGCGGACGTTACCGCCGGCGTTTGACCACTGCAACTGCTCGACGACGGACGCCGCGAGCTAGGCGCGGGCGAGCGTCAGCAGCGTGTGCAGGAGGGTGTTGGCGCCCCGCTCGATGGCGTCCCAGTCGCTCATCTCGTCGACGCGATGGCTGCGCCCGCCCTTCGACGGGATGAAGAGCATGCCCATGTCGGTGATGGCGGCCAGGTTCTGCGCATCGTGGCCGGCGGCCGAGTACATCCGCTGGCTCGTCAGTCCGAGCGAGCGGCAGGCTGCTTCGATGCTGGCCTGGACGCGCGGCGCGGCCAGCGCCGGTACGGTGGCCGACATCGGCACGACGTCCGCCGCGATCTGGCGCTCGCGGGCGACCGAGTCGGCCAGCCCCCGGCACTCCTGCCACAGCCGCTCGAGCACCGCGACGTCGGGATCCCGCATCTCGTGCACGAGCTCAGCGCGACCCGGCACGATGTTGGACGCGCCCGGGTGGACGTGAACGACCCCGATGTTGGTGACGCTGCGGTTCGTCCCGCGCGTCACGACGTGCTCACGCGCGCGAAGCGCGTAGTCGGCGGCGGCCAGGAACGCGTCGCGCCGGCGCTCCATGGGCGTCGTGCCGGCGTGGTCGGCCTGGCCACGGAAGACGATGCGGGAGCGCCGGACGCCGACGATCGCCTCCACGACGCCGATCTGCACGCCCGATTCTTCGAGCCGCGGGCCCTGCTCGATGTGCAGTTCGACGTACGCGGCGACCGAGCCGGCTGGCGCTTTCGCTTCCGGCGCACGACGGGCGTCGAAGCCAGCACGCGCCATCACGTCGGCCAATCGCTCGCCGTCCACCGCGGCCATGTCGACGACGCTCGCGCCGTCGAGCTTGCCGCAGAATGCGCGCGACCCGAACAGGCTGCCGTAGCGGCCCTCCTCGTCGGTCCAGGCCGCGACGGCGAGGGGGCGTTGGTGCGCCGTCTTCGTCTCGGCGAGGACTTCGAGGCATTCGAGGCCGGCGATGACGCCGAGCGCGCCATCGAGCATGCCGCCTTCGGGCACCGTATCGATGTGGGATCCAGTCAGAACGGCCGGGCGGTCACTCGCTAGTGCCGTTGCACCAAGGCTCCCGAACGTGTTTCCGGCGGGATCGACCCAGGTGGCCAGGCCCGCGCCTCGCATCTCGGTGATCAGCCACGCCCGGGCTTCCTCGTGCTGAGGGCTCCAGGCCGGCCGGGTGACGCCACCGCCCAGTAATCCGCCAAATCGAGAGAGGGCGACCAGACGGCGTTGAAGTCGCGTCAACGACACCGAAAGCATGGGGCGCCGAGTATAACCCTTGACTAAGTCGGAGAGCGCTCCCTAGAATGAATCGCGGTTCAGTTGGTCTGTCTCACCTTCCAGGAGGCGATTTTGGACTTCTCGCTCACTCCCGAACAGGACGCGTTTCGCGAGCAGGTCCGCGCGTGGCTCAAAGAGAACATTCCGCGTGACTGGTCCCGTCGCGTCATGGCCAGCGCGGAGGTTCCTCGACCCGAGGCGTATCAGTTTCTTCGCGACTGGCAGCGCACGCTCTACGACGCGGGGTTCGTCGGACTGACGTGGCCCAAGGAGTACGGCGGGCGTGGCCTCACCTTCATGGAGGAGCTGATCCTCCACGAGGAGATGGCGTTGGCCAAGGCGCCGCAGATCCTGAACATCCTCGGCGTCGGCATGGCCGGGCCGACGATCATCGCCTACGGGACCGAGGAGCAGAAGAAGCGTTATCCGGCCAAGATCCTCTCCTGCGAAGAGATCTGGTGCCAGGGGTATTCGGAGCCGAACGCCGGGTCCGATCTCGCGTCGCTCCAGACTCGTGCGGTGAAAGACGGCGAGTACTGGGTGATCAACGGGCAGAAGGTGTGGACGTCGCTGGCCCATGTCTCCGATCGCATGATGCTGCTGGCGCGGACTGATCCCGACGCGCCGAGGCACAAGGGCATCACGTACTTCCTGCTCGACATGCGCTTGCCCGGCGTGACGGTGAAGCCGCTCAAGCAGATCACGGGCGATCCCGAGTTCAACGAAGTCTTCTTCGACAACGTGCGCGTCCACGAGTCCGAGATCCTCGGCGGCCTCAACAACGGCTGGCAGGTCGGGCTCACCACGCTGATGTACGAGCGCCTGGCGCTTGGATTCGGGCTCCAGGTACGGCTGCGCATCGCGCTCGACGGCCTCATCGAGCTGGCTCGGCGCATGGAGAAGGAAGGCCGCGTCCTCACCAAGGACCCCGTGATGCGGCAGAAGATCGCCCAGCTCTGGATCGATACCGAGTGCCTCAAGTACCTCGGGGCGCGGGCGATCACCAAGCTCCTCAAGGGCGAGATTCCCGGTCCCGAGGCATCCATCGGAAAGATGATCTGGGTGGAGACCCATCAGAAGCTGCAAGAGCTGGCCATGGAGATCGAAGGCCCGTACTCGCAGCTCGTGCGCGGCTCGGACTGGGCGGTCGAAAGCGGGGTCTGGCAGTACACGTTCCTCCGCTCGCGGGCCAACTCGATCGAGGGCGGTACCACCGAGGTCCAGAAGAACATCATCGGCGAGCGCATTCTCGGCTTACCGAAGGGCTAGGAGAGCGTTTCCATGGATTTTGGCTTCAGCGAAGAGCAGGAGATGCTCCGTGCCTCGGCGCGGAAGTTCTTCGAGAACGAGTGCACCTCCACGGTCGTGCGGCAGCGGATGGAGGAGCCAGCGGGCGTCACCGATGACTTCTGGACCAAGCTCGCCGAGCAGGGCTGGCTTGGCCTCGTCTATCCCGAGGAGTACGGCGGTGTCGGCCTCGGCTTCGTCGATCTGACCGTGCTCATGGAGGAGATGGGCCGCGTCGTCATGCCCGGCCCGTTCCTCGCGACGCTCCTCGGTGGCCTGGCCATCCTCGAAGCGGGCTCGGCCGAGCAGAAGAAGCAGTGGCTGCCGCGGCTCGCCGACGGCAAGGCCAAGGCCGCGCTGGCCTGGACCGAGCCGAGCGCGCGCTGGGACGCCGCCGGCGTCGCCACCACGGCCAAGCCGACGGCCGATGGCTGGCTGCTCTCGGGCACCAAGCTGTTCGTCCTCGATGCCCACATCGCGGACGTCACCGCGGTCGTCGCGCGCACGGCCGAGAACAAAGCCGGCCAGCCAGGCCTCTCGCTCTTTCTCGTCCCCAAGGGAACCCCCGGCTTCGAGCCCAAGCTGCTGCCGACGATGGACCAGACGCGCAAGCTCTGCGAGGTGGTCCTGCGCGACGTGCGCCTGCCGGGCTCGGCGCTACTCGGTGCCAAGGATGGCGCGTCGGCGCCACTCAGCCGCGTGCTCGAGCGCGCGACCGTGGCGCTCTGCGCCGAGATGTGCGGCGGTGCCCAGAAGGTCCTCGAGATGACGACGGAGTACGCGAAGATCCGCGTCGCCTTCAACCGTCCGATCGGGTCCTACCAGGGCGTCAAGCATCGCGCCGCCGACATGCTCGTGGACGTGGAGAACGCCAAGTCACTGACGTACTACGCGGCCTGGGCCGTCGACGAGAACGTTCCGGATTCGGCGCTGGCGGTCTCGATGGCCAAGGCCTACGCCTCCGACGCGTTCCGTCGCGTCTCGGCCGCGGGCATCCAGCTCCACGGTGGCATCGGCTTCACGTGGGAGCACGACCTGCATCTCTATTTCAAGCGCGCCAAGTCGTCGGAATTCACGTTCGGTGACGCCACGCACCACCGGGAGAAGGTCGCCCAGCTGATTAGTTTGTAGTCGTGGCGCGACGGACCGAGATCAAGATGTCGGAGGCCGAGCTGATGCGGTTCCTCGGCGAGGAACGCGTCGTGACGTGCGCCTCCATCGGCCCCAATGGCCGCCCTCATCTGATGCCGCTCTGGTACGTCGTGGACGACGGCGTCGTCACCGCGTGGACGTACGCGAAGTCGCAGAAGGTCCGCAATCTCGAGCGCAAGCCCCAGGCCACGCTCCAGGTCGAGGCCGGCGATGCCTACGCCGAGCTGCGCGGCGCGATGCTGGAGTGCGACGTCGAGATCGTTCATGAGCTGGCTCGCGTGACCGCCGCCGGTGCGGCCATCGCCATCAAGTATCTCGGCATTCCGAACGCCACGCCCGACACGCCGGAAGTGCGCGCGTACGTCGGTCCTCAGGCCGCCAAGCGAGTCCTGCTGCGCTTCCATCCCACTCGCATCGTGTCCTGGGACCACCGCAAGCTCAGCCGCTGACCCTCCGGCAGCTGACCGCCCGCGCGGTATCATTCGCTTCGTGACTCCCGCCGATCCCAAGCCGGCCGCGTCGGTCCTCCTCGTGCGCGCGGCGCCGGGCGGCGCGGCCGAGCCGCTCGAGGTCTACATGATCCGCCGCCAGAAGGGGATGAAGTTCCTCGGCGGCTACTATGCGTTCCCCGGCGGCAAAGTGGACGTCGAGGACGGAGCCGGTGACGCCGCGGCGCGCTGCCATGGGCTCACGTCGTCCGAGGCCGAAGCGCTCGTTCCGCGCGCCGCCGGCGTCCCCTCGCTCGCGTACTGGATGACCTCGGTGCGCGAGCTGCTCGAGGAGACCGGTCTACTGCTCGCCTGCGATGCCGGTGGGCGCGCCATCGACGCCCACGATCCTCTCGTGGCGGCGCGGATCGACCGCCTCCGGAAGTCGCTGATGGCGGGCGAGGCTCCGTTCGCCACGCTGCTCACGCGCGAAGCCTGGTACGCGGATGCGCGCCCGTTGCGGTACCTCTCGCACTTCATCACGCCCACGTCGAGCCCGATCCGGTTCAGCGCGCGCTTCTTCCTCTGTCCGGTTCCCGTGGATCAGCTCCCGCGCCTCTACACCGAGGAGACGTCGGAGGGCTTCTGGATCGCGCCCGGGATCGGGTATCAGCGCTTCTGCGCGGGCGAGATGGCGATGGCCGAGCCGGCCGAGTACGGCCTCGGCTACCTTGCGCAGTTCGATTCCTTCGACGACCTGTGGGCCGCGCACGCCGACGGCGCTCACAAGTTCCACGGCATCATCGATCGCATCGACACGTTCTGGAAGGAGTTCGACTGGAACGCGGCGCCCTGGCGTAATCCGCGGGGCCCTCGCTCATGATCGCCAACGCGGTCACGGCGTTTCTCGACGATCGCGTCGGGACCGGGGACGGTGGATCGCCCGCCGTCGTCACGGCCGACACCACGACAACCTACGCCGAGGTGCTCGCGCTGGCCAACCGCGCGGCCCGGGGGCTGCGCGCCCTCGGTGTCGAGCCCGAGCAGCGCGTGGCCGTGCTCCTTCCTGACGGCCTTGCCTGGGTGGCCACGTTCTTCGGCGCTCTTCGGATCGGCGCGATCGCGGTGCCCTTCAACACGCGGCTCAGCGCCGCCGAGTGGACGGACATGCTCCGCGACAGTCGAGCCAGGGTGCTCGTGGCCGACGCGGCGCTGGCTCGCGTCGTTGCCGGCCACCACGCCGAGCTGCCACACCTGCGGGCGATCGTCGACTTCACGGAGCTCGTCGCCGGCGCCAACGACGGGCTCTCCCCGGAGCCCGTCGGCCTCGACGCGATGGCCTTCTGGCTCTACACCTCGGGCACGACGGGCGCGGCCAAGGCCGCCGTGCACCTGCATCGCGACCTTCTCGCCGGCCGGCCGTATGGCTGCGACGTCCTCGGCGCCAGCGCGACCGACCGGGTCTTCGCCACGTCGAAGCTGTTCTTCGCCTACGCGCTCGGCAACGCGCTGCTCATCCCGTTCTCCGTCGGCGCGCAGACCTACCTGAGCTCGGCCTGGGCCGAGCCCAACGCCGTCGCCGAGATCGCCGCCAGCTTCCGTCCGACGCTCCTCTTCTCGGTGCCGACGTTCTATGGACGGTTGCTCCGAGCCGGGCTGCCGAGCGACGCGTTCGCCTCCGTGCGGTGTGCGGTGTCGGCTGGCGAGCGGCTGCCTGTCGAGATTGGCTCGGCGTTTCGCGAGCGGTTTGGCGTCGAGATCCTGGACGGCATGGGGGCCACCGAGACGATCTTCATGGTGTTGTCGAACCGGCGGGGCCGAAGCCGGGCGGGATCATCGGGATTGCCGGTACCCGGGGCGGAGGCGCGGCTGCTCGATGCCGACGGTCGCGATGTCCCGGACGGCGTCGAAGGCGTGCTCCACGTGCGCGCGGCGTCCACCAGTCCGTTTTACTGGAACCGCGTGGACCAATCGCGCCAGGCGTTCATCGGCGAGTGGTTTCGAACCGGTGACGTCTACGTCCGGGATGCCGAGGGCTTCTATCACCATCGAGGCCGCGACGATGATCGGTTCAAGGTGGCCGGGATGTGGGTCGCGCCGGCCGACGTCGAGCGCGCATTGTCCGCCCATCCGGCAGTCGCCGACGCCGGCGTCGTCGGCGCCGCCGACGAGCACGGCCTGGTCAAGCCGTTCGCCTTCGTCGTCCCGAAGGACGCCGCCGCGGCGGCCCATCTCGCCAGCGATCTCGGACGCATTGCCGAGGCCGAACTGCCGGCGCACCAGCGCCCGCGCCGGATCTTCCTGCTCGCCGAGCTGCCCCGCACCGCGACGGGCAAGCTCCAGCGCTTCCGCCTGCGCGAGTTCGTTCGTTAGATGCCTACGCACACGACCACGGTGAAAGCGCGCTGGGGCGACACCGATCCCGCCGGCATCGTCTTCTACCCGCGCTTCTACGAGTGGTACGACCTGGGCACCGAGACGCTGTTCGAGTCCCTCGGCCTGCCCTGGCCCGAGATGTTCCCCCGCGAGGCCATCGTGGGTGTGCCCATCGTCGAGTCGGGATCGACCTTTCTCGCGCCGATCCGCTATGGCGACGAGGTGAACATCCGCTCCACGGTCGCATGGGTAAAGGAAAAGACGTTCCGCATGGACCACGAGATCACGGTGGGAGCTACATTGTGCGCCCGCGGCTTCGAGATTCGCGCGTGGGTGGTCCGGCCGGTCACGGCGGACGACCGGCGGAGGGCCGCGCCGATTCCCGAGCACATCAGCCGCCTCCTCAAGGCACAGACAGTGTAGATTGAGCCCTCCAAAGGAGGAACCCACATGCGCGGATTGACCCGTCGAACCTTCCTCGCCGGCGCCTCGGCGACTGCGGCCGGAGTGGCCGTCGGGCCATGGGTGCTGCGCAGCGCGGCTCAAGGCGCGCCGGTCAAGATCGGCCTCGTGCTCCCGTACACCGGGGTCTACGCGGTGCTGGGCGAATCGATCACGCAGGGCATGGAGCTGGTCTTCGCGCGCGAGAACTGGACCGTGGCCGGCCGCAAGGTCGAGATGATCCGGGAAGACGACGAGATGAAGCCACCCGTCGGCATCCGTAAGACGGAGAAGCTCATCGATTCGGACAATGTCGACATCCTCACCGGGCCCGTGCACAGCGGCATCCTCATGGGCATGCGCGACAAGGTGCACAACAGCAAGACGATCCTGATCGTGTCCAACGCCGGCGCCGACGCGATCAGCCGCGAGCGCTGCTCGCGGTGGATCTTCCGCACGTCGTTCTCGAACTGGCAGCCGAACCAGCCGATGGGCGGCTGGGTGGCCAATCACGTCGCCAAAGAAGTCTTCATCACCGCGCCCAACTATCAGGCGGGGAAAGATCAGCTCGGCGCGTTCAAGGAGACGTTCGTGCCGGCCGGTGGCAAGCTGGTCGGTGAAGATTACCCGAAGCTCGGCGAGACGGACTACGCGCCGTACCTCACCAAGATCAAGCAGTCGGGCGCCAAGGCCGTGTACGCCTTCTTTTCGGGGACCGACGCCGTGAACTTCGTGAAGCAGTACGACGACTTTGGATTGAAGCAGTCGATCAAGCTCACCGGGGCCGGCTTCCTCACCGAGCCCGACGTGTTGCCGGCTCAGGGCAAGTCGGCGCTGGGCGTGATCACGGGCCACTTCTACACGCCGCAACTCGACAGCCCGACGAACCGGAAGTTCGTCGCCGATTTCAAGGCGAAGTTCGCCAACAAAACGCCGGACGGCTTCGCCTGCCAGGGCTACGACACGGCCGAGGTCATCGTCCGTGCGCTGAAGGCGGTGAACGGGAACACCAAGGACAAGGACAAGCTGGTCGACGCGATCGCCCGGGTCGAGTTCGATAGCCCACGGGGTCGCTTCCGCTTCGACCCGAAGACGCACAACGTCATCCAGCCGTTCATCTACGTGCGCGAGGTGAAGGAAGTGTCGGGCGGCCTCGACAACGTGCCGATCGACAAGATCGCCAACGTCACCGATCCCGGCACCGGCTGCACCTTGCCGGCTTGATGGAGATGGGGGGCCGTCGGACGGCCCCCCAATCCCCCCGCGTGCGGCTGGGAACCGCCCCGGCAAAGCCGCGGCGGTCCTCGATGTAGCCGTCGTGTTCGTGCCCGACTTCTTCGGCCAGGCCCTGAATGGGCTGTCATACGGCGTCCTGCTCTTTCTCCTCTCGGTCGGTCTCACGCTCATCTTCGGCATGCTCGACGTGGTCAACCTCGCTCACGGGTCGTTCTACATGCTCGGCGCCTACGCCGGCCTCGCCACGATTGGGGCCACCGGGAACTTCTGGCTCGCCCTCGTCGTCGCGCCGCTCGCGGTGGGCGTGATCGGCGCCGTCATGGAGCGGCTCGTGCTGCGCCCGCTCTACGTGCGTTCGCCGCTCGACCAGGTGCTCCTCACGTTCGGGTTCATCTACCTCTTCGAGGACCTCGTGAAGTGGATCTGGGGTGGACGCATCCGCTCCATCCCACCCCCCGATCTCTTCTCACGCTCGGTGAAGATCTTTGGGGCCACGGTGCCCTCCTACCGCCTGTTCGTCATCGTCTTCGGCCTCGTGGTGGCGCTCCTGCTCTGGCTGCTGATCGAGCGCACGCGCCTGGGCTCGGTCATCCGCGCCGGCGTCTTCGACGCCGAGATGGCCGCCGGCCTCGGCATCAACATTCCCCTCGTCTTCACCTCGGTCTTCGCGTTCGGGGCCGCGCTCGGTGGGCTCTCCGGCGTGATCGCGGGACCGATCCAGTCAGCGTCGCCGCCGATGGGCGCCGGCATCCTGATCCCGGCCCTCATCGTCGTCGTGGTCGGCGGCCTGGGAAGCCTCAAGGGCTCACTGGTGGGCAGCCTGATCATCGGGCAGGCCGAAACGTTCGGGAAGGCCTGGCTGCCCGGGGCGTCGATGCTGATGATCTATGTCGTCATGGCGCTGGTCGTCCTGGCCCGACCGCAGGGCCTCTTCGGCCGTCCCCTCCGATGAAGCGAAAGCTCGCCGGCTTCGCCGTCGTCCTGCTCGTGCTCGCGTTGGCGCCGGGGTTTCTCGGAACGTACCCGGTCAAGCTGTTGCAGGAGATCCTCATCTGGGGCGTGTTCGCGATGAGCCTCGATCTGATCATGGGCTATGCCGGGATGGTGTCGTTCGGCCACTCCGCTTTCTTCGGCGTCGGCGGCTACGTGGCCGCGCTGGCGCTGAGCCGCGACGCGGGTCTCACGTCGGCGCTGGTGCTTCCGGGCCTCGCCGCGGCCCTCGCCGCGCTCGTGATCGGGTTCTTCTCGATCCGGGTGAGTGGCGTGTACTTCATCATGCTGACGCTGGCGTTCTCGCAGATGTTCTACGCGGTGACCTTCCAGGCGGCCTGGCTCGGCGCCGAAGACGGAATCGTCGGCGTGCCCCGCCCGCGGATCGCCGGCCTCGAGCTCGGCGACGCCCGGCGGTTTCACCTCTACCTGATCGTCCTCGTGGCCCTCGCCGCGCTCGCGTTGTGGCGCATCGTGCAGTCGCCCTTCGGCCACGTGCTCCGGGGGATCCGCGAGAACGAAGCGCGCATGCTGGCGGTCGGCTACGCGGTCGGGCGTTACAAGCTGCTCGCCTTCGTCATCGCGGGGGCCATCGCCGGCCTCGCCGGCTCGCTGTACACGCAGTTCGTTGGATCGATCACGCCGGATGCGTTCCTGTGGACGACCTCGGGCGAAGCGCTCCTGATGGTGATCATCGGCGGGACGGGCACGCTCTTCGGCGGTGGGCTGGGTGCCGCGGCCTTCATCCTGCTCCAGAGCCTCGTCAGCTCCTACACGGAGCGATGGATGCTCATCCTCGGACTGACCTTCATCTTGTTCGTGCTCTTCGCGCCCGGGGGGGTCATCGGCGCGCTCAGTGGCATTGCGAGCCGAGGCGCCGCTGCGGCGACGAGGCGAGCGGTGAAATGACCGAAAAATGGGCGAGCCGAGGCGCCGCCGCGGCGCGTGGCCGTGCGAAGTGAGGCCGCCCGGCGGACGAGCTGAGCGGTGAGATGACCGAAAATCGGCCCCTCCTCGAGATTCGGAACCTGACCCACAGCTTCGGTGCGCTGACCGCGGTCAACGGTGTGTCGATGACGGTCGAGCCGAGGGAACGCCGCGCGATCATCGGTCCGAACGGGGCCGGGAAGACGACGCTCTTCAACGGGATCAGTGGGCACCTTCAGCCGACCCGAGGCTCCATCGTCTTCCAGGGACGCCCGCTCGGCGGATTGCCGCCGCACGCCGTCGCCCGCCTGGGCATCTCACGATCGTTCCAGCGCAACAACGTGTTCACTGGTCTCAGCGTGCTCGAGAACCTGAGACTGGCCGCGGCGGCTGGTGAGCGTGGCTCCTTCAGCCTCTTCGGCTCGGTGACGCGGATGGTGCGCCCGCTCGGCAGAGCTCGTGAAATCGCCGAAGCCGTCGGGTTGACGGGCCGCCTCGAGACGCCAGCGGGAGCGCTGTCGTACGGCGAGCAGCGCCAGCTCGAGATCGGCATCGCGCTCGCCACGTCACCGACGCTGCTCCTGCTCGACGAGCCGACCGCCGGCATGTCGCCGGAAGAGACGCAGCGGATGACGCGGCTGTTGGCCGGGTTGCCCCGCGACGTCACCGTGCTCATCATCGAGCACGACATGGACGTGGTCTTCTCCCTGTCCGACCGGATCACCGTGCTCCACTATGGCGAAGTGCTTGCGGAAGGGACGCCCGACGCCGTGCGTGGCGATCCCCGCGTGTACGAGGTCTATCTCGGGACCGACGACGAGCGCTGACGATGCTCGAGATCGCGGACGTCCACGCGTATTACGGCGACAGCCACGTCCTGCACGGGGTGTCGCTGCACGTTGCTGCCGGTGAGGCGGTGGCGCTCCTCGGCCGCAACGGCGCCGGGAAGACGACGCTGATTCGCTCGGTGGTCGGCTTCACGCCTCCGCGCGCCGGCCGGATCAGCTTCGACGGCCGACCGATCGAAGGCAGCACCGCCTATGCTATTGCGCGGCTCGGCATCGGCCTGGTTCCCCAGGGGCGCCGCATCTTCGCGCCGCTCAGCGTGAGCGAGAACCTGATGCTCGGCGCACGGAAACCGACGGCTCGGCAAGGTACGCGACAATTCACCCGCGAGCGCGCGTACGAGCTGTTTCCGCGACTCCGTGAGCGGGCGCTGCAGGGCGGCGGCACGTTGTCCGGCGGCGAGCAGCAGATGCTCGCGGTCGCCCGCGCGCTCATGACCAACCCGCACCTGCTCCTGCTCGACGAGCCCTCGGAGGGACTCGCGCCGCTCATCGTGCGCGAGATCGGACGCGTGCTGATCGGGCTCAAGCAGCAGGGACTCTCGATCCTGCTGGTGGAACAGAACGTGCCGCTGGCGCTCCGCGTGGCCGACCGCGTCTACGTCATGAACAAGGGCCAGATCGTGTACGAAGGCTCGTCGGCGGCGCTGGCGGCCGACGAGGACGTCAAGCGCCGCTTTCTCGGCGTATCCTGAGGGGCGCCATGCCCTGGATCGATCCCGACTTTCCGAAGACCGCGACACCGAGTGACCTCGTCGGCCGCGTGCTCGGTCTGAACCCCGGCATGATGACGGGGCCGGGGACGAACACGTATCTGGTCGGCCGCCGAGATCCCATCCTGATCGACACCGGCATCGGTCTTCCCGAGTACGTCCCCAATCTCGACGGCTATCTGCGCGAGCGGGGCTGGCGCCAGCCCTCCCGCGTCGTGCTCACGCACCGCCACCGCGATCACATCGGCGGCGTCGCGCACCTGCGCGAGCGCTTCGGCGGCCTGCGCGTCTCGAAGATGATCCATCGCGACGCCGGCCTGCCCGACGGGATCGACGACCTGCGCGACGGTCAGGACGTGCACGGTGACGGCGTCACGCTCGTGCCCATCTACACGCCGGGTCACGCCTCCGATCATCTGTGCTACTACCTGCCCGAGGAGAAGGCGCTCTTCACCGGTGACGTCGTGCTGGGTGGCTCGACGACCGTCATTCCCTCGGACGACGGCGACCTGCTCGACTACATGGCGTCGCTGCGTCGCCTGCAGTCGCTCGAGCTGCGCCGAATTTATCCGGCCCACGGCCCCGTCATCGACGATCCCCAGGCTCGGATCGCCGAGTACATCGCGCATCGTCACCAGCGCGAGCGCCAGATCCTCGACGCGCTAGGCGCCGGGCCGAGCGTCATCCCCGACGTCGTCAAGCGCGTGTACGTTGACGTCGCCCCCGCGCTACACGGCATCGCGGCCATGTCGGTGGAGTCACACCTGAAGAAGCTGAAGCGGGAGGGACGGGTGAGGGAGACGGTCCAGCGAGACGCACCGTCGCGCTGGGAGCTGGTCGGTTAGGCGAAGCCGGACGGTCTCAGCGAATTCGCCGGCGCGCGGCGTCCACCACGGCGGCGAAGAGCGCGCGGGCGGCCGCGTCCCGCTCTATCAGATCCTCTGGGTGCCACTGGACACCGAGCACGAACGAGTGCTCGCCGCCCAGCTCGACGCCCTCGATGATGCCGTCCTCGGCCCACGCGACCTCACGCAGCCCCGCGCCCAGCCGCTTGATCGCCTGGTGATGGAACGAGTTCACCTCGAGCTCGGTCGCGCCCACCACGGAGCCCAGGCGCGTGCCTTCGCCCATGACCTTCACCCGGTGGGTCGGCTGGTGACGCGGCGCCTTCTGGCTGTGGTCGATGGCGCTTCCGGGCTCGCTCGGGATGTCCTGGTGGAGCGTGCCGCCGAGCGCGATGTTGAGGACCTGGATCCCGCGGCAGATGGCGAGCAGGGGCACGCCGTCGTCCAGCGCTCGCCGCGTGAAGCCGAGCTCGAGCTCGTCTCGCTCCGGTGACACCTCGTACACCTTGGCGTGCGGCGGCTCGCCGAAGCGCGCCGGATCGACGTCGCCGCCTCCGCTGAGCACCAGCGCGTCGAGCCGCGTCCACAGCGCCGCGCGCGTGGCCTCGTCGAGATGGGGCGGCAGCAGGACGGGGGCACCACCCGCGGCTTGAACGGCGCGGACGTAGGCGGCGTTCACGTAGGCGCGCTCGGGAGAGCTGCCGAACGTGACGGACGTCGTCAGGCCGACCAGCGGACGGGAGACCATGGCCCATTGTATGATGTGCCCACTATGTCACTCGACTCCGCGTCCTCCCAGCGCTCGGCACCCGCGTACTCGCCCACTCATACCGTCCAGGCCATCGGCCGCTCGTGGGCGGTCGCTGCCGGACATGCGCTGGCCTCGGAGGCCGCCGCCCGCGTGTTGAGCGCCGGCGGCAACGCGATCGATGCCGGCGTCGCCGCCGGGATCACGCTCGGCGTCGTCCATCCCGACATGGTCAGCGTCGCCGGGGTGGCGCCGATCCTCGTCCACGTCGCTGGTACCGGCCAGACGTGGCAGGTCTCCGGCGTCGGTCCCTACCCGCGTGTCTCCACGGTCGAGTACTTCGAGCGGCGTCACGGAGCCCAGATTCCTCCGGGCCTCGGGCGCACCGTCGTCCCGGCGGCGCCGGCAGCATGGTGCGCCGCCCTCGAGCGCTGGGGAACGATGTCGTTCGCCGACGTTGCGGCGCCCGCCACCGAGCACGCTGCACAGGGCTTCCCCGTGTCGAGCTTCTCGGCCTACCAGCTCGGCGCCAACGCCGCGAAGTACTCGCGCTGGGAGACGTCGAAGGCGCTCTACCTCAAGGACGGCCGCGCGCTCCAGGCCGGTGAGAGGCTCGTCCAGCGGGAGCTCGCCGACACGCTCGGGCGCATGGCCGCGGCCGAGAAGCGCGCCGGTGGTGATCGGGCCGCGGGCATCCGCGCCGCGCGCGACGAGTTCTATCGCGGCGAGACGGCGAAGCGCATCGCGGAGTTCCACCGGAAGGAAGAGGGCCCGCTGACGCTCGCCGACCTCGAGGGCTTCGCGGTGGACGTGGCTCCGGCCCTGACCACGACGTTCGGCCGCTGGCAGCTCGCGGCCTGCGGCTTCTGGTGCCAGGGCCCGGTGCTGCTCCAGATGCTGAACATGCTGGAAGGCATCGACCTCGCCGCGCTCGGCCACAACTCGCCCGCGTATCTGCATCGGCTGGTCGAGACGATCAAGCTCGCGTTCGCCGATCGCGACGCCTATTTCGGTGACCCGGCCTTCGTCGCGGTCCCCGAAAACTTGTTGTCGAAGGCCTACGCGCGCGCTCGCCGCGAGCTGGTCGGTGACCGCGCGTGGAAGGAGATGCCGCCGCCCGGCGACCCGACGCGCATGGAGGCCTCGAAGGCGCGCGAGGTCCTGCCGGTGGCCGGTGGCTCGAGCGACTCACTCGACACGAGCTACGTGGCCGTCGTTGACGGCGCGGGGAACGCGTTCTCGGCGACGCCGAGCGATCCGAACGCCGACTCGCCGGTCGTGGCCGGTGTCGGATGCGTCGTGTCTCCGCGTGGCTCGCAGGGTTGGCTCGACCGCAGTCATCCCAGCGTCGTGGCGCCGGGCAAGCGCCCGCGTCTCACACCCGCGCCCGCCATCGCCTTCGAGGACGGCCGGCCGCTGCCGTTCGGCACTCCGGGTGGCGACGTCCAGCAGCAGGCGATGCTCCAGGTGTTCCTCAACATGGCCGTGTTCGGCATGCCGATCCAGCAGGCGATCGAGATGCCGCGGGTCGCCTCCCGCAGCTTCCCCGACTCGTTCTGGCCGCACGTGATGTCGCCGGGCAAGGTCGAGGCGGAGAGTCGGCTGCCGCGTGAGACGCGCGACGGCCTCGCGGCGCTCGGCCACGACGTCGCTGCGTGGCCCGAATGGGAGTGGCGCGCCGGCGCCGTGTGCGGCGTGCGCGTCAGCGCCGAGGGTGCCCGCTGGGCGGGAGCCGATCCCCGTCGCGGCGCGCACCCGATCGCCCGCTAAAGGTCTCGGAGGCGGGCTTCGGCGCGAACCACCAGCCGAGGCCCACCATCGTCACGCCGAGGAGCGTCGGGAGGACGTCGAGCGTTTCGAGCGCCTCGCCCAGGAGGCTCCCGAGCGCGGGGTCGGCCAGCATCATCTGGGCCGCCACGTAGCCCAGGATTCCGCCGCCGATCCAGACGATCCAGCCGAAGCGCATCATCAACCGCGCGAGCAAGCCGCTGCCCCAGACGACGAGGGGCAGGGAGAGCGCGATGCCGAAGACCACCAGCAGCAGATCGCCGTGGGCCGCGGCCGCCACCGCAAGGACGTTGTCGAGGCTCATCACGGCGTCGGCCACCACGATGATCCACACGGCCTCGCGCAGCGATGAGCCTTCGCGAACGTGACCGGGCCGGGCGCCGGTCGGCTGGCGCACGAGCTTCACGGCGATCCACACCAGCAGCAGCCCGCCCACGAGTTGCAGGAACGGGATGCGGAGCAGAAACGTCGCCACGACGATGAAGCCGAGGCGAAGGGCCACGGCGCCCGCGGTGCCCCACACGCGCCCACGCCACTGCTGCTTCAGGGGGAGCGTGCGCACGGCGAGCGCGATGACGAGGGCGTTGTCGCCGGCCAGCGTGAGGTCGATGACGACGATGCTGAGCCAGCGCGCCCAGAACTCGGGGTCGAGCAGCGCGTCCATGGCGTCAGCCGCCGATCAGCTTGAACAGCGCGATCACGATCTTGCCGAACACGAGGAGGGCCACGGTGATGGCCAGGCCCTCGTACTTGTTGATACGCATCCCGCGTCTCCTTGGTGGCGAGCCTCCGCCACGCGCGGAGACTCGGCAGAGGGTTCCCGTCGGTCACACCGGGACGGGGAGAGCCCGCGGGCAGGCTAGTGGTCTTCGCCGGAAGCGGACGGAGCGAGCGGCGGATCGGCGACGAGACGGATGCGCGGGGCGTACGCGGGTCGCGCGGTCAGCAGAGCGCGGAGCGCATGAGCCGCCCCGACGGGCGCCGCGTCGAGCCGCGGTGCTGCGGCGACGTCACGTCGGCCGGCAGCTTCGGCTGGCCGGGACAGTCGGAAGCCTCCGAGATGGAGAACCTCCTCGTCCTCCTCGAACTCCACGCCACGCGGCGTCGGCGCCACCGGCATGGCGAGATCGAGACAACACAAGAGGATCAGCACGGGAAGAAATCGACAGCGCATGATGTCGAAAGTCTACACCTTCAGACCTTTGACGACGTACTCCTGGGCGAACAGCGTGACAATGAGCGCCAAAGGCCTCGCCGCGAGCCCAGTCGCGACCGTCAGTAGCGAACGGCGAACCCGGTGCCGGCGATGACGTCGTTGGCCTGTCGGTTCAGGCCGACGCCGGCCCGGACGTCGACGGCGAGATTCTTCGTGAAGAAGTAGATGAGCCCGCCCACGGCGTAGTGCCGCGTGCCGGTGTCGGCGCCGCCGGATCCCACCGGGTAGAAGGCGTCCCACTCGACGAATGCCTGGAGCTTTCGCGTGAGGGCCACGGCCGCCGTGAGCCCCGTCGCCACTTCGACGTGGGACTCGAGGTTCCCGTCGGCCACCGAGTTGGTCGCGATGAGCAACTCGACGTCGAAGAGATCCTTGACGATTTCCCAGCTGAAGTCGACGTTGACGCCGGGCAGTACTCTGCCGGCCGTGACGCCCTTGCTGCCGGTCGGCACGGTCATCTGGGGAATCAGGGCGATCTGCGGCACGTACCCGTCTTGCTCGATCAGCGCCAGCTTCACGCCGAGATAGAGATCCTGGGCCCCACTCTCGCGGGTCGTCGTCCCCGCCACCGTCTGTTCTTGGCGCAGGAAGTTCTGGCCGACCCGGAACTCGAACCACTCGGCGAACATCCCGACGCGCAGCAACGCCTCGGGATACGTCTGCGACGAAAACGACGAGCGTTTTTCCGTGAACGTGTACCCCGACTCCAGGATGACGCGGCCCTTCCCCACGGTCGTGGTTGCCTCGGGGAAGTGGGGCCGATCAGGATCGAGGCGCTCTTCCTCTTCGTGACCGTCCTGACGTCCGCTGCTGCCGAAGATGGATCCGAGGAGCGTCTTCGGGCCTTTCGAGTCCGCTGCGTCGGCCGAAGGCGTCACCGGGCCGGAGAGAGCCGCGATCAGCGCGATCGCGATCAGCAGGAGTGCGATCACGCGGCGGCGGTGTCCTCTACGACGTGGCGGGCGCGGGAGCGACGGTGGGCCGAGCGACGAACGGCTCTTCGCGGATCATCATCGCGAGGCCCGCGGCGACGAACGCCAGCACCGCGGCCGAGACGAAGGCGCTCGAGTAGGTGCCGGTCAGCTCGAACACCCAGCCGGCGAGCGCGGCGCCGAGGGCGGAACCGACCTGATGGGCGAAGAAGATCCAGCCGGAGAGCTCGCCGACCGAGTAGCGCCCGTAGATGTTGGCGGTGAGCGTCGTCGTGGGCGGGACGGTGGAGATGTAGTTGAGGCCGAAGAGCGCGGCCCACAGGTGCAGCGAGGGCACGTTCCACACGTAGAGCAAGAATAGCAACGACACTCCGCGCACGAAGTAATACGTGGCGAGGGGGCCCCGTCGCCCGAAGCGATCGCAGATCCAGCCCGACGCCAGCGTTCCCATGATGTTCATCGCGCCCATCACGCCCAGCGCCGACGAGGCCTGGAAGGCGGTGAAGTTGTGCTCGAGGGCGTGCGGCATGAAGTGGGTGAGGACCATGCCGTTCGAGGTATATCCGCAGACGAAAAACGTGCCCATGAGCAGCCAGAAGGGGAGGGTCTGGGCCGCCTCGCTGACCCCGACGCGCCCGGCCACCCTCGTGGCCTCCGCTTCGGCCCTCGTCGGCGCCGGACCCGTGGCGCCGTAGGGACGCGCGCCGCGGTCTTCGGG
>Ga0209376_1000268_pt1 | contig 58462 bp, 68 predicted proteins | sample GraSoiAngelo_134_FD_185891 | JGI IMG/M metagenome (GOLD analysis project Ga0209376, IMG submission 185891) | Grasslands soil microbial communities from the Angelo Coastal Reserve, California, USA - 14_0929_05_30cm (SPAdes) (version 2) | ecosystem: Environmental > Terrestrial > Soil > Grasslands ...
GGTGATCGCCGTGGACAGCAAAAGACCCACGGGGACGCCGAACTGCGGCCAGCTTCCGAGGAAGCCCTTGCGCTTCTGGCTCCCCCATTCCATCGACATCAGCACCGATCCGCCCCACTCGCCGCCGACGCCGATGCCCTGGCACAGCCGGAAAATCACCAGCAACACCGCCGCGCCCAACCCAAGCGTGGAGTAGGTCGGCATGAGACCGATGAGAAAGGTCGCGATCCCCATGACCAGCAAAGTCGCGATCAGCGTGGCCTTGCGGCCTATGCGGTCGCCGTACGTGCCGAAAAGCCAGGCGCCGATCGGACGGGCGAGAAACCCGACGAAGAAGATCGCGTAGTTGTTCAGGGTTCCGGTTAGTGGGTCGGACTTCGGGAAGAAGAGATGCGGGAAGACGAGGGCGGCCATCGTGCCGAACAGGAAGTAGTCGTACCACTCGATCGAGGTGCCGACGGTACTCGCCACCACCGCCCGCATCATCTGTTTGCGCCGTTCCTCGGGCGGAAGGGACGTCATAGCAGCCGAACCGACGGTATTCGCCATATCAGCACTCCCCCAACAGTCGAGAATGAGTCCGAACTACTTAATTCTTTAGCACTTTTTCCGACTGTTTGCTGAGCCAGGCCGCCTCGGCTTCTCCAATCGGGGTGGAGGGCGGCCCGTTCCGGAAGGGCCAGATCTCCTCGGCGATGCGCCGCCAGTTGGCGGTGGCGTTGAGGCTACCGAGCACGGCGTAGAGGCCGAGGTTGATGCGCTGCATGATCACGTACGCGCGCGGCACGTCCGAATACGGCGCCAGCGGGCCGCGCGCGTCGAAGAACCGCCGCACGATGGCCGACGCGTAGGCCGGGGTGATCGTCATCGGTGCGTCCTGGAGCACGGTCCCGTAGAACTGGCCGAAACGGTCGACCACGGTGGAGGTCGGCACCGGGGCGCCGGCGCGGAGGAATCCCGCGCGCTCGAGGGCGGCGCGGAAGGACTCGTAGTCCTTCTCGAAGACGATGAACCGGACCGCGTCGACGAGCGGCGCGAGGTCGTCGTCCGTGAAGCGCTTGGTCAGGCCGAAGTCGAGGAACGTGACCCGGCCGCCGCGGTGGAACAGGTAGTTGCCCGGGTGCGGGTCGCCGTTGAACGCATGCAGCCGGTAGAGGCTCCGGAACACGAACCGGTAGATCGTCTCTGCGGCGAGATCCGTCTCGTGCTGGTCCCACTGGAGGAGCTCGTCGAACGGCGCGCCCGAGACCAGCTCGCTGGTGAGAACACGCGGGGTGCTCAGCTCGCTCAGCACGCGGGGGACGCGGATCACAGGGTGTCCGTCGTAAAAGCGCGCGAACATCTCCTGGTTCTCGGCCTCGCGCGAGTAGTCGACCTCCTCTTGCAGGCGCTCGCCAAGCTCGTCGACCAGCGAACGAGTGTTGAGTCCGGGGAATGCCGCGCCGACGATCCTTCGCAAAAGCCCGACGTTGCGAAGGTCGGAAGTGATGCTGCGCGCGATGCCCGGGTACTGGATCTTGACCGCGACCGCCCGCCCGTCGCGCGTGATCGCGCGGTGCACCTGGCCGATCGACGCGGCAGCGATCGGTACCGGATCCCACTCGGCGAAGACCCGGTCCGGCACGTCGCCGAGCTCGTCTACGATCACCGACGATGCCAGCGCGCCGGTCATCGGCGGCGCCCTGTGCTGCAGCCGCGACATCGCGGCGCGGAACGTGAGGGGCATGTCCTCGTAGATGTAGCTCGCCATCTGCCCCAGCTTCATGAGCACGCCCTTCATCGAGCCGAGCTCCTCGGCCACCTCGTCCGCCGACCGCAGAGCGAGGTCGTGGCGAAGCTCGCCGCGCCGCTCGACCGAAGCGAAAAGCAGGCGTGGCGAGCGGGCGACGTAGCGGCCTCCGATGCGCAGCGCGAGCCGCGCCAGCGCCGCGCCGCGCCCGAAGCGCGACTCGCGCATTGCGGAGGTGGCGCTCATGCGCGCGTGCGCAGCTCGATGCGCTGCCGGGCCTCGAGCACTCCTGGGAGCGACTCGAACGCAAGGTCCAGCGCGCCCAGAAGCTGGCGCACCGACTCGCGCTCCATCAGCGCGGCCGGCGGAGCGTCGAACCCGTACATCTCACGCGCCCAATCCGGGAGCGTGCCGACAGCCACCTGGGCCAGGTCGTGCCACAGGTCGCGCATGTCGTCGTCCAGATCCGGCGGCTCCATCACAACGGCCATCGCGTCTTTCGCGGCTGGCGTTGCCTGCCTCAGCTTGATCGACTCGATGTACGCGCGCAGCGACGCGACCGTCGCCGGCACATCCTCTCGCGGCACCCCGACGATCTCGGCGAACCGGACCATCTCGGCGACGTATCGGTCCGCATCAGCCGGTTCAAGCGGCCGTCCATATCGCTCGACCACGGTGACGATGGAGTCGACCATCCCCGCATGCACCCACAGAAGTAGCGATGGGTCCTCGGCGCTGTAGGGGAGGCCCGTCTCGGGGTCGACGCCGTGGACGTGGACATGGACCTTGCGCACCCACTTGGCCGCGGCGAGCGCGGACTCGCTGTCGCCGTAGGTCGTCGTGAGGAGGTAGCTGCTCGTCGCCGCGAGTCGGCCGAACGGATCCTGACGCCAGTTGCTGTGCTGCGCGACGCCGGCCATCGCAAGGGGATGCAGCGCCTGAACCATCAGCGAGCGCATGCCGGCAAGAGGAAACGAGCGGTCGCGGTTCACGCGCCAGACCATGCTCCTGGGGCCGAAAAGGCCGTCGTCTCGGGGATGCTCAGGCACCGCGCGCTGGTAGGCGCGCGCCAGCGGTTCCAGCGGGCTCAAGTGAGCGGTTTCCACAGCCGAGACAATACCGACGCCTAAGCCAGGACCTCTTGCCTCTGAGAAAGATGCTGGATCGCCTGTGATCGGACCTCTTCAAATCCCCCCGCCAGGCCCTTGCGCAGTATCCGCGCGCACGCCGCAGCCGAATAGAGGCGGGGGATGAACACGAAGTCCGCCCCCTCCTCGTAAAACTGCAGCGCCTGGGGGATGTGCTCTGTGGTGAGAACCACGCGGGCGTTTGGTGCGTGCGTGTGCACGGCGTTCATCAGGCGCAAGTTGCTGGTGCCGCGGAGCACGTCATCGGTGATGCTCGAAACGACCAGCTGAGCATGCTCGACGCCCGCATGACGGAGCGTGTCGGCGTGCGCGATGTCGCCGTAGACACACTTGATGTTCTTGCGACGAAGTTCACGCATGACGGTCGGGTTGAAGTCGATGACGAGGATCTTCTCGATGAACGCTCGCGATTCTTCCGCTGAGCCTTCGTGCTCGAACTCATAGAGGATCGAGCTGGTGTCGCGGAAGAAGCCGAGAAAGATCACGGGCTGATGCGGCGTCTCCTCCGCGGCCTGGCCCGCCAGGGCAGCTGCGTCGAGGTCTTTCAACCCCACCGCTTTGAAGGCGGAGGCAAGCATCCTCTGGATCGGATGGCTGAAGTTGATCATGTAAGTCGATATGACCGAGGTGACGGCGAACGTGATGATGACGATGGTCAGGACGTCCTGGCTGATCTGAGGCTGCGGGCGCATGGCGACGCCGAGCGATGCAATGACGATCGAGAACTCGCTCACCTGGGCGAGGTTGATCGCAGGCACGATGCTCGTGCGCAGCCCGAGTCGGAGCGCGTAGAGGATCGGCACCACGACCACCCGGCTGACGATGACGAACACCGACGCCGCCAGCGATAGCTCGAGGACGTGCAGGCTCGGCACGGTGATCTGCATTCCCAGCGCTACGAAAAACAGGGTGACAAAGAAGTCGCGGATGCTGACCGCCTTGGCGATGACATCGACGTTGTACGGAAATGCCGACAGGCTCACGCCGGCGATCAGCGCGCCCATCTCTCTAGAGAGTCCGATGAGGCTGGCGGCGCCGGCCAGGAAGAAGCACCAGCCCAGCGCCGAGACCAAGACCAGCTCGGGCGCCTTGGCGACCATCCGGAAGAGATAGGGCAGCCCGTACTTCGCGAGCCCGAAGCCCGCGATCACGAGCACAGCACCGCGCCACAGCGAGCCGAGCAGTGGGACCAGGTTCGGGTTCAGGATGTTGGGCTGCACGGCGAGCATCCCGACCGCCCACAGGTCCTGGATGACCAACACGCCCAGAGTGATCCGGCCCGGTAGGGTGTCGAGCTCGAACTTGTCGTTCAGGATCTTGACCACGACCAGCGTGCTGGAGAGGCTCATGCAGGCGGCGAGATACAGGAGCGCGCTGTTGCCCGGGGCGTTGCGAACGCCCAGGACCCAAAAGAACGCGAGCCCGAGTGCGATACAGATGGGCACCTGGAGCGCTCCGGTCAGCAAAACGGCGGCACCCCCCGATGCCATCTTCCTGATATCGATCTCCAGCCCGATCACAAAGAGCAGGAGGATTAGACCGATCTCCGCGACCGTAGAGATGCTCCCCTGGTCGGTCACGAACTTGAGGCCGATCGGGCCGATGATCACCCCGGTCGCGAGGTACGCGATGATCAGCGGCTGCTTGAAGCGCCAGGTGACGGCCGCGATGAGGGCGGCGGCGCCGGTGCAAATGCCGATGCTCGAGAGGAGCCCTAGGTCGGTCGGGACGTTCACTTCGAGCCGGCGGTGACGCGCTGCGGCTCGCCCCAACGGTCGGGCACGGCGGCGGCGTCGGCCGGATCGGCGAAGACCAGGAATCGCGGGTGGTGGAGGGCATCGATCACGCTGTCGGCAAGCTGGTCGGTTCCGGCCCGCGGCTCCTCGAGATCGTCGGTCGGGTGCAAGAGGCGGCCCATGCCTCGCTTGCGCGTGTTCTGGCCGACCCGCGGTCCGGTGGAGGGGGTCGCGTAGAGGGTGACGTGGATGCCACGTCCGGCGGTGAGCGCAGCGACGCCGTAGGTGAAGGTGGCGACCGCCGCGTAGCCGCTGTCGTACGCGACGTCGTGAAGGCTCGTCTTGCCCAGGGAGCCGACCGGCACCGCGTTGACGATGTGGCCGGAGCCGCGCTCGGTCATGTGCGGCACCACGGCCATCGTCGTGCGCACGGTGCCCAGGACATTGGTTTCCAGCATCCACTTCCAGTCGCTTGTCTTGATTCGGTCGAGCGGTCCTTCCAGGAGGACGCCGGCCATGTTGACGAGGATGTCGACCTGCCCCATCGTCGTGATCGCGTCGCTCACGAGTGAGCGGACCGATGAGTCGCTGCGCACGTCGGTGGGAAGCGCGTGCGCCGCGTCCGTGGTGCCCATCTCGAGGATCTCCTCCACCGTCCGCTCCATGCGTTCGGCGTCGAAGTCGGCGATGACCACCCGCGCACCCTGCCGCGCCACCGCCTTGGCGACGGTCCGCCCCAGGCCGCTGGCGCCGCCCACCACAACCGCGACCCTGCCTGTGAGGGCGCCGCGGGCCAACGGATCGTCTGCCACGGCGGGCATTCTAGTTGTCGCGCTCGCGTTCAGACCTCGCGGCGACGCGCAGCTGTGAACTCAGAGGCGGTGCAGGAGCGGAATCCGCGGCGCGATCGCGTAGTTGAGCTGGATCGCGACGATCAGCCCGATGCTCAACCGGGTGTCGATGACGCAAAGCAGCGTCGCCAACAGATAAAGCGACTGGGCGATGTAGACGCGGCGGCGGACGGCTCGGATGATCGTCGCCTGGTTGGCTTGGTTGAAGAGCCGGGCCCGGGCCGCATATTCCGCGGCGGCGAGGATCAGCGCCCCCAGAACCAGGATGTTCAGCCAGTACTCGATGAGAGCTAGACGCAGCTGATAGTGGTTGGCCAGCAGGCTGGTCGAGAACGGGACAATGGTGACGAACAGCAGGAAAGCGAGGTTGATCCACGTGTAGTCGCGATTGGATCGCTCGAGCTGGCTCAGCTGCGTCTGCTGGCCCACCCAGAAGATGCCCAGCGTCAGGAAGCTCATGAAATAGGTGACCAGGCTCGGGACCAGGTTCAACAGGGCCTGCGCCAGGTCGGAGTCGTTCTTGACCTCCTGGATGGTCGGGACGGCCAGGGCCAGGACCAGAAGGGTCATGGCGACCGCGAATATCCCGTCCGAGAGGCCGGACAGCCGGTGGAGGCTGCTCCCCGCGAGCTCGTTGTAGTAGCGACTTTGCTCGTCCGGCTGACTCACGGGGCTAAAGGATCGCGCATCGGTAGGCTGGTTGCCGATGCCGACCCCGCACGACGTCGTTTTCTTCGAGACGCCCGCCGAGCTAAGGGCATGGTTCGAGGCGAACCACGTCACAGCGACCGAGCTGTGGCTCGGCTATCACCGTAAGCGGACCGGCCGTGCGTCAGTTTCCTGGCCTGAGGTTGTCGACCAGGAGCTCTGCTTTGGCTGGATCGACAGCGTTCGCTACTCGCTTACCGATGACACCTCCGCGCAGAGGCTCACGCCGCGCCGCAAGGGCAGCATCTGGAGCGACATCAACATCAGGCGCTTCGCAGAGCTGGAGCGGCAGGGCCTTGTGCATCCGAGCGGCCGTGCCGCATTCGTGCGGCGGGATGAGGCACGGTCACGGATGTACTCCTACGAAAATCGCGGCCTGGGCCTGGATCCCAACCTCGAGGCGGTATTTCGTCGCCATGCCTCGGCATGGAAATTCTTCGAGGCGCAGCCCCCTTCCTACCGGGTGACCGCCGCCTTCTGGGTGATGAGCGCCAAACGGGAGGACACGAAGAAGCGCCGGCTGGAGAAGCTGATCGCGCACTCGAAGATCCGCGAGCGCGTCCCTCCCTTCAGCTCGTCGCCTCGTTCTTCCGGACGCGGGCCTCGACCAGCTTCCTGATCAGGTCCACTGGCATAGGCTGGTCAAGCGGGAACCGGTACGTGCCCTTGCCCGTCATGAACTTGCTCAGTTCTTTGTGCTGCGCGGCCTCGCCGACCGGGTAGACGCCGATGTGATTCTTGAACGCGGAGTAGTAGATCAAGCGGCCGCGATAGTCGTAGTAGGGCATCCCGTAGCTGAGTCGCTCTTCGGCCTGGGGCGCCGCCTCCTTGATCAGCTTGCGGAGCTGACGGAGACGCGGCTGCGCCGCTTTTGGCGCAGCCGCTATGTACGCGTCCACCGCTTTCGTGCCGGCGTCAGTCATGGACTTTCGTATAGGTGAGGTCGAAGTCGACCTCCCGGTTGGTTCCGTCGCGGGACCAGACCTTCGGTCACTTGCCCGCCTTCATCCTGTCGAGAAGCTCGCTGAGCCGCTCCATCGACTCGTCGGCTCCTTCCTGCATACCTGAGGCCACCATGCCGTCCCGGTCCATCACAGACTCGAAGACCTGGTGGGTCAAGAGTCTGGTCTTGTTGCCGACGGCTTCGAAAATCGCCGTCTCGAGCGCAACGTGGCCGGGCACGCCCTCGTACTCAAAGGTCCGGCAGATCCTCTCCGGGGCAGCGACGTCGTGGTTCACGCCGCGAAACGCGTGCTGGCCGCCGTCCGCCGCGACGTGGACGACCCGCCACGAGCCGCCAGGCCGCGACTCGAACTTGTCGATCTTGACCTCGTACCGGCGCGGACCCCACCACTGCACGAACAGCTGCGGGTCGGTGTAGGCCCGGAAAACGAGCTCGCGGGGGGCGTCGAGCAGGGTCGTCGACCTGATCTCCTGCTTGCCGGGCTCGATCACGTACTCGGTCGTGGGCATGTTGGTCACTCCCTTCGTGGTCATCGATCTTTCTCCTTCTTAATCAAATCCTGCAACACGTCGTCCAGGCGCTGGAACCTTTCGTCCCAGAAGCGCCGGTAATCCCCCACCCACTCCGAAGCCTCCTTGAGGCGGCCGGCCTCGAGGCGGCACGGCCTCCACTGCGCGTTGCGGCTCTGCGTGATGAGGCCGGCGCGCTGCAGCACTTTCAGGTGTTTGGAAACGCCGGGGAGGCTCAGGTCGAACGGCTTGGCCAGCTCCGTGACCGAGGCCTCGCCCTCTGCAAGACGAGCCAGGATCGCCCGCCGGGTGGGATCGGCGAGGGCTGCAAACGTGACGCTCAGGTGGTCGTTAGCCATCATACTTTTCCATCTAGCTAATTAGCTACTTGGTAGAATACGACGCAGCAACCTCCCCTGTCAAGGCGTCTGGAGGTTCATATCGGTCGGTGCGGCTGGGGCCTACCCGCACTGATCAAGACCGTGGCGACGAGGGCGGCCAGGACCAGGATCACCGCTCCCCAGGCGGTCGCCACCGAGAAGCCGTGGACGAAGGCGGCGGCCTGGGCACCCGCGAACCCGGCCGCCGCGCTGACCGCGACGGTGTTCAAGAGCGCAGTGCCCAGCGAGCCACCAACCTGGCTGGCTGCATTGACCGTGGCAGAAGCCACCCCTGACTCGCGCGGATCAACGCGCTGCGTCGCCGTGCTGAAGGCCGGAACCATGACGCATGAGATGCCGAGGCCGAGGAGGACTTCAGCCGGCAGGACCAGCAACAGGTAGGCGCCGGCCGGTTGGAGCTGGGTGAGCAACGCCATGCCGGCCGCGGCGACCAGGGCTCCCGGCGCCATCAGCGCCCGCGGCGCCACGTGGGGCATGAGGCTGCTCGCGATCAACCACGAGCCCGCCTGTGAGGCCACGCTCAGGGGGAGAAAGGCCAGTCCCGCCTGCAAAGGGGTGTAGTGCAGGACCGCCTGCAGGTAATAGGTGAGGAAGAGAAAGGCGCCGAACATGCCGGCGATCACAAGCGCGACGACGATGTAGGCGCCGCCGCGGTTGCGGTCGGCGAGGATGCGCAGCGGAAGCAGGGGGTGCGCCGTCCGCGCTTCTCGGAAGACGAAGAGAGCCAGCGTCACGAAGCTGGTCGTGAGCAGGCCGATCACGGTTGCCGACGACCAGCCGGAACTCACCGCTTCGGTGCACGCGTAGACGAGCGCGACCAATCCCGCGGTCGCCAGCGCGACTCCCGGCAGGTCGAGTCGCGCGCGCACTCGGGCGCCTGAGCCCGGCAGAACGATCCAGCCTCCGACCGCGGCCACGATGGCGACCGGCAGGTTGACGTAGAGACACCAGCGCCACGTGAGGTACTGCGTCAGCACGCCACCGAGCAGCAGGCCTATCGCAGCGCCGCTGCCGGCGATCGATCCGTAAACCGCGAACGCGGTAGCTCGCTCGCGCGGCTGCGTGAAGGTGACCGCCAGCAACGACAGAGCAGTCGGAGCAAGAAGCGCGGCGAAAGCGCCCTGCAGCGCTCGCGCCACGACCAGCACGGCAAAGCTCGGCGCGGCGCCACCGATCATCGAGGCGACCGCGAAGCCGGCCAGACCTAACAGAAATGCACGCTTGCGTCCGGCGAAATCCGCGATCCGGCCCCCGAGGAGAAGCAGGCCGCCGAACGAGAGCGTGTATGCGGTGACCACCCACTGCCGGTCGGCGTCCGACGCACCCAACGCCGCCTGCGCTGACGGCAGCGCGATGCTGACGATCGTGGCGTCGAGGGCGATCATGAGCTGCGCTACGGCGATGAAAGCAAGGGCCGTCCATCGGCTGCGCGACGGCTCGGCCGCCCTGGAGACCTCTTCGCGCCCGGCCGCGGGCGTGCTCATGCCGATTGGACCTGGCGCGCCGTGAGGAGGCTGCCGGCAAGGCCGGCGACCAGGCCGAACCCCACCGCGATGGACGAGACGAGAAGGTCCGGTTTGACCGTCATGATGAACACCACCGCAACCGCCATCCCAACACGTGCCGACCACGAGATGGCCGCCGTCCGCAGGCTCATGCGGCCGCGCAGGAGGCTGATCCCGGTGATCGCCCCGATGACGGCGATCAAAACCCAGGTCGTGAGGCCTGCTTCGACCCATCCCGACCAGCCGGCGCCCGAGGCGACCAAATAGAGACCTGGCACCAAGATCAGTAGTGCGGAGATCGGTCCGAAGATGCGGTTGAATCGCGCCCCTGTGGTGCCCTGCCGAAGCGTCAAGCCCTCGACCGTGAGGAGCACGAACAGCAGGAGCGCTCCGACAATGTGCAGAAACAAAGCGATCGAATAGACGGTCATTCGACTACCTCCTGAACTCCCAGGTTTGTGCGGTTAGCCTACCACAAACTTATGGTGACTATAATAATAGAGCAGCCCCACCTATTCCGTTACAATCGCTTGCGTGGCCGGCACGGTCGGGCTCCGCGAGCGCAAGAAGCAGCAGACCCGTCAACAGATCTTCGAGGCGGCCCGCGCCCTGTTCGAGACGAAGGGCTTCGACCAGGTCAGCGTGGCTGAGATAGCCCGAGCCGCGGACGTCTCCGAGGTGACGGTCTTCAACTATTTCCCCACCAAGGAGGACCTCTTTTACGGCGGTATGCAGTTCTTCGAAGAGGAGCTGATCGAATCCGTGCGCAGCCGCCCGAAAGGGGAGTCCGTGATCAGGGCCTTTCGGCGACGGTTGCTGGAGGGCGCCGTGCGTCTGGAGACAAGGCAAAGCGCTGAGGCGATCCTGAAAGCGGCTCGGGCCGTCCCTGCCAGTCCCTCGCTGGCCGCGCGCGAGCGCGAGATCATGGAGCGCTACACGGCGCGCCTGGCTGATCTGCTCGCTCAGGAGACAACAGCCGATCCCACCGACATCGAGCCGCTGAGCGTCGCGAGCGCGCTGATGTCGACCCACCGCGCGCTGGTCGGCCATGTGCGGCGCCGCGTCCTGGCGGGACATCGCGGCACGCGGCTCGCCGAGGACTATCGCTCACAGGCGCGGCGAGCGTTCGCCAGGCTGGAGCGTGGCTTGGCCGGCTACGCCGTCAAGAAGTAAGTCAGCCCCTCTGGCCCTCCGGGCAAGCTCCCCATGAATGGGGAGGAGTTAGCGCGCGGCTTTCAGCGCCGCCTTGAGGTCCGAGACGCCGAGGTAGGCGTTGAGCTTGCGGGCGCTGCCTGCTGACCCCACATACACGTAGTCGATGTTCACGCCGGCTCGGCCCAGCTTGCTCGCGACTCTGCCCAGCGCGCCAGGCGAGTCGCTCAGCGTCACGGCGAGAACCTCTTCCTCGGTGACCCGCCACCCGTGCGAGGCGAACACCTTGCGGGCGGTCGCCGGCTTGTCGACGACCATCCGCACCGCGCCACCTCCGCCCTCGGTCGCGCCCATGACCGCCACGATGTTGGTCTTCTTCTCCCCCAGGGCGCTGGCGATCTCGCCCAGCACGCCCGGCTGATCCGCCACCCACAGCGTCAGTTGTTTTGCCCTGGCCATCCCGTGGTCCTCCTTGTGAAAAGACGCCGAAATCGAGGCAAGTGTAGGCACGTCCAATGTAAAAGACGCGCGCGACGTCAGCGGGCCAGCGCCTGCGAGGTCACGCGAAGCCCGAGCCCGACGAGCACGGCGCCCAGCAGCCCGTCGATCACCCTGCGCACATCGCCTCTACGCAGCCAACCGCTCATGCGCTCGACCGCGAACGCGTAGACGACAAGCCAGGCCAGCGTGAGCAGGCAGAAATTGAGCCCGAGCGCCAGCAGCAGTACGAAACTAGGATGCTGTCCGGCGAACTGCGGCAGCAGGCTGATGAAGAACGCGACCATCTTCGCGTTCGACAGGTTGCTGAGGATGCCCTGGACGAGGGCGGAGCGGGGCGAAAGCTGCACCGAGGTGGATGAGGTCGTCGCCTCACTCGAAGGCCGGCGAGAGATCGCGCCGGCAAGCGACCGCGCCCCGAGGTAGATGAGGTACGCCGCCCCGGCGAGCCGGATCGCGAGGAACAGCGGCCCCGACGCGGCCAGCACCACCGCCAGCCCCGCGCTGGTCGCCACCGTCCAGATCGCCTGTCCTGCCGCGACCCCGAGCGCTGTGGCGATGCCCGCCCGCCGCCGCCCGAGCAGCGTGTTGCGGATGGTCAGGGCGGTGTCCTGCCCCGGCGTGCAGATCACCAGCAGCGATACCCCGAGAAACGCCAGGTAGGCGGCCAGGCCGATCACCGAATCCATTGTCAGACTGTCGGCATCGAGACGGAGCTCTGGAGATGCCCCCACTGTGGACGACCGTTCGCCAACCGCAACCAGTCACACGCATGCGGCCGCTACCGGCTTGAGGATCACTTCGTTGGACGCGATCCCAACGTCGTGGCAGCGTTTCGCGCGCTGGTCGCTGCAGCTAGGCGCAACGGCCCGGTCACCGTTGTACCGGAGAAGACGCGTATCGCATTCCAGGTCCGGATGAGCTTCGCCGCCTTCACACTCAAGAAACACTTGCTCAACGGGCACGTGGTTCTCGCGCGCAGGCGGGACAGCCCACGCTTCACGAAGGTCTGGGGCCCGTCACCTCGCAACCAGGTCCACGAGTTCAGGCTCCGCGGGCCTGACGATGTCGACGAAGAAGTCGCCGACTGGCTACGCGAGGCTTACGCCGTGGGCCAGCAGAAACATCTCGCGTCGCGAGGCGAAAAGACCAAGTAGATCGACTAGACCGAGGCGTAAGAGCGCAGTCGCGCGGCGTGCCCGGTCCGACGCAGCTTCTCGAGCGCCTGGCGCTCCAGCTGGCGCACCGTTTCGCGACTCGTCCCGAGCCGCCGGGCGACCTCGTCCAGCGCGCGTTGGTGGCCGTCGCCCAGGCCGAACCGCAGCTGGATCACGCGCCGCTCGCGAGCCTGAAGGACGCCCAGCACATCGTCGAGCTGGTCCCTGAGGTCGGTCCGCATCGCCGCGCTGGCGGGCGACTCGGCGTTGACGTCCTCGATCAGGTGGCCGAGCTCGGTCTCGCCCTCCTCCCCGATCGGCGTCTCCAGGGACAGGGTGTCACGCGAGGTCTGGCGCAAAGCCTGGACCTCGATCGTGGTCAGTCCCAGCTCCTCGCCGATCTCCTCGTCGGTCGGCTGGCGGCCCAGGGAATCGCGCAGGCGGTCAGTGATCCGAACCAGCTTGTTGGTCTGGTCGCCGATGTGGATCGGCAGGCGGATCGTTCGGGCTTGGTCGCCGATGGCGCGCAGCACCGCCTGGCGGATCCACCATGTCGCGTAGGTCGAGAACTTGAAGCCGCGGCGGTGATCGAACTTGGCGACAGCCCGCATCAGGCCGACGTTGCCCTCCTGGATCAGGTCCAAGAGCGGCATCCCGCGGCCCTGGTACTTCTTGGCGATCGAAACCACCAACCGCAGGTTGGCCTCCGTCATCCGGCGGCGGGCGGCGTCTGAGCCGGCCTCGATCTGCTTGGCCAGCTCCACCTCCTGCGCCTTGGTCAGCAGGGTGCCACGGCCGATCTCGCGAAGGTAGGCGCCGAGGGCGTCGGCATCGGCCTCGCCCGGCTCAGGGGCCGTCTGGGGCCGCTCCTCGAGCCCGGAAAGCACGTCGGCCAGGCCCGATCCGGGCTCCTTGGAGATCGCCCGGTCGTCGTCCTCAGACCCGTCAAGCCACACGGAGACGGAAGGTTGGAATTGCATGCACATTTGATTTACCCCGTGGGGCACCCCCGCAAACCAGTCTCGACAATCTCCAAGGGGGCGCGCGTAAGGTGGTTTGCGAGACCAAAAATCAGGGAGGTGCGCCCATGAAGATCGCATGCGTGCTGGGTCCGAAGTTCGAAGACTCTGAATTCAGGGAGCCCCACGACGCGTTCCGAGATGCGGGGCACGAGGTCACGGTGGTTGGCCTCGAGGCGCGCTCTGTGCTCGAGGGCGACAAGGGAAAGGTCAGGGCGACCGTCGACAAGTCGTTCCGGGATGTGAAGCCCGACCAGTTCGACGCCCTGTTCATCCCGGGCGGGTCGAGCCCGGACAAGCTGCGAGCCCACGACGAAGCGGTGGCTTTCGTCAAAGCATTCATGCGAGCCGGCAAACCCGTGTTCGCGATCTGCCATGCGCCGCAACTCTTGCTCACGGCTGAGGTGTACAAGGACCACCGCATGACCGCGTGGAATACGGTGCAGGGAGACCTCAAGAAGGCAGGCGCCAACGTGGTCGATCAGGAGGTGGTCGTCGACCGCAACCTGGTCACGTCGCGCCAGCCGTCCGATATTCCTGCTTTCATCAAGGCATCGCTGAAGGTGCTGGAGCAGATTCCGGCGCGACGCTAGTCGCGATCTCGCCACACCTGGACGACGCCGTCCTCGGCTGCGCGGACCTGCTGGCCGCGCGCCAGGGGGCGGTCGTGGTGACGGTGACCGCGGGCAAGCCTCCGCCCCATCCGTTGACCGACTGGGATCGTCAATGCGGATTCGCGGAGTCGGATGACGTCATCGGCGCACGGCGCGTGGAGGACGAGGCAGCGCTCGCGCAGCTCGGCTGTCAGCCGGTGTGGCTCGACTTTCTCGACCGGCAGTACAGGGACGGCAAACCGCCACCACAGTCGGGGGTCGCGCGCGCCATCGAGGCGATCCTCCGAGACCGCGCGCCGAAGATGATCGCTTCGCCGCTCGGACTCTCCCACCCCGACCATCTCGTCACGGCCGCGGCTTGCCTGGACGTCGTGCGCGGCAAGCGAGCGGTCACGTGGATCATCTACGAGGACGCAATCTATCGCGCCATCAACGGCGCTACTGAAGAGGCACTGGCGCGACTCAAGCAGCAGCAGTTCGCGCTGCGGCCACTGGAAGTCTCCGCGGCGGCTCGCAAAGGCGCCGCGATCGATTGCTATTCCTCGCAGCTGAAGGGACTTGGCGAGCTCGTCCGAGACGCCTATCGGCCGGAGAGATATTGGTCGGTGATCCGCGAAGCGTGAGCTGGCTGAACTTCGAGGTCAGGACCTCCCGCCGGGCGCAGCTCGTGAACATCACGGACCGAGTCGCCGAAGCTGTGCGGCGGTCAGGAGTGGCTGAGGGGACCTGCGTCGTCTTCATCCCCCACACGACCGCCGGCGTGACCATCAACGAGGGCGCCGATCCCGACGTCGCCAATGACATCGCGTCCCATCTTGGTGAGCTGGTGCCCAAAGAGGCGGCGTTCGAGCACGAGGAAGGCAACTCCGACTCGCACATCAAGACCATGCTCAGCGGCCCGTCGTGTCTGGCACCCGTGCGGGACGGAAAGCTGGCGCTGGGCCAATGGCAGGCGATCTTCCTGTGCGAGTGGGACGGACCGCGGACGCGTCGCGTGGAGGTCGGCGTCTCCTCGCTCTAGCTCAGAGGACCGAGGCCTTCTGCCATCAGCTTTTCTGGCGCGACGATAACCAGCCCGCCACGACGGATCTCGACAAGGCCCTCGCGCTTGAGCGCCTGCAGGACGTTCGCGACCACCTCGCGCACCGAACCGACCGCGTTGGCCAGCTCCTGCTGAGTCCCGGGGACATGCAGCCCGGCGGAGACGCCTCCTGCCACCTCGGCCCGGTCGAGGAGCGCGCAGACCACCCGCTGCCGGACCGATCCCACCGATCGTATGTACAGCGACTTGTGGGTTCCAGCGCCTGGACGGCCCTGGTGATTTGCGGTTGCCGTGGCGCGAAGACCCCGGTCATGTCGCCGGCCGCGAGGTAGCGGGTCGTCACCTGGCCGCCGTCCGGGAGGGCGATGTATGCCCTCAGGGTGCCGCGAAGCACGACGCCGGCTTTCGGGGAGTCATCCCATCGCAGGGCCACCGCCCCAGCTGGATATTCCACCCGGTACGCTCCCGCGACCACGGCCGAAACGATCTCCGCGGGCAGCCGGCTGAGCAGTCCGTGAGTGCGGGCCAGGGCGAGCCATTCCGGGACCTGGAGAGTGCTCGCGCGCGGATCATAGGGAGATGTATGCAAGTTCTTACAGGATTATACTTCGCAATGCGTTACTTCCATCTACAGGCATGGTGGTAAAGTACAGCACTGAGAGATTGCTGAACACGGCAGAGGCGGCTCGCTTTCTTCGCGTCAGTCAGGCCTCGATTCGACGCTGGAGCGACTCTGGCTTGCTCGCCGTCAGGCGGGTGGGGCGGCGGCGCGAGAGGCGGTTCAGCGAGTCGGACCTTCAGGCCTTCATGCAGCAGCCTGCGACCGCGCGTGCCGCCGCAGACGCGTCAACCGTGAACGTCGGGGGAGAGCGGGTCGGAGTCCCCGCTCACCTGGCGACGCTGTACAGCACCGACGCCGGCGGACTTCGCCTCACGCTGCCATTCCTGGCTGAAGGCTTGCGGCGCCGGGAGCCCTGTTTCCTGGTGGCTACAGGCGCAGAACTCAGGCGATACACCGACGCTCTGGGCGACCTGGACGAAGCGTCCGAGAACGGGCTGTTCAATGTCGTGAGCTTCCAGGACGGCACGGCGGCGGGCGCGATCACCGAGTGGGAGGCATATCTCGCCGAGGGTCTCACGAACCGACCGACCGTGATCCGGATCGTCGGCGAGATGGCATCGGAGCGCGAGATGTTTGTCTCCGAAGAGGAGATGCTCCGCTACGAGGAGGCTTTCGAGGTGATGTGTCGGCGTTACCCGGTTGTGGTGATCTGCCAGTACGACGTGCGCCGGTTTGACGGCATTGCGCTGCTGCGGGCCTTGAAGGCACATCCGGACCTTTTCGGGTTTCGGCTGGGGACGTTCCTCAACTAGTCCGATTCGGGAGAGGGGCCTAGCGGACCAGCTCCAGGTTTCGCGCCGTGACGACGGCGTTGACGAGGGAATGCGTTCCCAGCTTGCCGCCAATCGACCGGATGTGTGTGCGGACCGTCGCATAGCTGACCCCGAGCCGCCTGCCGATCTCGCGCGTCGCCACGCCGTCGGCCATGAGCTGCAAGACCTCCCGTTCCCGTGGGCTCAAGCTGTCCCGCATGCGGGCGCGGTCCCTGCCCTTGCTGACCAGGCGAGCGACAGCGGACGGCGAAATCATGCTGATGCCGTCGGCGGCCTTGCGCACCGCGTCGAGCACATTGGAGGCAGGGTCTGATTTCAGCACGTACGCGCTGGCGCCGGCTTCGACGGCAGCGAGGCGGGCATCGTCGCTGCCGTCACGACTCAAAAACACAAAGCGCGTGGCCGGAAAGGTCTGGCGAATCACCAGCGCCGCGTCGCGTCCCGTGCCGTCGTCGAGGTGGAAATCCATAACCACGACGTCCGGTGCGGCCAGGCGCGGCAAAGTGGCGGCGTCCTGGACGGAGCTTGCCTTGCCGACAACCTCCATATCGCTCTGACTGTCGAGGAGCAGCCCCAGGCTCTCGGACACGAGCTGGTGGTTCTCCACGATGACAACGCGAATGCGTCGAGCAAGGCCGAAATCAAGGTAGGACGGCGATTCGCGGCGAACCTTGAGCTGGGCCAATGCCTACCTCAGGACAGCTCAGCCCGGCTCGTCACGTATCGGGCCTCCAAGTGCTCTACCACCGCCGCCAGGTGCGGGTGCTCCTCGACTCGCGCCACCCGCAGCAGCTCGCGAAACGTGCCCAACCACCCACAGATCTCTTCCAGGCTGTCGATGGCCGGCACACGGACCTCTGAGGAAGGCAAAGGGGCCAGACCCTCCCTCCGGGTCTTGGCCCCTTGCCCAGACGTAGCCCCCCGGTGTAGCGATGTGATCCTGCTGCTCCCGGCAGCCATGCCGGCGCCCACGATAGCGCGCCCTACGCAACATTCGGGGTCTAAATCTGCGTTCCGGTTCTGGCATCCGGGTGTAGATTGAATTACGTGGAGGCAAGGGTAGAGCCCGAGGCGAAGCGCGCTTGGAGGGAGTTTCCAGGCGAGGACGTAACCACGTCTGTCTTACCCGAAGTCGCGGGGTGGATCGCGATCTACGAAGAGCTCGCGTCGGTTCTCCGTTCGGTGATCGCGCGGGCGGATGGCTCCGACGAGGCTGCACAGCTTCAGGCGAGCCTCGCCTGGATCGACGACCGCCTTGCCATGTGGCGTGACCGCCATGCCGAGCTCGCCGGCGTCGTCATCGATCGCGTGGACCACACCCTCACCTACGCAGGCAAGTCGCTGCGCCTGACCCGGCGCGAAGCCGACCTGCTCGACTTCCTGCTGCGCCATCCGCGGCGCCCCTTCACAAGCAAGCAGCTGGCCACGCTCGCCTGGCAGAACTCCCGCCTCTCGGATGCGCAGGTCCGCACCTATATCATGCGGCTACGCAGCAGGTTGCGAGAGGTCGGGCTGGAAGAGGTGATCACGGTCGTCCGCAACCGCGGCTACGGCATCGCGGCCGCGATGGGTCTGGGTGCCGAGCGATGACTGAGCCCCTGCGCACACCGACCATCCCGGAGTCGCTCATCTCGTCGCGCCTTCTGATGCTGCAATCGAAGCGCCTGATCCTGGCCTCGCTCGAGCGCCGCTTCCGGAAGCAACCACTGGAGTCGCTTCGGACAAGGGTCGACCTCACACGCCGGGAGACCGTCCACGCGCATGAGCGATATTGCCGATCCCTCTTGACCTGGGGCACCGCCGACACACCCCATTACTGGCCGGTCGCCTACGGCCGGCTTGTCGATACGGCGGACAGGCTGTCGAGCAAGCTGCGAGGGGTCGCGGGCGACCTGCCCTACCCCGACAGGTACCAGGCGGCCACGGAGGTAGAGATGCTCGAGGCGCTCGCCGAGAGATGGCGCCAATCAATTCGCAGCTCGATCACGGCGTTCGCCTAGCCGGCCTGGAGATTCAGCTCCTCCATCACAAGCACGACCCCGCTCGGCTGTTCGCCGTCCCCCAGGGTGTGGGCCATCACCCGGCAGCGGATCTGACGCCCCTTTCGCGTGGTCGCGACAACAACGAGCTCGTCGTGGCGGGTTGCCCCGCCGGTCCCGGCCTGGATCAGCTTGCGCAGCTGTTCCGCGGGGAGCCCAATGTCCAGCTCGAAGAACGAGTGACCGACAACCTCGTCTGACCGCACGCCCCACAGGTCGGCGGCCCGCTCGTTCCAGACCTGGACTCGACCCGTCCTGTCGAGGACCGCCGCGCCGAGCTCGATGTTGCCGGTGATCGCGAGGAGCAGCGTGTTGAGCCGCTCCACCTCCCCCCTTCGCATCGCCAGGTCGCTGTTGATGCTGTTCAGCTCCGAGTTGGTCGACTCGAGCTCCTCATTCAGCGTTTCCAGCTCTTCATTGGTCGACTGCAGCTCCTCGTTGGTCGTCTCCAGCTCCTCGACGGTCGATTGCAGCTCTTCATTGGTCGTCTCGAGCTCCTCCCTGTTGGACTGCAGCTCCTGCCTCATCCGCACGAGGTCCGTCCGCAGCTGGATCTGAGCCGATACGTCGAAAAGGCTGATGGTCGTCCCCACAACCGAACCGTCCTCGTCGATGAGCGGCACGACATGGACATCAAAAGTTGCCGGCGTGCCGTCGCCCCTTTTGAGCTCGATGCCCTGCACAGACGTTGGACGCCGCTCGCGGACGACCCGGTCGATCGGGGTCCGGAGATCGATCGGTTTGTACGAGACCTCGAGGTCCCTCAGGGCGCGCCCGGTGTCCGACTGGGGGACGTCAAAGAGCTCGCGCGCAGCCTGGTTGATGCTCACGAGGACCCCCAGCGAGTCGACGACGATCTGTGGGCTCGGGGTTCCCTCGGTGGCGAGCTCGCGGACGCGAAGCTGCCTCGCCACCTGGTTCGACGCTTCCATGCTGCCCGACTGCGCCAGCAGCACCAGCCGCTCCCGGAGCTGTAGCCGCGCAACCTTCGTGAAGATGCGCTCCTTGAGATCCACGGGAGTGAAAAGCGCCGCGTGGGTCAGGAGCATCTCAGCCCGCCCGAGGAAGAGGTAGCCATCGTCGTCGAGCGCGTAATGGAAGCGCGCGAGGATTCGGCCCTGCGTCTCCGCTGTGAAGTAGATGAGCGTGTTGCGGCAGATGAGCAGGTCGAGCCGTGAAATCGGCGCGTCCTGCGTGAGGTCGTGCCGTCCGAAGATGATCGTCCGCCGGAGCGCGGCGCGAAAGACAAATCGCTCAGCCTGGTGTTCGAAGAACCGATCCTTGATCTCCGCGTCAAGCGACCCCAGCTCCTTCGCGGAGTAGCCTGCACGCGCCTTGCTGAGGGCTTGCTCGTCGACGTCGGTGGCGTAGATCTTGACCCGATCGAGGTACGCCTCCTCGCCCAGGGCCTGGCAGAGAAGGATCGCGGCCGAGTAAGCCTCTTCGCCCGAAGACGAGCCGGCGCTCCAAATGCGAACGTCGCCGGACTTGGCGACGATCCTGGGGACGACATTCTTGGCCAGGTAGTCCCATGCCTGGGTGTCACGGAAGAACTCGGTGACGTTGATCAGGATCTTGTCGAACAGGATCGCGAACTCTTCCGGATGCACCTGCAGGTAGTCGTGGTAGACGCGGAAGTCGCGGATGCCGATCTCGGAGGCCCGCTGGGTCACCCTCCGCATCAGGCTCGCCCGTTTGTAACCCGTGAAGTCGAAGCCCCGCGCGTCGCGGAGGAACTCGATCAGGCGCTCGAAATCGCTGCCGTCCTGCATCGTCATTCGCGCGCCTGCTGGGCCACCAGCGTTGTGAGCGTTGGCGCTATCTCCTCAAGAGGCAGCACGAAATCGACGGCACCCGTTTTGATCGCCGCGGACGGCATTCCAAAGAATTCTGAGGAAGCCTCGTCCTGCGCGACAACCGTGCCGCCTCGCTGCTTGATGGCGGTCACACCCAGCGCGCCGTCATGTCCGCTGCCCGTCAGCACGACGGCGATCGCGCGGTCACCGTAGGCGGCCGCGACCGATTCGAAGAGGAGATCGGCCGAGGGCCTGACAAAGTTGACGAGCTCGCTGTCGGTCAGGGTCAAGGTGCCACTGCGCTTGATGAGCATGTGGCGGTCGGGCGGGGCGAGAAAGACGTGATCTGGCTCCAGCTCCATGCCTTCCTCGCCGTGCACCACCGGCATGCGAGACTGGCGGCCGATTACCTGCGGCATCAGGCTGCGGTGGCGCGGATCGACGTGCTGAACGATGACGACCGCCGCGCCCAGCTTCGCGGGCAGCCTGGCAAGCAGAAGGCTCAGGGCGTTGACGCCGCCGGCCGAGGCGGCGATGGCGATGATCTCGAACGCGCTTGGTTGCGGATCCGGATGATTCAGTCGGGGCCGCGGCTCCGGCCGCCCTGCATCACGGCCGCACGAATCTTCCAGTAGTCGCGGCGCTGCGCGAACCGCGAGAGCTGCATTTCGAGAAGGACCACGTCGGTCTTCCCAGGATCGCCGAGTCGCTGAAGGAAAGCCGAGGGTATCTCACGTCGTTGCATCGAGTGCCGCTCCCATATCCGATCACTGGACCGTGCAGATTTGTACCTGTCATCATGCTCTCGATCGGTGCAGGGCGCGCGCTGGGCGCACCTCGGAGCTCGAGGGGGGGCAAGCGATGGATCGTCAGCCACGGGCGGAGGTCGTGGGCAGCCTGCTGAGGCCCGAGTTCTTGACCTCGGCGCGCAAGCAGCTCGAGTCGGGCGAGATCGACCCAGCCCGTTTCAAGGAGGTCGAGGACCGCGCCGTCGATGAGGCGGTGGCGGCCCAGGTCGCGGCCGGGATCGACGTCGTCACGGACGGAGAGCAGCGGCGCTACGCGTTCTTCGGCCATCTGGTCGACGCGATGGCGGGGTTCGACAAGTTCGGCGGCTGGGCGATCCCCTTCCGCGACGAGAAGGGCGAAGAGCTCGTCTTCAAGCGTCCGGTCGTCGTCGAGAAGCTGCGTCCGATGCGCAACATGGCCGCCGAGGAGTTCACCTACCTGAGGGCGAAGACGAAAGCGCCGGTCAAGGTGACCATGATCAGCGCCCAACAGGCCGCCGCTTACTACGACCCCGAGAAGTCGAAAGGTGCTTACCCGACACGTGACGCCTACCTCGCCGACATCGTCGAGCTGAGTCGCCGCGAGGTCGAAGAGCTGGTTCGCCTCGGATGCACCTATGTCCAGATCGACGCGCCTCAGTACGCCGCTTTGCTCGACCCCGAGCTGCGCGAGGGCTATCGCAAGCGAGGTAGCGATCCGGAAAAGCTCATTGACACGTGCATCGAGATGGACAACGCGATCATCAGCGGACATCCAGGGGTCACCTTTGCGATGCATATCTGTCGTGGTAACAACCAGAGCAAGTTCTATGCCGCCGGGGACTACGAGCCGATCGCGCGCATATTTGAAAGGACGAGGTTCAATCGCTTTCTGCTCGAGTACGACGACGAGCGCTCTGGTGGATTCGAGCCCCTGAAGCACGTGCCCGAAGATCGATTCGTCGTGCTTGGGCTGGTCACAAGCAAGAAGCCGGCGCTCGAAAGAGAGGACGAGCTCAAGCGAAGGATCGAGGAAGCTTCTCGCTACATCCCGCTCGAACGGCTTGGTCTAAGCCCACAATGCGGATTTGCGTCGACCATGGAAGGGAACCGGCTCAGCGCGCTCGAGCAGCAAAAAAAGCTGCTGCTTGTCGGCGGCGTCGCGCGCTCCGTCTGGGGGTGACCAGCGGCAGCAAGCACTTTCCTGTCCGGATTCCCTGGGGTAAGGAGACGTCTATGAACCTGCCATCCGGCGTGACCTCGCACACCGCCCAAACGAAACGCTTGCGCATGCGGTACATCGAGTCCGGAGCCGCCGACGGCGTGCCCGTGGTCATGATCCACGGCAACCTGTCGACCGGCCGGTTCTTTGAGCACCTCATGCCCGGGGCGCCTGACGGCTACCGCATCATCGCGCCCGACATGCGAGCGTTCGGCGACACGGAGCGCAAGCCGATGGACGCCACGCGCGGGCTGCGCGACTGGGCGGACGATACCGCCGGATTGCTCGAGACGCTCGGCATCACGCGCCCGCCACACCTGGTCGGATGGTCGACCGGCGGAGCCGCGATCGCCAACTACGCCGAAGACCGGCCTGTGGCGTCGCTCACATTCATCGACCCGGTCTCGCCATATGGGTTTGGCGGAACCAAGCTTGACGGCACGCCGTGCTTTTCCGACTTCGCGGGTACAGGAGGCGGCACAGGCAACCCCGAGTTCATCAAACGGATCGCCGACCACGACACCTCAGACGAGTCACCCTTCTCGCCCCGCAACGTAATCAACAGCTCCTACTGGGCGGCATCGCACCGAGAGCCTAAGGAGCGCGAGGACATGCTGCTGGAGGAGGTGTTGAAGTCGGAGACGGGCGAGGACGGCAACCCGGGCGACTCGACCACGTCGCCGAACTGGCCAGGAATGGCGCCCGGGACGCGCGGCGTCCTCAATGCGCTCTCGCCCAGGTACTGCAACTGGAGCGGGATTGTCGACATCGAGCCCAAGCCGCCGATCCTGTGGACGCACGGCGCGGCGGACATCGTCGTCGCCGACGGCTCGGCGTGGGAGATGGGCACGCTGGGCAAGCTGGGTTACGTGCCGGGCTGGCCGGGCGAGGAGGTGTTTCCGCCCCAGCCCATGGTCACCCAGATTCGCAACGTCCTCGAGCAGTACCGGAAGAAGGGCGGACGGGTCGCGATGGAGATGTTCGAAGGTTCGGGCCACGGCCCGGTCTTCGACGCGGCCGAGCGGTGGAGCAACGTCTTCTTCAAGTTCCTGGCTTCGGTCGAGGTGCCGGCGGCGGTCTAGAGCGAAAGCAGCAACCCCTCTCTTGACCCTCTCCCCTTGCGTGGCGGGGAACCTTTTGCGAACATGTGTTCGTGGATGATCCTTCGCCTGAGGCCGTCGAGCTCGGGCTGAACACCGCCGACCCGGCGACCCTGGTCATCGATCTGAACTGTGCCTTCGCGTCGATCGAGCAGCAGCACGAACCCGAGCTGCGCGGCCGAGCGCTTGCCATCGCCGCCTACGCGACTGACGCGGCCACCATAGTCTCGTCGTCGCGTGAGGCACGCGATCTCGGTATCAAGACCGGCATGCGCGTCTTCGAGGCGAAGGCGATCTTCCCTGGCGTACTCGTGCGCGAGCCCAACCCGCCGCTTTACCGAGAGGTGTCCGACAAGCTGATCGAGATCATGGAGAGGCACAGCCCCGACGTGCTGCGGATGTCGATCGACGAGGCATCGACGAACCTCGCGGGAACGCCCGGGCTCAAAAAGCTCGGACCGGAGGGCGTGGGCCTCGCAATCAAGAGAGCCATCCGGGAGGAGATCGGCGAGTGCGTGACGGCATCCGTCGGCGTCTCCACCTCCATCTGGATGGCCAAGCAAGCCTCCAACCTGGACAAACGCGACGGCCTGCAGCGGATCGACCACAGGAACCTCGTGGCGGTTTTCGAGCGCTTGCAGCTCACCGACCTTTCGGGCATCGCCGACGCGACGGCCCGCCGGCTCTCGCGCGGCGGCATCCGCACGCCGGTCCAGTTCCTGCGCGCGACCGCTCCTCGCCTTCGACTCGCGGGCATGCACGCTGAAGTCGCCCGAGGCTGGAGCATGCGGCTGCGCGGATTCGAGGTCGGCGGTTTCGAAAGCGTCAAGCGGAAGAGCTACAGCCACTCCCACGTGATGGCCCACGCAACCGCTTCGCAGCCCGAACTCGAAGAGCTGCTGATGCGGCTTTCGGACATGGTGGGCCGGCGGCTGCGCGCGGTGAACCGGCGCGGCAGCATCGTTTCGGTCGGCGTCGTGTATCGGCCCGACCCCGGACATTTCTCGAAGCAGGCAAAACAGCCCGAGCCGGTTGCGACCGGCGACGAGATCTACCAGGCGGCGCTGAAGCTGCTCGCGGCGCGGGATCCGCGGCTGACGGTGGGAACGCTCGGCGTCGGAGTCTCGTCGCTCAGCGATGGCGCGGGCGGACAGCTCGACCTGTTCGCGGAACGCATGCGCCCGCGTGGCGAGAGGCTGGAGGCTGCGGTCGACGCGATCCGCGACAGGTTCGGCGAGGACGCCGTCCAGCGCTCGCGTCTGTTGGGCCGAGCCCGGGTGGTGCGGGACCGCATCGCGTTCGGGAATACAGGCCACCCTGATGAATCCAGGCGAAATTCACCGTGACATTCCTACTGATAAGGGCCATGATGCGACCATGGCCTCCAGAAAAGAGGAGGCTGCTGGGGCCGCCTGGGAAGGTGCCGATCTCGAGCGACCGATCAGCGGCGAAAACCCGCAGTCTGAGTCGCTGGTGGAAGCGCGCCGGTGGGTTGCCGTCTACGGGCACCTGGTCAAGCTCGAGCAGGAGCTTTTCGACCTGCTCGCCAAGATGATCCCGACCATGCCCCGGGAGGCGCAGCGCGAGGCCGAGGAGACAAACCTGCCGGTGCTGGCGTCGCAGGTGGAGCGGTTCCGCCACCGCCTCGACTACTGGGTCAAGCGCGAGCAGGAGCTGGAGCAGAAAACGCCCTAACCCGCCGGGTACGTGGAACTACTGTCTTACTGGCCTCTTCGAGGTGCTCGTCGACCTTGCCCCAGGACGTGTGGGGCCTCGAATCGTCGGGGCCGTAGGGGCGCGCCGCGAGTGGTCGCGCGCCAGGCATCAGAAGTGGGGTCGATATGTGAGGAGAACGTTTCCGTTGCGAAAGTCACGCCGGCTCAGCAGCTTCAATAGGATGTGGCGCGTCGCCGAGCTCGCGAGCGATCTGCCCGAGCCGATCAGCACCGGGTTGATGATGATGCGCAGTTCGTCGAGCAGGCCCTGCTCGATGAGGCTTGTCGTGAGCACGGAGCTGCCCAGGACGAGAAGGTTCTGGCCTTTCTCACGCAGCTCGCTCGCTTCTTTGACCACCGTGGAGTTGTTCCATTCCGGTTCAGGCTTCTGAAGCGTGCGCGAGAGGACGATTTTCGGCGCCCGATTCATCCGCGAAGCGACCTCGCGATCGTTCCTGATCGCCTCCTCGCCTGGCCAGTACTGGGCCATCCCTTCGTAGGTCGAGCGCCCGAAGACGAGGCAGTCGAATTCATCCAGTTGCTTGATCGCGAACTCGTTGAACTCGTCGTCGACCTGGTGCCAGTCGATATCCCAGGGCTTGTCGCCCTCAAAGTAGCCGTCGAGGCTCACCATGATGAAGGAGGCGATCAAGCCGCCGCCTCGCAACGCACGCAACGCTCGTCAACAGCGGCCGCGGTCTGCCTGCGCAGCAACCACGCCGAGGTGCCCAGGGTCACGACGACGATGCCGGCTCCGATCAGCCATGCAAGGTGGTATCCGCCCGCCAATGCGGTGCTGACATCGATGCCACTGCGGACCAACTCCAGCGAGCGGGAGCCGGCAAGCGTCGCCAGAACCGCAAGACCAAGCGCCCCACCGACCTGGCCGGTCGTGTTCAGAAGACCGGAGGCAAGGCCGGCGTCGGTCGGGTGCACGTCCGCCATCGCGATCATCGTGAGCGCCGGAAACGCCAGCCCGCCTCCCAGCCCGAGCAGCACCATCGGCGCCAGCAGGTGGGTCACGTAGTTCGCGTCGGCCGGCCCGAAGCCGACAATCGCGAGCGCCAGCCCGGCCACGACCTGGCCGGTCACCAGCATCGCTCCGGCGCCGAACCGGTTGATCAGCTGCGCCGAGAAGCGGATCGAGAAGAGAGCCATCACGATCGCCACGGGCAGGAAGGCGAGCCCAATCGCCATCGGGCCGTAGCCCAGAACGCGCTCCAGATCAAGCGAGCCGAGGAAGAAGAAGCTGAAGAACGAGGTCGACATCAGGGCCTGCACGATGTTCGTGCCGGCGACCTTGCGGGAGCGGAACACGCGCAGCGGAAGGATCGGGTTGCGACCGCGCGCCTGGCGCACGACGAACGCCCCGAGGAGCGCCACGGCGATGCCTCCGAGGACGAGCGTGCGTGACGAGCCAAGCCCATAGTCCGACGTCTGCACGATGGTGTACACGCCCAGCATCAGCGCGGACGTGACCATGATCGCGCCCAGCACATCTGCTCCGTGGCCGAGGCCGATGCCCTTGTCAGAGTCCAGCATGCGAGCTGCCGCGATTGCGGTGATGATGCCGATCGGCAGGTTGACGAAGAAGATCCAGTGCCAGCTGACCGCCTGCGTGATCAGGCCGCCGGCGAGCAACCCCACAGCCGCACCGGCCGAGGCAACGAAGCTGAAGATGCCGAATGCCTTGGCGCGCTCGAGCGGCTCAGGGAAAAGGGTGACGATCATGGCGAGGATCACGGCCGAGCTCACCGCTCCGCCGATACCCTGGACGAAGCGCGCGCCGATCAGCATCGGCTGCGCGAAGGAAAGCCCGCAAAGCACTGACGCGCCCGTGAAGATAGTGAGGCCCACGAGATACACGCGCTTGCGACCCAACAGGTCCCCGACCCGGCCTGCGAGCAACAGCAGCCCGCCGAAAGCGATCAAGTACGCGTTGACGACCCACGCCAGCCCTGACTGCGAGAAGCCGAGATCGACCTGGATCGACGGCAGCGCGACGTTCACGATCGTCATGTCGACAACGATCAAAAGAAAACCCGTGCAAAGAACGATCAGCGAGAGCCAGCGTGAATTCTTCATGCCCGGTTTAGACCCACCCGCGCTGCAAAACTCATCGGTCACGAACCGATTAGTTAGAGGGGGGTATTCCGTCTAAACGTCGATGGCGACCGAGACGGTCATCCTGGACTGTGCCCGATTCAAGCGTCCGGACATCGCCACGATCGACCGCATCGCACGGACCCGGCTGGACGCCAGCCGCCGCGGCTGCGAGCTCCGGCTGCGCAATCCAAACGCCGCCATCCTGGAGCTGATCGCGCTCCTGGGGCTGGAGCGAATCCTAGGCGTCGAGGTGCAGGGGCAGCCCGAATAGCGGGAACAGCTTCGCCGTGTCGAGGAAGAACGTGAACTCGCCGATCCGCCCTCCCGAGATGTCGAGCACCTGCAGGGCCCACGGGTCGAAGCCGCCGTTCGGGCTCGGCTTGTACTGGCCGAAGGTCGGCATGCCGTTGGCACTGATGGTCGGGATGACACGCGATCCCTCGCAGCCAATGCCCGGTCCAAACCACCACTTGAGGATGTCGTCGCGGCCACTCAGCCACATGTCGTAGGGCGGCATGGACTGCCTGGCGTCTTCCCGGATCAAGCTGGTCAACGCGCTGAGGTCGTACGCCTCGAACGCGGCGACGTACCGCTCCAGCATTGCGCGGTCCGCGGCGCTCAGGGGCTGAGCGCGGGTGGCGCCGTCGGCGTTGCCCTTGGCGAGCGTCGCGCGCGCGCGCTGCAAGGCGCTGTTGACGGACTGCACTGAGGTGTCCAGGAGCTCCGCGACCTCGGTCGCCTGCCAGTCCAGGACCTCGCGGAGGATCAGCACCGCCCGTTGCTTGGCGGGTAATTGCTGCAGCGCAGCCACGAACGCGAGGCGGATCGATTCGTTGGCCACGGCGACATCCGCCGGATCGCGGTCGGGCGCGATCAGGCTGAGCGGGATCGGCTCTAGCCATGTGACCTCAGCGGGGACGTGAAGGTTGGCCTCGATCGGTTCGCACGAGGGGCCCATGTCCATCGGCCGCTCGCGGCGCTCCTTGCCCTTGAGCACGTCCAAGCAGACGTTGGTCGCGATCCGGTACAACCAGGACCGCATCGCCGAGCGTCCCTCGAACTTGTCCCGGCTGCGCCACGCGCGGACAAAGGCATCCTGCACCGCGTCTTCGGCGTCGAAGGGCGACCCGAGCATCCGGTAGCAGTACGCCGTGAGCTCGCCGCGGTACTTTTCCATGTCGCCAAACGAATGGGCAGCCGAGAGCGTCGAGGTCTCCATCCAGCCGATTTTAAGAGCTAGGCGGCGGAGCTTTCTTCAGGCGGTTTCGGAGGCCGCTTCGGCAGGCTGGTGGTCGAGCCAATCCATTCCGCAGTTGAATGCATGCTCGACGCTGTCGTGACTGTGCGAGCACCCCCACTTGCACTCGCGAAAGCGGTCAGCTTCGTCGTACGCCTCCGCGCGGTAGATCAACGCCGGGATGACGCCCCGGCCTGGCGGGCCGTGCGAGGCCATGACCCGGATCTTCATAGCCACGGGGCCCACCCTAAGACGCCTACGCCCGGGTTGTCATCGTTCAATTGAAGTATCGGTCGAGGCCTGAATTCGTATTCAAATCAAAAAGGTTTGAAGGCCATGAGCCCGAATAGCATCACCAACGCCGGCACGCCGATCCATAGGGCAAGCATGGGCTTGGCGCTCGCAAGTCGCGCCGCGATCGCCTCGTCCGGTTCCTTCATCGCGTCGCGCGCCATGTAATAGGGACGAGCCACATAGACCATCGCCGCGAAGACCACGATCAGCAATGCCAGCGACGCCCATGGCCAGACCCTGCCAGACCAGTGTCCGGCAAGCGTCATCCAGATCCCCGTGACGATCACGAGCAGGATCGCGGGGCTGGATAGAAAAGACGATTGCTGGGAGAGCCGGAGGAGCGAGCGGGTCTGCTGCGAAACCGGTCCGCGCAACAGGAACGACGCACCGCCGGACACGCCATGGGCGAAGAGGAACGTCCCCACCGCGAGGACGTGGACGAAGAACAGCCAGGTGTACAGGGTCGGCATCGGCGTGATCCTAAGTGATCCGGCTTCCAAGCTCCCGGCGGAAGTCGTCGATCGTGATCGTCATGTGACCAGCGAAAGCACGAGCAGGGCCTCGCCCACGTGGTAGGGCACGATGTTGACGATCCGGCCGCTCGGGACCGGCCTCACGAATCGATTCCACGCCAGGATCGCGTCCGAATAGAAGAAGAGGAGCGCGCCGCCGAGCGCAACGAGGGATCCGGTGCCGCCCGCCGACGCGACCATGACTACGAACACCGCGACGTAAACAATGACGGGAGCGACAAGCTTCGGACTGCTGTTGCGAAGGGCGCGATAGATCGGCGGCAGGAAGACGGCGACCGACGCCAGCGCTACAACGAACGCGATCGCAAGCGGCGCGACGTTGACGTTGCGGGCGCGAAAGCCCGCGATGTACGCGATGTGCTCGACCAGCGCGGCGACCAGGCCTGCCACGAACATGTCCTTCGGCAGCATCAGAAAGACATCGCTGGCCATGCCGAGCGCGAGGGCGATGACGAAGAAGGCCCGCTCGGCCGGGCTTGTCGGGCGCAGCGCGAGCGCGACGGCGATCAGGCCGATCATGACCGCGGGCTTGGCGACGTATTCGAGCCGCCGGGTCGACGCGACGACGGCCACCCAGTCCGCGATGGCGACCACGCCGGTGCCCGCCAGCAGGACCAGGGCGGTCCCGCTCACGGGCGAGTTGCGTGCGGGTCCGTGAAGTAGCGTTGCAAGGTGGGTCCGATCCAGGCCGCGAGCTTGGCCGGAGGCGCTGAGGCGAGCGGCTCGACCTTCACCACGTAGCGAAGCATGGCCAGCCCGATCAGCTGACTGGCCGCGAGGCTGGCCCGAACTTGAGGGTGGTCGAGCTCGAGCGCCTGGGCAACCCGGGCCAGGATCTCCCGGCTGACGAAGTCGCGCATCAGCGCCGCGGCGCTTTCGCTGGTGACCATCGAGCGCACGATGGCGTGGGCGCGGACGCCCGCCGGTGAATCCCAGATATCGATGAAGAAACGGGCCAACCGGACGCCGAGCCCGTCCAGCCCCGGCCTGAGCAACTCAGGGATGGCCTGCGCCGGGTCGAAGGGAAAGTCCATCGCTGCCTGGAAGATCCCTTCTTTCGACTCGAAATAGTGAAGGACCAGCTTCGGATCGACGTGGGCGCCGGCGGCAATGCCGCGGATGGTCGTGCTCTCGAAGCCGGATTTGGCGAACTGGGACCGCGCGGCGGCGAGGATCTTCTCCCGCGTGCGGCCTGGCCCGGGCCTCCTACCCGTCCGCGCCATGCGCCGCGCCGCGACGTGTGACCAGGGCGCCCAGCAGCATCAGCACGAGGCCTGCGGCGAGCCACAGGCTGAGCACGGTCACGGGTGTGCTGACGCCCGCGCTCTCGAAGTACAGCGCGCCGCGGATCCCGCTGAACAGCTGTCCGGCGGGCATCCCGGGCGCGAGCCAGCGATAAGCGTCGGGCAGCAATTGGCTGCCGATCGGGCCTCCCGAGCAGACAAGATCGATGAGCACGGCCACGAGCGCGGCCAGCGCGACGCCAGGCTTCCCCAGCAATGCGGCCGCCCCGGCGACCACCGCACCGATCGCGGCCGACCCGAGCGCCACGAGCGCAGTCGCGGTCCAGAATCCGGAGCCGTAATCGCCGGCGATCCACGTCGCGACGCCCATCGCCACCGGAGCGGCGACGATCGCGTAGACAACGACCAGGGCCAGTCGCTCGGCAAAAGAAACCCCACGACGCAAGCCCGCGAGCGCCTGCGCGATCAATGTCGAGACAAGCACCGCGAGGATGACGAAGAACAGGATCAGGCCGTGCGGGTCGCCGTAGGCAAAGGGATGCACGGTCTCGACAGCGATCGTCTGGCCCTGGGACTGGAACACGCCGCTGAATACGCCGGTGATGACGCCGGTCGCGCCATCCCCCGCGGCGCCGGCAATGATCAGATGAGGACCGCCGCTTCCGAGGACCAGCGCTCCATCGATATCGCGCGCGTCGATGGCCGCGCGTGCGTCGGTCTCGGTCCCATAGGTCGTGAAGTGGAACGCCCCCGGCGCGTTGGTCGCGAAGGCGGTTGCGATCTGCTGGGTCGCGGGCGCCGGGCCGACCAGGCCAACAGGGATATCGTGAGGAGATGGGCTTTTGATCGCCGGACCGATCAGGCCGATCAGCGTGACGAGAGTCAGAAGGCCGGCCACCACCGGCTGAACGAGAGTCTCCAGCTTTTCACGCATTGCGTCCCCTCCCAGAATTCAACGTGCGTTGAATTCTACACCTGATGAATTCCTGGCGTCAAGGCCGCAGAGGTCGCTGTCAGCCGCCCAGAGCCTGAAGCAGATCCTTCAACTGCGCCGTCTGCCAGTCCTGGAAGGTCGCGTGGGCGGGCGGCATCGTCTCGGTGAGCCTGACGACAGGAATGGCCTTGGCCCGTGCCTTCGCCACCAGGCCCTGGACCTCTGGCGTCGAGTTCTGCGAGTTGTAGGCAAACACCTTGATTGCCCTCGTCGCGATCTGGATTTCGACCGTGGCCTTTTCGGCCGCGCTCGGATCTGCCCCCTCGCTGATCGCGTTCAGGTAGCCCGACGGCGTGATCAGGTTGAGTCCGGTTCCTTCGGCCAGGTAGGCGAAGATGCTCTCGGTCGCACCCACCTTAGTGCCCCCGTACTTCTGCCTGATTGCGCCAATCGTGTCGTGGTAGCTCTTGAGGCCGATAACTTTGTAGTCCGCCGCCTGTCGTTGGAAGTACGCCGCGTCGGCGGCGTCGAGCTTGCCGAGGTCGGAAGCGACCTGCTCCACCGCCTGGTCGACGTAGGACGGCGAATACCAGAGGTGCGGGTTGTCGCCCACCTTCTTGCCGACCAGGTCGCCGACAGTGAGCACGATCCGGGCCGGCGCCGGATTCGCGTCCAACAGCTTGGCGGCCCACGCGTCGTAGCCCACGCCGTTGACGATCACGTACTTCGCCTGCGCGATCGTTCTCGCGTCCTGAGGCGTCGGGTCGTAGTCGTGGGGGTCGGTGTCCGGGTTGGCGATGATGCTCGTCACGGCTGCGTGCTCGCCGCCGACCTGGGCCGCGATGCTGCCCCAAAAGTTCTCCACGGCCACGACCGGCACCTTGCCAGAAGCCGAGCCGGTCTGAGCGCTCAACCCGCAACCCGAAAGCAATACCAAGGCGACGAGGCTTCCCAACACTTTCATGCGAGTCGTCCAATCCGCGACATGCGGCGCGCGAGATGTGACGCCAGGTACAGGACAAAGGCGAGGCCGGTGATCAGGAAGCTCGCCGGCAACGCGATATAGAAGGCGACGACGAGCCCGAGCCAGACGACGGCGACGGCGATCCCGGCGGAGAGCGCCATTCCCACCCATGGACGCGTCGACAGGTTCTGCGCGACCGCCGCCGGGGTGACCATCAGGCCGAAGATCAGCAGAGCACCCACCGCCTGGACCGACTCCGCGACGGTGACCGCGACCAGGACGAAGAAGAGCGCCGACAATGCACGCGAGGGCACACCCCGCGCGGCCGCCACCTCGGGATCGACGCTGAGGAAGAGCAGAGGACGCGCGATGAGGAGCAGCACGACGGCGGTCGCGATACCGGTCAGCGAGCCGATGACAACCTGCGCCGGCTGCAACCCCAGGATCGACCCGAAGAGCACGCTGACACCAAGGGTTCCCGACGCGGCGCTGCGCGCGGTCGTATACAGGCTCAAGAACAGCGCGCCCACGCCCAGCACCCACGCGAAGACGGTGCCGATCGCGATGTCGCGGCCGCGGCCGCGGCCTCCCAACGCGCCGATCGCGAGCGCGACCGCGATACAGCTGCCGAAGACGCCCGCCAGGAGGTTGAGCCCGGCGAGCACGCCGCCCAGACCGCCCGTGAACGCCACGTGGCTCAGCGCGTCGGCGGTGAAGACCTGGTTCCGCAGGACGACGAAGTAACCGACGAGCCCGGCTGCCAGCGCGATGCACCCACCCGCCATGAACGCGTTGCGCATGAACTCGAGTCCGAGCATGCTCATACCGGCGCCACAACCGCGCGGCGCGTCTTGACGAGTCGGACCGCCAGGTAGAACACAAACGCCAGCGTGGTGATGAAAAAGCCAACGGGGACGTTCGTGAAATAGGCCAGGGCAAGTCCCAGCCATGTGAAGGCAAGCGACAGGGCGACGCTGAGCGCGATCCCTCGTCCTTGTCTCGCGGTCAGCTGGAGCGCGGATGCGGCGGGGGCGACGAGCAGCGCAAAGATCAGCAGCGTGCCGACGATCTGCACGGTGATCGCGACCGACAACGCGAGGATGAGCAAGAAAGCCAGCGACAGCATCCGCACGGGAACGCCGCGGGCCTGAGCGACGTCGGGGTCGACCGACGCAAACATCAGCGGGCGCCCGATCGCCGCGAGCAATGCGATCGTGACCAGCGCGACCGTGAACGTCAGCTGCACATCGCGGTCGGTGATGCCGAGGATCGCTCCGAACAGAAACGCGTAGATCCCCTGAGCGCTGCCGCCGTACAGGCGGACGAAGAGAAAGCCCAGGCCCAGCGAGAACGCGAGGATCGAGCCGATGGCGGCGGATTCAAGCCGATGACCGGCATCGACCTCGCGACCGATTGCCGCGATGCCCACCGCCGCCCCGACGCAAAACACGATCAGCCCGAGCACCGGCGAAACGTGCACAAGCACGCCCGCGGCAGCGCCTGGAAAGCCGACCTGCGACAGCATGTGCGCCGCGAAGCTCTGTCCGCGAAGAACGACGAAGTAGCCCGCCGTGCCGGCGAGCAGCGCGACGAGCGTGCCAGCGAGGAAAGCGTTCTGCATGAAGTGGAACTGGAGGAGCAGCTGGATGTCCGCCACGACGTCCCACGACGGTCCCGGCTCAGGCATCAGTGGTCGTCGGGGTGATGCGTGACAGGCTCGTACTGGCCAACCACGACGATGCGGCCGTCGCTCGTGTGCAGCACCTCGACCGGGGTTCCGTAAAGCGCGGTCAGGGTCTCGGTGCGGATGACCTCCTGCGGCTTGCCGGACAACACGTGGCCGCCGGCGACGTAGACAACACGATCGACGAAGGGAAGGATGGGATTGATGTCATGCGCGACGAGCAGGACGGTGACGCCGCGCGTCTGGCAGATGCTCCGAATCAGCTCCGAGATCGCCTGCTGATTGTTGAGGTCAAGGCTCTCGAGTGGCTCATCGAGGGCCAGCATCCTGGCGCCGCTGACCAGGGCCTGCGCGATCAGGATCCGCTGCTGCTCACCGCCGGAAAGCTCTCCGATCGGCCGGTCCTGGTAGGCGGCGGCTCCAACCAGCTCCACCATCTCGGCGACCCGATTTGTTTTCGCGGGCGACGGCAGCGATATCCCCCAACGCTCGCCGTCGAGACCCAGGCGCACAAGGTCGACCGCGCGGATGCGCAGGTCCGGATCGAATCGGCGTCGCTGTGGCAAGTAGCCGATCTCGTCGCTGCCTCGCCGGACCGGCCGGCCGAAGACGCGCACCGAACCCTCGGCCAGGGGCACCACCCCAAGGAGTGCTTTGAGCAGCGTCGACTTGCCGGCCCCGTTGGGGCCAAGGATGGCGACGAACTCGCCTTCCTGGACTTCCAGGTCGACCTCGGCCCAGATCAGCCGTCCGCCCACACGAGCGGCCGCATGGTCGAGTTGGAGCGCCCCCAAGATGCGCAAGAGTATTGCACAAGCACCTTGCGCAAGTGATTTGCGATATATTGCATGGATGCCCAGGCCGAGCCCGGTAACGGACGAGGTGCGCCGGCTGCTCGACACCGAGGAGCGCCACGCGTGGTCGATCGACGAGCTGTTCCAGGCGACGCGGTCGTCGCTTGGCTCCGCCGATTACTCTTCGGTCTTCCGCGCCCTGAGCGTCTTGGAGAAGCAGGGCGTGGTCGACAAGATCGACCTCGGGGACGGGCGCGCGCGCTTCGAGCTCCGCGAAGACCACCACGAGCACATCCGGTGTGAGCGCTGCGGGCGCGTCGAGGAGGTGCCCGGGTGCGTGCTGGACGACGCGACCGCGCAGGTCCACAACCTGACCGGCTTCAAAGTGACGAGCCACCGTGTTGTATTCGGCGGTTTGTGCCGAGACTGCGCCCCCACCCCGACCCTCCCCGGCGAGCGGGGAGGGCAAATTGCCTCGACCTAGTTGTTAGCCGGCCGGCGCTAGGAACTCCACATCGGCTTGCGTTTCTCGACGAAAGCGGTCATGCCCTCGCGCCCGTCGGGAGCGACCGCATTGCAGGAAATGGCTTCCGCCATCAGCGCGTAGGCGTCCGTCTGCTTCGACTCGACCTGCTCGTAGAAACCTTCCTTGCCGATCTGCAGCGCGTATCGGCTCAGCTGCGCGAGCTCTTTCACCAGCGCCATCACCTCGGCGTCGAGCTGCTCGCGCGGCACCGCTCGGTTGATCAGACCCCAGCGCTCCGCGGTGACGGCATCGATGAAGCGACCTGTGAGCAGCATCTCCAGCGAGTGCTTGCGGCTGAGGTTCCGCGCCACCGCGACGCCGGGCGTGGAGCAAAACAATCCGTACTTCACGCCAGACGTCGCGAAGCGGCAGTCGTCGCTTGCGATCGCGAGATCGCACGTCGCGACAAGCTGACAGCCCGCGGCCGTCGCGATTCCATGGGGCGCGGCGATGACGGGAACCGGAACCGACTGCACCTTGGCCATGAGCTTGTTGCAGAGCGCGAACAGCTCACGCTCCTCGTCGAGCGTCTTATCGAGCATCTCCTTCAAGTCGTGGCCCGCCGAAAACGCGCGGCCGGCGCCTTTGATGACGATGGCGCGGACTTCGGGCCTGGATGCCTGGCGTTCGAGCTCGGCTGTGAGCTCTTCCATCAATCCGGTGGACAGCGCGTTGAGCTGGTCGGGGCGGTTGAGAGTGATGATGGCCACAGGCGGCGCGTCCTCGACCAGCAGGTACTTCAGAGAGATAGCCATGCACGGACCTCCTTGTTGCTTCTTCGATCTCCCGTCAAATAGAAGCATGAGCCAGCCGGAAGCGCCAGACCGGATGACATCGCGGCTGCCCGTCGTAGGCTGCGATTGGCGAATCGAAGCCCCCCAAGGAGCCTGCGAATGGACACATTTCGTGCGACTTCGGACACGATCGCCTGCACCCTCACACCCGATGATCTGAAGGAAACGCAGGCGGCCTGGGACAAGCTGCTTCGTGTTTCGCTCGTCTCCCGGGAGGAGGTCCCGGGCGGGCTTCGGTTGATCGTCCATCCAGGAAGCGCGGACGCCCTGCGCCGGCTCATCGACGTCGAGCGGGACTGCTGCCGCTGGATCACGTTTGAGCTGGACGGCCCGTTGGTGAAGATGACCGCTTCAGACGGCGGCGAAGCCGCCATTCGCGAGATATGGTCGGCGCCATGAAAGAAAAGGGTCGGCTTCGCGACGCGATGAACAGCTACCGGCGGCGCGTCGAGGTGGACATGCTCGCGACACGCGCCCGTCTCGAGGCCGCCGACCGCCTCGCCGACGCTGTCGAGGCCGGCCTGGAGGGCCAACCGGCCGCGGTGCGGAATGCCTTGCGCGCATACCGCAACGCCTCGCAGAACCCGGTGTAGGCTTCTGCGGCCGTGGTGGAGTACCCTCGCGACCAGGCGACCCGCGCTTGATCGTGCTCGAGGAGCGCGAGGCGATCACGCTGGAGATCAGCCCGCCGACGGTCAGCCCGCCGCCGGACTTCGCCTGGCCGCCGGGTTTCTGACGCCGCCCAGCACCCCATCGGAGACCAGCCGGATCGAAACGAGAAACGTGAGCCAGGCGACCGCGATCAGGATCCCACCTAGCACGTCCGTCGGCCAGTGCGCCCCGGTATAGATCCTGGCGATGGCGTTGGCGACGATGATCAGGACGACGACCACCCAGCCCATGACTCGCGCCCACTGCGGTAGGAATCGGTAGCCGAAGCAAAGCATCAAGACGACCGTGACCGTGACGATGAAGATCGTGTGCCCGCTGGGATAGCTGGACGCGCCCGGATGCTCCGTCACGCGCAGCACGTCGGCGGTCGTCGGCCGGGCGCGCACGATCAGGTGACTGACGGCCTCATACCAGCCACCGCTGAGAGCGGCTCCCCCGGCAAAGATCCACGCGCGGCGGTTGAAGATCAGGATCGCGCAGAAGATGAGGATCTCTACCGCCAGGCCTTTGGCGTCACCGATCCAGCTGAAGAATCGGAAGGTGACCGCGAGCGGCCCCCAGTCGGTCGCCTGGATGTCCCGCTCGACCAGTGCGTCCTCTGGTATGAACGGATGGCTCGCCACATAGACCGACAGCCCGACCGCTGCGAGCGCGACGATCACCGCGATGGCGAATAGAGGACGGTTCATGAAGCGCAGAGCCCTATCGCATCAGCTCGTCACGCGCCGGCGCCTGGCCGTGAACCGTTTCCAGGAGGGGGAAGGCAGCCAGCGCTCGGGCAGCCAGACGACGAACGCTGACCAGCCAAGCCCGAGGAGGAATCCTCCCGCCACGTCGCTGGGCCAGTGGGAGCCCGCCCAGACGCGCGCGCAACAGGCGAGGAAGATCACGATCGCCGCCGCGACCCAGAGCATCCACCGGCGGGGCGGCCTGATGTGCGGCGCCAGCGAGAACGCGAGCATGAAGCTGAGCCACGTGAAGAACACCGCATGCCCGCTTGGATAGCTGTACCCAGGGGCGGGTGTGAGGATGTGGATCAGGTCGGCGGCCGGACGTTGGCGCGCCATGGCGAGCTTGATCAGGTTGTCGAGCCCGCTGGAGATGGAGCCGATCGCCATCAGGTAGCCGGCGCGCCGCTCGACAAGAAAAAGAATCAATACGGCCGCTACCCCGACGGCGACCTGCACGTAGCCCGCCGTGTAGTTGATGGCCTCGAAAATGTATATAACCGGGCCCCAGGGGAACGACTGGATGAACGTCGCCACGGGGACGTCGAAGGGCAGCAGAGGCTGGGTGGCCACGAGGTAGGTGTCCATCGCGAAGATGATTGCCACCGCGACCGTCAGTGGCCAAAGCCATGCGCGGGCGCTCTCGCGCGGATCGCCGGCGATAACCTCCTGGGCGGCCTTTTCGACGGGTTGCGCGCTCACTTCGGCAACAGCATCTTGAGCGCGCTGGTGTAGGCGCTGATCTTCGCCGGCGTCCGCCCCACCTGGAAGTTGTCGGCATAGACGCGCACGCGCGGCCTCGTCTTGACTTCGAGCTCGCTGAACTTGAAGACCTGGCCGGTTCCGTCCTCTGTGTGCTTCATCAGCAGCGCCGACTTCAACGCGCGGATGGCGATGTCGGTCCGCGATTCGCCCGCGTGCACAGAGAACTCGAGGTGAGGGTCGATCGGGGTGCCGTCGCTGATCGGCAGCTGGCTGCCGATGGAAGAGGTATTGCTGAAGACGAGTGACATCGCGGAGCCGCCGCCCTCGATATCGCCGGCGAGCTCGTACTGAAATCGCTTGGCTGCGATGACGTTCTTCAGCTTGACCGCGAGCTGACCGAACTCGAGGTCTTTGGCCGAGTCGCCAAGCGCGATTGTCTCGCCGAACAGTCCGATCGCGCAGGCCTCTACGAAAACGTGATCGTTGACCCTGCCCAGCGTGATCGGCCGCGCGTGACCATCGCGGGCGACATCGATCGCGTCCTCGATCTTTGGAGGCAGGCCGAGTGCGCGAGCGAGATTGTTGAATGTGCCAAGCGAGATGACGCCGATCGGATGTCGAGAATCGGCGAACTTCCTCACCATGAATTCCACGGTGCCGTCGCCTCCCGCCACGATGATTCGTGCCCGCGACGAGACCAGCTTTTCGATGTCCTCGTGGGGGTCGAAGTCGACGATGAGGTGATCGGCGAAGGCCGAGCGCAGCTCTTTCTCGACCTCCTCGTTCATCGACCCGGCGCCGCGGCTGATGACCAGCAGGCGCGTGGCCTTCGTCTCCGTCTTGGTGAAGCTCAAGGCCGGCTTCCGAGGAGGCGGATCCAGCGCGCGCACGCGAACGAGTGGAGACCGAGGGCGATGAAGCCGGCGGCGACCATGCCCAGCAGGGGGCGACCGTAAGGCTGGTTCAGAAGAAAGATGAAAGCGCCTGCGAATCCGTGCACCTGGCTCGGATCCCGGTGCAGGCCGCCCTGAAGGACGAACCATCCGACGAGGCCGAAGGTGATGCCGCGCGAGAGCATGCCGAATCGCCCGAGGCCATCGACAATCTGCTTCTCCACCCTGTTCATATCGAATCGCTTCAGGTCCTTCTTGAAGGTGGCTCTGGCAGCTTCGACCAGCTGGGCCAAACCGGCGGCGATGGCGATGACGCCGATGACGATCGCCACCCAGTGGCCGCCCGGAACGGTGAGGATCCTCGCGATCGTCGACTGGGCGCTGTCATGCGACCCGGCTTGTGAGGTCCCGGCCAGGAGGCGAAGTGCGAACAGGACGATCGCGGCGTAGGCGACCCCACTCCAGGCAAAGCCAAGCCTCTCGGCGATGCCCGGAGCGTCGCGACCGCGATGCAGCGGGTCGAAGATTGCCCGCACGAAGCCCCATATGGAATAGGCGCCGAGGCCGAAGGCTACCGCGAGGAGCAAGGCCTTGCCGGTCGGCCCTGCGGTTATGAGCTTCAGGCTTCCGGATTGATCAGTCGCGCCGCCTCCGATTCCGAGCGCCAGGCCAAGGGCCAGGACGCCCATCACGGCATAAATGACGCCACGCATCACGTAACCGACCCGCTCGAGAAATTCCAACCACGGGTTGGAGACACCTCGCCTGGTTGCCGATCTAGCCTTCTGGGCGACCCTGTGAACGCTTGCCATTGCCGTTAGGTCAACGTCCGGGCCGCTGACAGGCCCCGGCGATCCCGGCCCCGCCAGATCAGGGCTGGCAGGCTGGACACCAATAGGTGAGCCTCGCGTGCTCGCCTTGGGCGCGGACCCGAATCCGGGTGCCGCAGCGCGGGCACGGCCTGCCGCCGCGGCCATGCACCGCGCCCCTGCCGTAGCCGGGAAAGCGCCGCTTGAAGCCGCCGTTCAGGTTGGCGCGCATCGCCTCGTGGGCGGTCTCGAAGAGCGCGGTCAGTTGCGCGTCGTCGAGGTCGGTCGTCTTCGTCCACGGATTGATGCGCGTGTGCCACAGCGCCTCGCACCGGTAGACGTTGCCGATCCCGGCCGTCACGCGCTGGTCGAGGAGCACCTCGCCAAGCGCTGTTGCTCCGAACGAGCGCGCCCGTGCCACCACCTCCCTGGCCGTCCAATCGTCGGAGAGGATGTCTGGCCCGAGATGGCCCACCTTCGTCGTCTCGTCGCGGACGAGATCCACCACAGGAGCGCCGAAGCAGACGGCGACCACGTCATCGGTCTCGAGCAGGGCTTTGATCTGCCACGCCGGCCGGCGCCATCGCTCGCCGCGTTTGTAGAGATGCCACGAGCCCTGCATCCGCATGTGGGAGTGGATCGCGAGGCCGTTGTCAAATCGGATCAGCAGGTGCTTGCCTACCGGCTTGACCTCGGTGATGGTCGTTCCGGCCAGGCGCTTCAGTGCGTCGGGACGAGCGGCGAGGACCCGCTTGCCTTCGAGGCCTTGGCGCAGCGTCGCGGCGGTTCGCCAGATGGTGTCGCCCTCGGGCATCTGTGACCTATGGTGATCGGATGACCAATCAATCGCGAGCAATCGGCCTCCTGCTGCCTTCGCGTGAGGCGCTCCTGTGGGGGGACAGCGACCTGACGCTCATCGTGGAGGCGGCACGGCGCGCGGAGCAAGCCGGCTACGACTCAGTGTGGGCCGGCGACTCCTTGCTGGCGCGGCCCCGGGCCGAGCCGCTCTCCCTGCTGAGTGCAGTTGCGGGCGCGACGACGCGAGTCAGTCTCGGCACCGCCGTCCTGCTGCCGCTGCTACGTCACCCTGTCTCGCTGGCGCATGCACTGTCGACACTGGACCGCCTCTCCCGCGGGCGCGTCATCGTCGGCATTGGTCCCGGTGCGGAATTGCCGGGCACGCATGCCGAGCTGGCCGCCATCGGCGTGCCAAGCGACCGCCGGATCAGCGCCATGCTGGAAACAATCGGGCGCTGCAGGCGGTTGTGGCTGGGCGAGGAAGGGATGGATCTGGAGCCGAAACCTTCCCATGCAGGCGGTCCGCCGATCTGGCTGGCAGGGAATGGTCCGCGCATGCTTCGTGAGACCGGCACGAACTTCGACGGATGGCTGCCGTTCAGCCCAACCCCTGGCGAATACGCGACCGGACTCGGAGCGGTGCAGGAGGCGGCGGAGCGCGCCGGCCGAGACCCCGACAGCATCGCGACCGGCGTCTATCTGACCGTGGCGATCGCCGATGGCGCCTCTGAGGCGGCCAGCGAGCTCGACGTCTACATGCGGGCCTACTACGGCGTGCCGGCCGAGGTGATGGCCCGGGCCCAGGCGTGCCACGCAGGAACTCTCGAGTCGGCCGCCGAGTGGTTCGCTTCCTACGCCGCCGTAGGCGCGCGCCACATGGTGGTGCGGCTGGCGCGACCCGGCCTCACCGATTACAGCGCCACGGCGAAAGAGGTCCTGGGCGCGGCACGTGGAGCGGCTAAAGCCTGAGGGGGGCGTTCGGTCGCTTGAAGGTTGATGCGGGCACCTGACACCAAATTAGGCTTGGCTACAGACAAATCGATGAGTCCACGAGTCGGCGGCGGACTTGCCCTCGCAGCCCTGTTGCTCTTGGGCCCGTGCGTTTGTTATGCCGTATTGGCGGGGACAAGCGCGGCGGCCATCTCGTCCTCGGTCAGGTCGGCCACGGCCGCCTTGACGATCTCGTCGATGCTCTTGCCGCGGTCGCGTTCGAGAACCTTCATCCTCTTGTCGAACTGGGTGCTCGCGAAATCCAGATACGTTTCCAGGCGCTGACCGAAGGGGGCGTGGTCCTCGTCGTAGTGCTCCCAGAATTCGCTGACGACCCCTAGCGCGGGTCCGAGCAGCTCATTCATCCGCTGGTTCATGACCTCCCACCCGTCAGGAGACTGGTTGATCAAGCGGTTGAGCAGGAAGACGCCGTAGCGGATATGACGGCTCTCGTCGCGGGCGATGAGGCGGATGCCGTCGAGCAGTCCCGAAAGCTTGTGGTTGGATTCGAGGGACTGGCGGAATCCGTGGTAACCGGTTTCCGCGAGCACCCCCTCGATGATCATGTTGTAGGTCACGGACGCTTTGATCTGCGCCTCGACCGAGCGATCAGTCTTGAGCACGTTCAGCGAAGCAGGCAGCTCGACCAGGAACAGCTGCCTGTAGCTGGGGGACATGAAGTGCGCGAGGTCTCCGTGAGCCATCGCGATCTCATCGAGCCAGCGTCGGAAGAACTCGACATGCTTGGCCTCCTCCCAAAGAAAGGACGTAAGGTAGATCTCTTCCTCGAGCCTGCCCTCGTCGGCGACGGCCATGATCAGCGGCAGCAGGTCGCTGGTCACCCCTTCCTCACCGGCCTGAAACAAGGCGAGAGTGCGGAGCAGGAAGTCGTGCTCGGTGTCGTCGAAGCCGGTCCAGTCGGCGGCGTCGGACGAGAAGTCGAGCGCCTGGGGATCCCACGTGCCGAGCTTCTTGGCCTTCTGGAAGAGACGCATGGGGACCGACTCCCAATCCAGGCCGCGACCGGAGATGGTCGCGTAGCCATCCCGCGGGGTGGGGGCGGTCACGATGCCGCCAAGTCTAGAACTCAGCGATGCGCCGAGAATTCGGTCATGAGAGCGGTTGTCTACTACCGGTACGGGCCGCCCGACGTTTTGCGCATCGAAGAGGTCGAACGGCCGGCGCCCCTCGACGACGACGTGCTGGTCAGGGTTCGCGCCGTGGCTGTGACCCGGGCGGACTGCGCGACCCGCGAAGCCAACCGGCGCAGCGGCCGAGCTATCTCGCTGATCAGCCGCGCCATCTCGGGCTTCCGGCGCCCGAGACAGCCGATCCTGGGGAGCGAGTTCGCGGGCGAAGTGGCCGAGGTAGGATCGGCCGTCACCGAGTTTCGCGTCGGCGACCGGGTATTCGGGAGCACCGGATTCAGATTTGGTGCCTGCGCCGAGTTCCTCCGGGTGAAGGAGAGCGCGCGGATCGCGCAAATGCCGGCGGGGATGCGCTTCGAGGACGCGGCGGCGATCCCCGACGGAGCCCTCAACTCCCTTTGGTGCCTGAGGGGCGCCAATCTCAAGAAGCGTCAGAGCATCCTGATCTACGGCGCTTCGGGTGCAATCGGCACAGCCGGCGTGCAGCTGGCCCGCTATTTCGAGGCCGATGTCACCGCGGTGTGCAACACGAAGAACGTCGAGCTGATGCGCTCGCTCGGCGCCGACCGGGTGATCGACTACACACAGGAAGACTTCACCCAGAACGGTGAGAAGTACGACGTGATCTTCGACGCTGTCGGCAAGCACTCATTCCGGCGGAGCAGAGGATCGCTAAAGCCGGGCGGCGCCTTCCTGCCGACTGACGGACTCGAAAATCTGATCCGAGCGGTGTCGCCATCTCGTTCAGGAGCCAAGAGAGTGGTGTTCCGGCTCCCGCCTCGCTACACAAAGCAGGATGTCCTGTTCATCAAGCAGCTGATCGAAGCCGGCAGATACCGCGCCGTGGTCGACCGCACTTACCCGCTCGACGAGGTCATCGAAGCGTCTCGATACGTCGAAACCGAGCAGAAGACCGGCAACGTCATCCTGACCCTGAACTGAAGCGGAAGTGCCGAGCGGCCCGCTTACCTCGTGACGGGCGCCTATCGGCGGACGAGCACCGGCCGCGTGTCTCGGGCTCGCGACTGACCGCGGAGCGGTGGAGTTAAAGAGCGTATGTCCTCGAGCTGAAGCCGGACCCAGCGCGCGACGTCATTGGTGGCCACGATCTGACCGATCGCATTCGATCGCTCGGCTCGCTCCAGCGGAGCCATCCGCAGCGCTCGATGGATTGCTCGTGCGGTGACGTCGACGTCAAAGGGATTGATGCTCAGCGCGTGCGCGCCAAGCTCCTCATGCGCGCCGGCGGACTCCGAGAGGACAAGCACTCCCGACCGCTTATTGACCACTGGCCCCTCTTTCGCAACGAGGTTCATCCCGTCCAGAATCGGATTGACGAGCAGAACGTCATACGACTTGTATGCGGCAACCGCTCGATCCATGTCCTCGCCCAGCTCGAGTCGTGTCGGTTCCCACGTGTCTGATCGGAATCGCGCATTGATGCGGTGAACCGTCGCCTGCACAGAGTCGAGATAATTGCGGTAGGCCACGACGTCGAGTCGCGAGGGTTGCAGAAACGCCCACAGCACGACCCGACCGTGGTATTCCGGGTGGTCCTCGAGCAGCCTTTCGTAAGCAAGGAAACCACGGATCAAATTCTTCGATGGATCCGTGCGGTCCACGCGGACGATCAGCCTCTCGGTGCGCCACGTTTCGACCTCGGCCTCAAGCTCCCGGACCCTCGACGATTCGCCGAGCTGCCTCATCGCGTCCACATCGATTGAGACCGGATACGCTCGAATCCAGACCAGCCGGCCCCCGTACAAGACCGCACCTTCGGCCTCCGCGACTCGCAGGCCCATCAACTCGACGCAACACCGTAGAAAGTTGTGCACGTCCAGGCTGGTCTGCAATCCGATGATGTCGTTCGCAAGAAGACCCTTGAAGATGGGATCCCGCATGGTTGCCGGGAGCACCTTCAGATAGCGGGGCTCAGGCCAGGGAATATGAACGAAATGCTGCATTGCCGCATCGGGCATCTCGGATCGAATGAGCTCCGGAGCGAGGTAAAGCTGGTAGTCCTGGGTCAGGAAGAGCGGGCGGCGAGGGAGCAGGCGAGCTGTGGCCAACGCCGTCCTTGCCACAGCCTCGTTGACCACCCGGTAGCCGTCCAACCAGGCCTTGTGAAGACTTTGGTCAACGACCGGCTCCACGGCGATGTTCCACAAATAGTGGTGCGCGAACCAGAGCAGCGGATTGCTGATGATCGTGTAGTGAAGCTGGTAGCCCTCTGCATCGGTCGGCGCGAGAAAGATCGGAAAGCCCTGGTCGGGATCCGTGCTCGAGTTGAGAGGAACGCCCGACCTGGCGATGTCGCGCTCGACGTCCGTCCTGGAAGCCGAGACCCATGAGGCCTTGGTGGCGCTGGCGAGTGAAGTCAGGGCCTTGACCAGGCCTCCGGCCCCGGGTGCGAACCGGCCGTCGGCCAGGGGTTCCACCGGCGCCCGATTGCTGAGGATGATCGGCGAGAACTGGCCCAGTAGCCTCGCCGCGTCGCGTCCAATCGCCTTGAGCGCGGGGGTCTGATCCATCGAGCTCAGACTCCGTGACCGTTGGACGCCACACCATGGGTGGAGCCAGTGGGCGAGAGGTGCTTTGGCCGGACCAACAGCACAGGACACTCGAGCCGGCGGACAATGCGCTGGAGTTCTCGACCGATCGGGATGTCCGGCTTCGATGGACTGAGCCGCGAACCGATGACCACGAGGTCCTGACCCGCGGCTTCTTCGAGGAGGCCAGTCGGCGCATTCTCGTGGTGGTGGACCCGGACCGTTGCTGACGGTCTGTGCAACTCAGCGACGATCTGCTCAAAGCTGTCCCATTCGCGGCGAGAGCGGTCGGGGTGCTGCGAGTCCGTTTGTATGTGGGTCAGCGTCAGGGCGCTGCCACATGCATCGGCCAGGGCCGATGCTGTTGACGCGACCACGCGGGCGCTCGATCCTCCTCTGATGGCGGCCAGAATCGTCCGCGGTGCGATTGCCTCGTGTGGCGCGCGGGGGTTGGAGCGGACGAACACAATGTCCGTCCTATGGTCAGGCAACAGCTGGCGGCTCAGGTCGATCAACCCATGGCGACGGGCGCTGGAAACAGTGGGCCACTCGAGCACGAGGCTCGTGGTTTCGTTTTCGGCGGCGAAGTCACGAATGCTGCTCGCCAGGTTCGCCGTGATTCGCAAACTCAGGCTCAACCGGCGGCGACCGTCACCCGGATATTCGAGCCCCGCGACCCAGCGAAGCATGTCTCGTCGTCGCTGGTCCTGCGCGAAAACCTCATTGTCGCGGCCAGCGCGGATCTCCACGAGACCAAGTACGCTGCCCGATCCGCCTGGTGAGGTCGCGAGCGCGTCGCCGATGCTGATCGCCGGTCGAGCCATCTGGCCCATGAGAACGGGCACAAGGACACGTGGCCGCGCGCCGATGTGCGGAAACACGAAGCGATGTCTCGGGATCACCCTGAAGGTCCTCCTTTCCCCCGCGCGATGGGCGATTGTCGCATCGGCGACGGCCGGTCGCGCACGTAACTCTAGAGATGGCGCCCCTCGTGCGCTGGACCGGATTGGCATCCTCGCGTGGACGCGCCTAGGTCAGGCCTCCTCGGGAATGGTCGTCGTTAGCGATTTCGATTCGGCCAGTGGTGGGCCGGGAGGGATTTGAACCCCCACAGCTTTCGCGGGTGGTTTACAGCCACTTGAGCTCGCCAATGCCCAGCCGACCCACTAAAGAGCCGTAATCGTACGAAATCACGGCCCGGTCCTTTGCCCTAGCGCCCAAGCGTCCAACCTCATAATTCCCCCGTGGCGAAGGGGTACGCGCGATACGTGCTGGCCCTCATGTTCGGGATCAACCTCTTCAATTACCTCGACCGCTACGTGGCCGCCTCGGTGGCGCCGATGGTCAAGCGCGAGCTCAACCTCACCGACTCCGAGATCGGCCTTTTCGGCACGGCCTTCCTGCTCGTCTACGCGATCGCCGCGGTGCCCTTCGGCTACTGGGGCGACCGCGGCGTGCGCAAGAACGTGATCGCCGTCGGGGTGGCCATCTGGAGCGTCGCCACCCTCCTGACCGGCTTCGCCCGCAACTACTTCCAGCTCTTCCTCAGCCGCGCGGTGGTCGGCATCGGCGAGGCCAGCTACTACCCGGCCGGCACCAGCCTCATGTCCGACTATTTCCCGAAGGAGCAACGCAGCCGGGTGATGTCGATCTGGGGCGCCGGCAGCACGGTAGGCATCGCACTCGGATTCGCAGGCGGTGGCTACCTCGCCGACAAATTCGGGTGGCGCGCGGTCTTCTTTATCGCCGGTGGGCCAGGCCTGCTATTCGCGCTCCTGGCGTACAGAATGCGAGAGCCACTGAGAGGCGCCGTTGAAAGGGGGCCCAGCCTCGCCAAGACGGCGGACGCCGGGCTTAAGCAGTTTCTGGAGCTCCTGCGCATCCCGACGTTGCGGGCGACCATCATCGCCCAGACACTCCTCTTCTTTGTCCTGGCCTCGAACGCCTTCTGGCTACCGACCGTCCTCCAACGGAGGTTCGAGCTGAGCGCTACCAAAGCCGGCCTCCTGGCCGGCGTCGTGATCGTCGTCGGCGGCCTGATCGGCACCCTGGCCGGCGGCTGGCTGGCGGACAAACGGGCGCTCACGACCCCGAGGGCTCATCTCGAGGTCGGGATCGCCGGCTTTGTCGCCGGCGCGGTCCTCGTCACGATCGCCATCCTCAGCCCGCTCAACATCGGGCCGGTCCCGGTCTTTGTGCCGATGTTCCTGCTCGCGGTGATCGCCCTCTACCTCTATGCCGGACCCTTCACCGCCCTTTCCCAAAACGTAGTGTCGCCTGGCTTACGAGCCAGCGCGGTCACGTTGCTCCTGTTCATCGCGCATGTCTTCGGCGACTCCCATTCCCCGTTCGATGTGGGCCTGCTTTCGGACTGGCTCGGCGGCAACCTTCAGCTTGCGCTGCTGATCACCTCGCCTACCCTGCTCATCCTCGCCGCCGTGGCCGCGGCCATGGGCCTGAAAACGGTCAAGCAGGACACGGAAAGAATGGAACAGGACTGGGCGGCGCGAGGCGCCGAGGCGGCGGCTACCTGATCAGTAGATAAACCCGACCAGTCGCGAGCCGAGCTGGCCCGGCCTGATGGTTCGCTCGTCGATCACGTCGAACGCGACCCAGTTCATCTCCGAGACCACCCACGATCCGTCGGAATTCACCGCCTCGACGTACGCGACGTGCCCGGCCCAGCTCTCCCACGTGACCATGATCGAGCCTACCTTCGGCGTCGGTCCAACGGCGTAGCCTGACGCCGCCGCGTTCTGGTACCAGTAGCCGGCGTCACCGTTCCAGGTCACGTTCCGCTTGGTCGCCACGTAGTAGGTGCACCAGCCGACCGGGAACTTGTTGTTGACGTAGGGGCCGAGACAGCAGCCCAGGACCTTCACCGGGAAGGAGGACGGAGCGGTGTTCTGCTGCGCCAGGATCTGCCACAGAGCCGGCGGCGGCGGAAACGCCCCACCCTTGCCGCCAGGGATGACCAACGTCATGCCCGGGGTGAGCGTCGTCGTGCGCAGCCGGTTGAAGTCGACGATCACCTGCGGGTCGACCGAGTACTTCGTGGCCAGGGCGCCCACCGTGTCCGATGCCTTCGTCGTCACCACGACCCCATGGACCGGCGGGATGACGATCTGGTCGCCGGTGGCGACCGAGTCGCTGGAGTAGAGGTTGGTATTCGACCAGCGAATCTCGGCGACGCTCACGTGGTACTTCGTCGCGATCGTCTTCAGGTTCTCGCCGGAGGCGACGATGTACATGAAGGGCTGGTGGCTGATCGGCGCCGATGTTGGGATCGACACCGGTTTGATGATCGTGCTGTACCGGCCAAGCGAAACGTCACCAGACTCCCCGCCTTCCGCCACCATGATCGCCTCTGCATTCACCGGACCCAAGTGCGCTGTGAGCGTGGTCGGAAAGTGACGGTCCATCGCCGCGTAACTGGACATAGCCACCGCTATTCCGAGCACGACGGCATGGGTCAGGTAACGATTAATTCGCAATGCCTACCCCTAGGATTTGGTGAATCCGCCCTGGCGGCGGGAGGATCCCCAGAAGACCGAGCCACCGTAACAGACGGTCGGCGAGCCAGTCAACCCCGTGGGGGCTACAACCGGTAGGTTGGCGAGAAGAGTTCGGGCCATCGGGTCCGAATTCAATTCGAATTTGAGGACTCGATCGCCAAAACGTCCGGCGCCGAACAACAGTTCGCCCGCTGGCACGCCGCCTGACTTGCAGTCGTAGCCGGGTCATGAGGACGTTCAACGTCACGCGATGTTGGTACTTGCCTGCCCCTCCGGCCGGCGACGGGCGCTCCCGAAGGGACCCCAAAAAGGAATGAGAAGGAGCTAGGGGCCTCCGCACGTAGATCGTCTGCCCCGAGACGAAGCTCGACTCGTCGTTGCTGAGAAACGCGATCACGCTCGCGATGTCCTCTGGCTGACCGATTCTGCCGAGCGGAATCTGTGACGCGGCGCCCACCTTGAAGGCCTCGAAGTCGACGCCCATCCGCTCCGCGGTTGCGCGCGTCATGCGCGTCTCCACAAACCCTGGCGCGACAGCGTTGACGTTGATGTTGAAAGGCCCCAGCTCGATGGCCAGGGTCCGCGCCATGCCTTGCAGTCCCGCCTTGGCCGTGGAGTAGTTGGTCTGCCCACGGTTGCCGAGAGCCGACGTCGACGATAGAAAGACGATCTTTCCGTACTTCTGATCGACCATCGGCTTCTGCGCCGCTCGCGCGCAAAGAAACGCGCCCTTGAGGTGCGTGTCGATAACGGAATCCCAGTCGTCGTCGCTCATCTTGAAGAGAAGGTTGTCGCGAATGATGCCGGCGCAGCACACGAGCACATCGAGCCGGCCGAGCTCGCGCACGGCTCGCCCGACCATGTCCTCGACCTGCTCCCGACTCGTGACGTCGCATGCGACAGCGAGACCGCCGATCGGATTTGCTACCTGCTCCGCCGGCACGATGTCCATATCGGACACGACGACGTGCGCGCCCTCACGCGCGAAGAGCTCGGCGGTCGCAGCTCCAATCCCGCGACCTCCACCGGTGACCAACGCAACGCGGTCCTTGAACCTCACTTGGTCTCCGTGTCGAACGCCGCGCCGCCATCCTTGCGAGGGTCCGACGCGCCCGAAAGGTATCCATCCTGCTCGCCGACGATGAGCTGCGGCCGCGCGAAGTACGTGTCGTAGTTCAGCGTGCGGCGATTCACCCTGTAGCCCAGCCGCTCGAGTCCTTCGCAGACCACACGCGGAAGCCGATGCTCGGCCTGCACGATGTCGCCCTGAAAATCGATGCGGGGCGCGCTCACCGCCTCGACCGGCGACATGTCGTGGTCGAGCACGTTGACCAGAGTCTGGAGGATCGAGGACACGATCTTCGTCCCACCAGGTGCGCCTACGCACACGCGCAGCTTGTTTTTGTCGAACACCATGGTCGGGGTCATCATCGTCACCCTCGTCTTGCCTGGCCGCACCGAATTGGGCCGCCCGGGCCGCGGGTCGAAGCAGTTCATGTAGTCGTTGTAGGAAAAGCCGAGGCCGGGGGTGACCACACCGCTCGACGAGCCCAACGTGTGGGAAAGCGAGACGGCGTTGCCCGCGTCATCCACGACGCAGACGTGCGTCGTGTCGGCGCGGTCCACGATCACCTCGCGTGCTTTCGCCGCGTAGTGCTTGTCGGCGAGCGCGCCGGTTGGGATGTCGACAAAACGCGGGTCGGCGACGTGCAGCTCGCGGTCGGCGACAGCCCAGGCCATCGCCTCGACCAACAGACGTGCCGCCTCGGAGCTCGGCCAGCCGTGGGCGGCCAGGTCGTAGCCCTCGAGGAAGTTGAGCATCTGCAGCAGCGTGAGGCCGCCCGCTGGCGGGCCCGCGGCCACGACCGGCAGGCCCCGGTAGGTGCCGCGGATGGGCTCCGTTACGTTCACGGTGTAGCCCTCCAGGTCCTCTTTGGTGATGAACCCGCCGTTGGCTTCGAAGTCAGCCGCCATCGCGTCGGCGATCTGCCCCTTGTAGAAGACGTCGGGGCCTTCGTGCGCAAGCCGCTCGAGCGTTCGCGCCAGGTCGGCCTGGACCATCAGCTCGCCGATCGCGTAGAGGGCGCCGTCGTGCGTGTAGATCGCCTTGGCGGCGGGCGTCGTCTGGATCCGTTGCGCGTTGGGCACGACGTCCGGGCCATAGTCCATGGTCCAGAAGCCGTGCACGTAACCGGTGACGGGAAAGCCGTCGCGGGCGAAGGGGATCGCTGGCTCGATCGCCTCCTCCCACGAGATCGTGCCGAACCTGGTCAGCGCCTCATGCAGGCCGGCCACTGTGCCCGGTACGGCGACGGACTGATAGCCGACGTCGTTGACCCATCCCTCGAGCACGTATCCGTAGTGATCGGCTGCCTCGCGGATGAAGATCGACTCCCACTGATCCTCGCGTGTTCGCGAGCCCGCGGTGCCGTAGAACTCGAGCAGGGCGTCGCCGCCTTGCGCGCTGTGCACGAGCATCGCGCCGCACCCGCCGATGCTGCACATCTGCGGATCGATGACGCCCTGCACGAACGCGCACGTGACGGCCGCATCAACGGCGTTGCCACCGCGCCGCATGACCTCGAGGCTGATCTCCGCCGCCTGGGGCTGCGGGCAGACGATGATGGCCACGGAGGTAAGTTAGTCCAAACCGAAGGCCCCTCCGGCGGACTTTCCTTCCCCCGCTTGCCGGGGAAGGTGGGCCCGTCGCGCAGCGACCGGACCGAAGGGGCCGCCACTTCCCCATGAATGGGGAGGAGTTCCGGACGTTAGCCGGGCAGCTCGATCGTGAACGTGCTGCCGGCGCCGGGGGCGGTTTTCACCCGGATCGTCCCTCCGTGCCGCTCGACGACACGCCGCGCAATCGCGAGTCCCAACCCGCTACCCGAATCGCTGCGCTGAAAACGCTCGAACAATCGGGGCAGGCGATCTTCTTCGATCCCGGGTCCTCTGTCAACTACCGCGATCATCGGTCCGGTCGAGCCACGATCGACGCGCAGCGTCACCTTCGCTCCAGGCGGGCTCACTCGCACCGCGTTATCCACCAGGTTGGCGACCGCCTCGCGCAACAGGTCCTTGTCGGCGTTGATCCGCGTGTGGTCGGTTACGTCGGTGACCAGCTCGACGCCGGAAGTCGAGGCCTGCGCCGTGTATGCGCGAACGACATCAGCCGTCAGCTCAGCAAGGTCGACCAGCTCTCGGCGCAACGGCACATCTTCGTCCGCGTGCGCGAGCGACCGAAGGCGGGCCAGCATCCGCTTCATCCGCTCGGCCTCGGCGACGCTGTCGTCCACAGCATCCTCGGCCGGCTTGCCGCGATTCGCGCGCCTCAGGATCGACAGGTTGGTCATGATCGTCGCAAGTGGCGTCGCCACCTGATGCGAAACATCGGTCAGGAATCGCCGCTGCGCGGTCAGGACACCAGCCAGCTGTTCGTTTGCGCGCGACTGCGCCTCGATCGCGCGATTCATTCGGTAGATCATCGGCAGCACGACCAGGGGCAGCGGCGCAGCGATGGGCGCTTCGACCGCCAGCACTGAGACCGTCACGGCGCACGCGCCAAGGGTGAGCGACGCAGGCCACGTGGCTGAGAGGGCTTGGCGAAGCAACGTGAGGTACGGGCGCCCGCTGTGCAGCGCAGCCGGAAGCACCGCGAGGCCGAGGTTCACCACCAGATAGACGAGCCCCGCCAAGGCGGCGCGAAAGTCCTGCAGGGCGTCGCTGTCATGGCCGATCACCCCGATGAATGCCGCCAGCGCCGCTGCGGCCAGAGTGTTGCCGGCGTTGAACGCGCTCTCCGGCCAGGTCCGGCGGACGAGGACGTTGCCGGCGAGCACACCGGCAGCCGCTGTCACCGGTCCGATCCCGCGCGGCAGCATCAAGGCGGCCACGATGCAGGGCAGCGCGCCGAGACTGATCTTCTGCTGGAGGCCGATCTTCACCGGGAATCTCTCCGCGAGAACGATCGAGAGAAAGCACCCCGGAACCAGCACCCAGCGCCAGGGCTCGGCGACCTCGAATGCGGTGCCCGCGGTGGCTGCAACGACCGCCGCGAGCACGATACCAAGCGCCGGAACTCCGACGATCGATGCCTTCAGCGGCCTTGGGAAGGTCGTGAAGGCGGGGCTCATGGTCCTCAGCTCCTGGGCACGTCCAGGTATAGGGTCACCACCGAGCCGCCGGCGCCCACTGCGGAAGCCGAGACCTGGTAGCGGTTCACGCTGCTCGTGACGCGGGCGCTGCTGAGGCCGGCAGGCAGGTAAACGTGAACCGTGATCAGCGTGCCACCCCTGCCGTCCGGAGCGGTCGACGCGTCGCTCCGGAAGTCGTTCAGGTAGTGCACCTCTGGCTGGAGGACCGTGACGTAGGTGTTCACCGTCAGGTTGGCGCCCGAACCGGTCACCGTCCTGGCAGGCGGATCCGCCGAGCACCACATGATGTTCGCCGAAGCGCTGGCCGTCCCTCCGATCACCATCGCCATCGCCGCCACCACGCCCGTCACCACGCTTCGCGCTTTCATCTCGCCATGCTCCCTATTCGGTACCGAACCTGTAACCCAGGCCGCGTACGGTTTGAATCAGCCTCGAGCGCCCGTCTTGCTCGAGCTTTTGGCGGATCCGAGAGATGTGGACCTCGAGTGAGTTCGATTCGGGCCCGGTCGTGACCGCCCACACAGCCTCCGCCAGCTGAGCGTAGGTGACGAGCTGGCCGCTGTTGCGCATCAGCGCGGTCAGGATTCGGAACTCGATGCCGGTCAGCGACAGCCGACGGCCTGCCCGTGTGGCAATGCCCTCGCTCAGATCGACCATGACGTCGGCGGCAGAAAGACGAGCGCCACCCTTGCCTCGGTGCCGGCGGATGACCGCTTCGACGCGTGCCATCAGCTCTTCAAGGGCGAACGGCTTGGTCACGTAGTCGTCGGCACCGAGCTTCAAGCCGGCGATCCGGTCGCTGACCGAGGAACGGGCGCTGATGCCGACAAGCGCGGCGTCGGTCTCGGCGCGAAACGCCTCGAACAGCTCCGGTCCCTCGTTGTCGGGCAGCATCAGGTCGAGAAGGACGACGTCCGGGTTCCACTGCCGGACAAGGTCCAGGCCGCGGCCTGCCGAGTCGACGGCACGCACCGTGTAACCCTCTTCACCCAGCCCTGTGGCGACCGCCCGCGCGAGGCGACGGTCGTCCTCCACAAGGGCGACTTTCCACTTGATGGTCATCGCGACGAGATTGTCCCACGGAACTTGCGCGAACTCGACCCGATAACGCGTAACCGCCTCCGCCGGCGAGGCGTTCGTAAAAAACGTGGGCCGACGCTCCTCCCTGCGCAGGCTCGCGCTCGCCTTCGCCGTGCTGGCCGCGATCGTGCTCGCAGGAGGAGCCGTGGTGTGGGTCTCCTCACCCGACCCGAGCGACATCCAGGCGCGGGTCCAGGCTCTGACCGAGGCGCGCGGCGTCCCGATGCTGGGCGAAAACGACGTGCCCCCGCTGTTGGCGGACGCCGTGGTGGCCACCGAAGACGAGCGCTTTTACTCGCACCACGGGATCGACTCGATTGGGCTCAGCCGCGCGCTCCTCTACGACGTGACCAACCTGTGCCTCTGCCAGGGCGGCTCCACGATCACCGCGCAGCTCGCGAAGGACGTCTACCTTCGCGGATCGGACCGCGGGTACAACAAGGTGAAGGACATGGCACTGGCCCTCAAGATCGAGCGCGTGCTGACCAAGCGTCAGATCCTCGCGGACTACCTGAGCGAGATCACGACCGGGTACGGCCGCTACGGGGTGACCGAGGCGGCGTGCGTGTACTTCCACGCGCCGCTGGGGAGCCTGACCCTCGGCCAGTACGCCCTCCTCGCGGGAGTGACGCAAGCGCCCTCGATCTATGACCCCACCGTCAATCCCGATGCTGCCCGCCAGCGGCGCTCACAGGTCCTTGCCCAGATGGTCGCCGAGCACTACATCACGGCCGGGCAGAGGGACAAGGCGAACGCCGAGCCGGTGGTCGCGGCTGGGCCGCGCTGCTGAGCGGCCCCATCCCCGGCTTTTTACCCCACGGAGTATTCGACTCCGCGGGGGCCCCTGAAGCCGGGTACTTCCCCCAAGCGGGGAAGGGTTTGCTAACCCCAGGCCAGAGGCGACGTCGCGTCGAACCCGTTGTTCGTTGTCACCTGGATCGGCTTGACAGGCACGACCGGGCTCGGCGACTCGGCGGGCGATGCACCGGGGCTCCGTGAAGGCGTCGGTACGGGCGCGTAAGCAGCCTTGGGCAGAAACCAGAGCTGGAACGGCCCCGCCGGAACGCCTGGCGCGAGGTACGCGATGCCCGACCCGTCCGGCGCCCAGATGGGCTGCGCGACCAACTGGTTGGAGATGATCGCCTTGCGCGCCCCTAAAGTGCTGCCGTTCCACGACGCGATGACCAGGTACGAAACCTGCTTCTCGTAGGTACAGATCATCGCGATCTGGGTGCCGCTTGGCGACACGGCCGGGCTGCGGCAATCCTCGCCGGCGCTCGTCAATGGCTTGCCTGCCGCACGAGCGCGATTGGTGAACCAGAGCTGTCCGACCAGCTTGGTGTCGGGCCCGTAGCCGTATTTCGTGTAGATCATTCCGGTCTTGACGGGAATCGGCTGTACATCGCCGCCTGAGTAGTCGTTGGCGCTGGTCCAGAGCTTGCCCTGCTTGATCGTCCCGCTGAGCGGCATCGCCCAGACCGACATGATCACGTTATAGCCGTACTTCGGTTGGTCATAGGCAAACCACAAGGTTTTGCCGTCTGGGCTCAGGCGTGGGTAGAAGGCCCAATGGTTGGCGCCCGTGTCTCGGTTGCGCGGAGGAGCGGCGTTGTTGGTCACGCGTTTCGTCACCGACCCGAACCGGCTGAGCACGTATACGTCTGAATACCTGCCGTTCGTCTTGATGGCGAGTAGGTGAGTGCCGTCGGGAACCAATGCCGGCATCGTCCAACCAGCTTCCGGTGTCAGCTGGTGAAAGCGCCCGACGCTCAGGCTGTACAGGGCGCCTTGCTGAGCGACGTAGATCGTTCCGGGCAGCGTGTATGCCTGAGGCCGTGGTGTGGATGCGGTGGGCTTCTGCGGCGGAGCGGCGACCTTGGATGTCTTCGATGCCAGCACCAGATAAGTCGTAGGACCGGCAGCCAGCATCACGACCACGAGAACGATTCCAAGCAGGAAGCGACTGATCATGGAAAGTACTGATGCACCAGGGGCAAGATCAAGCTCCAATTGGCTGTTATGCTGCCCCCAGGGCCGCCTCCGTGCGTGTAAGGCGGAAGCAAGACGATCTGACGGATCGCGTCTGGATTGTCAAAGCTCGCCGCCAGCCGTAGAAGTGCAGCGACCTTGGATAAGCCGATGCTTGTTTTCAGCTCACCGCCAAGCGCCGCCGACAGCGCGGGAAGATCCTCGGGGGACAGCTGTTTGGCCTTCTGACGGATCGCGAGCAGCACTTGCTGCTGCCGTTGCGATCGCCCGAAGTCGCTCTGCACGTCGCCGTGCCGGGAGCGCACGTACTGCATGGCATGTATCCCATCGAGATGCTGAGGCCCGCCGAGGACAGCGACACGTTGATAGTCGTAAGGAGAATGGCTTGCGATGTCTGAGGGGTAGTAGTCGTCCAACACGGGATGACTCGTGACCAGGTCAACGCCGCCTACGGCGTCGATCAGTTTGATCAGACCCAGCAGACCGACCCAGATGTAGTCATTTATCTGGACTCCGAAATCCTGAGAAACGGTCGCCATCGCGGCTCCTGGACCGCCGTACGAGTACGCGCCGTCGATCTTGCCAAAGCCGCCCGTTGAGAGATGCACGTACAGGTCGCGAGGGATCGACAGCATCGTCACCTGCTTGGTCGAAGGGACCACCCGGACCAGGATCATCGACTGCGTCAGGACATGGTCGGCGTTGAACTTCGAGTCGTCGTCGGAGCCGAGGAGGAGGACGGTGAACGCGCCGGTCACGGGGCTCAGTGCAGGCTTCTGCGGCGACGGCGACAGCAAGATGTCCGTAGGAGAAGGTGTGGGGACCTTGACGACCTGGCCGGCCGACTCGATCGCGAACTGCGCGGCCGGCAGGAAATATGCAAGACCACCCGCCACCGACGACAGAGCGATGGCAAGCAAGACGAGGAAGCTTGTGCGTAGTGGGCTAAGCCGCCGGCGTGAAGCTCTTATGCGGTGCCCCGGTCTAAGGCCGAGAGGCACGGGGGAGCATTCTAGACGCTGGGGCGGTGTTGCTTTGTAAGCGTGCTGTTAACGGTCCTGTAGGACCGCCTACCGCATCCCGAGCTGAACCGCCTTCACGGCCAGCATCACGATCGAGAGCACGAGGTAACCCGCCAACGCGCCGATCGCGATGCGGCGGCCTCTCGACCAAGCGGGACGTTCGAGCAGCGCGAGAGCGGGCATCCGCCAGTTGGCGCGCTCCTCGCGCGAAAAGCGAGGCGGAGCCGGCGCGCCACGCGAGGTGAACCAGCTCCAGACCATGCCTGCCAGCAGAGCCGCAGCGGCCACCGAACCGAGAACGACGAGCAGCGTCGGGACGTCGACGGACGGGATCGCGGTCGAGATGACGAGGATCGCCGACAGAACGAGCATCGCACCGACGATCACGCCCGCGACCGCATTCAGCCACCGCCGGTTGACCCAGGGACCAAGGACATCACGATCGTTGCAGAGCAACACCGCGAACACGGTCGTGCTCGGTAGCATGACGCCGGCCATCGCCTGGACCGCGGTTGTGATGAGGCCGAGGGGGGCGTACGGGATGAGCACGATCGCGGCTGCAACCGCCACCATCCCCGTGTACGAGGCGTAGAAGAGCTTCGCGTCGCGTACGCCCCGATGCAGCGAGTGACGAAGGCCGAACATGTCGCCGAACGCATAGGACGTGGCGAGGGTGACGGCCGAGGCGCCCACGATGGAGGCATCGAAGAGAAGCAACGCGAATATGGCGCCTGCCGCCGGCGAGATGTTCACGTGCAGGCCCCGCGCGATGTGGAGCGCGTCCTGGTAGTGGCCGAACGCAGGAGTCCCTGAAAACGCCGACGCGGTCGCCATCATGATCGCGGCCGCACCGATCACGACCACGAAGGCGCCGAGCACGGTGTCCGCCTTCTCGTAATCGAGCCAGCGCGGGGTGATCCGCTTGTCGATGACGTTGGACTGCTGAAAGAACATCTGCCACGGCGCGACAGTCGTACCGACGATGGCGACGATGAGGAGCGCCGAGTTGGAGGTGAGCCCGCCCTCGACGCCGGGCGTCACAAAGCCTTTGAGGACGCCGTCCCCGCTCGGGTGGCTCAGCACAAGGAGCGGCAGCACAAGAAGGCTGGCGAACAGGAACACAAACATCGCCCGCTCCCAGCGCCGGAAGTTGCCGCTGACCGTGATCAGGACCAGGACCGCGGCCGCGATCGGCACCACGATCACAGGTTGGAGCCCGAAATACTCGCCGGCCAG